>JAEEGI010027994.1_pt1 | contig 10749 bp, 9 predicted proteins | sample 8958751 | NCBI WGS metagenome assembly JAEEGI01 (sample SAMN16246545, study PRJNA631951) | gut metagenome | biome: gut microbiome; feature: rumen; material: KS-attached | host: Bos | place: Iran: Karaj | collected 2018-10 | reverse complement strand
GGAATCGAATGAGCTACCGCCGCTTCCGGCAAATCTTCCATCCGTTGGGCGAAGATATGCGTTTCATGGCCATTGGCGCACAATGCGCGGGCAAAGTTGACGGAAAAGCGTTCGCGCCCGCCATGGCTGACAGAAAAGACCGGATTGATCAGGGCCACCTTCATCGCTGTTCATCCTCTGTGTATGATTTCCTCAAAACAACGTTCCAGACGTTCCGCCCGCCGTTCCCAGGTAAAGTTCCGCGCCTGTTCCAGGCCGCGGATCGCCATGCGGGAGGCGTTTTCCGGATCGGCCATCACGCGCCGAAGCGCCTGCGCCAGCGCTTCGGGATCGCCAGGCGCAAACAGCATACCATTGACACCGTCAATGAGATCTTCGCGCAGCACTTCTAGATCGGCCGCTACCACCGGACGTCCCCAGGCCAGATACTCGTATAGCTTGGTATGAGCCACGTAGGACATCTTCCCCTCCGCGCGGCTGGGCATCACAAAGATATGCGCCCGGGCAGCATGGGCAGACACTGCGCCCGGAGCGACAAAACCATGAAAGGTTACGCGCTCTGCAACGCCCTCTGCATGCGCCAGACTTCGGAGTGCCTGCAGATGATCGTCGCGGCCGCCAACGATCTCCAGAGTCACCGCCAAAGGCAGCAGGGCAAGTGCCCGAATCAGAATATCCACACCCTGCAAGGGATAGAGTTGCCCGATGTAGCACAGCCTCCAGGAAACGTTATCCCCGGGAGGTTCAAAGGGGGTGATCTTTCCCGGATCGGCCGCCAGCGGCACCAGATGGCAGGGCGGCAGATTGCTGTAGAGCCGCTCCATTACGGAGCGCAGGCTGGCCGTAGTGGTTATCAGCGCCGTCACGCCGGAAAAGACTCGCTGTTCGCGGGAATCCGGCTTCTCATAGCCTGGCGCCGCAAGACCATGCACCTCATAGGCAACCGGCAATGCGCGCAACCGGCGCCACGCCAGCAGCTTCTCCCCCAGCTTGATTTCGGAGAGGTAGACCAAATCGGGGTTCAGGCAGTCCATCAGCTTCTCCAGTTTGCGCCTGCAAAAGAAGTTGAAGACGCCGTGCCATGACAGCGACAGCCAGCGGGTTTTCAGGCGAAGAACCGGCAACTGGACCAAATGCAGGTTGGGATGCGGTTCCAGGCCGTAATGACGAACAATTGCCTCCGGATCGGCCGCCGTCCGGCCCATCAGCAGCCAGACCTGATGCCCGCGGCAGGCCAGGGCATGGCAGGTACGCATAACCAGCACGTCATGAGCCCTCCGCAGCATGAAGCGCTGATTGTGAGGATAGAAAATGATCATGGAGCGCCCTCCATGCGCCGGTAAACGGCAACCGCCAGCCGCCGGCCCGCAAAGACACGTTCCCGCGAGAAACAGCTCGCCAGCTTTTCCGGAAAGGACGCGGCATCCGGAGCTTCCACCACCAGGGTGGAGATATCCCGCCGCTGCGGAAGCAACTTTTCTATTTCCTCCACCGCCCCCTCCTCCACGGCAGCATAACGGCTACGGGGAAAACGGGCATGGAACATGGTCCGTTCGCTGTTGGTCAACACGCAGGAAATATGTTCCCCCCGAAGCCACATCCCGGCTTCCCGTATCGCCAGATCATTTTCCCGCGAACGGTTGAACGATTTGTTCAAAGGGCCAAGAACCATCACCAGCAGCAGCGCCGCCGTCAACAAACGGGGGAAACGGCTGTCGCGCGCCTTTTCAAACAGCCAGGTCATGCCCAAGCCTGCCAGCGGCAAAAGAAACAGCGTCGGAGCCGCCAGATAGCGTCCGGAGAGAAAGTTGTGCGTCAGGATGAAAAAATACCCCATCCCCCAGTAGGACAGCGTTGCCCAGAAGAGCGTATACCAACCCGGACACTGCTGATCGCGCCGGAAAAAGCCCGCCGCCAGCGGCAGCACCAGCACACCCATCAGAAGACGGATCTGGCGCTCCGCAAACCCTATCAAATAGATCAGCCAGATATGGTGACGGGCAATTTCAAAGAAATCCGACCGCCATCTGCCGCCGGGAAACAGTTCCTCCACCTCATGCAGATAATGATAGATTTGCATGTAACAGGCCATCGGATCCCCACCAAAATAGTGGGAGCCGATACGTTCCCATACCAGAGCTCCTGAGGTCCCTTCGGCAAAACCTCCTGCCAGCGCCCACAGTCCTGCAAGCACCAGTCCCAAAAGCGGCAGCACGGCAAAGCCCAACAAACATCGCCCCCAAACACGCCATTGGCGCGTGACAACAGCCAGCACCATCAGTTCAATGGCAAAAGCCAGCACCAGGACGATGCCCTCCAACCGGAACAACGAGGCAAACGCGGCGCTCAAAAAGGCCAGCAGAAACCAGATCCAGCGCTGTCTTATCACTCCGCGCACACCAAAAAACAGCGCGCTCACGATGAAAAACAGAAAAGCCCCATCCTTGTAGAGCGAAGTAGCCAAGGTGTTGAACAGCGGCATCGTCACAAACAGGCAGCAGCACCAAAAAGCCGCGGCACGCCCGGCCAAGTCTCTGGCCAGCAGATAGAGTGGAATGACAGTCAACGTAAGAAAAACGACGGACACCGCCTGCCCGGCTCGCAGCCAGTCGGGGATAACCTTTAAAACCGCGCTCAAAACCAGGGGATAGGTCAGCATCTTCTCATGGACGAAAGCCTGAGCCCAATTCCCGTCCAAAAGCTCCAGCGCCGCGTTGATGTAGCGCACACCATCGTTGTTGACCACACAAACATTCGCCGCAAGCACAAGGTGAACGACGAGAGCCGCAAGCAACAGCAACACCAGCTCACAGCTGGAAAATCCGCGGCGCAAAGCGGCCAAGACAGATCTCATGGCAACTCCCCACGCGCCTTGCGTGCCTTGTGGAGCTTGACGTCATGGCGGGCGATACGGGCGGTCTTGGCCACAATCCGCAGCAGCATCTGGCGCGCGCGCTGGTCAAGCCGCCCTATTCCCAGATAGGAAAGCAAAAAGCGCAAACGCCGCCCCGAAGAGAGACGCCCGGTGGACTTTGCCGAGTAGTTGAGCTGCGCCAGATCCTTTATCACGCGGTAGTCGTGCAATGGGCTCTTCAGCTCCACCCGTTGCAGATCCAGCAGATAGAAACGCCGTTCACTGTCCATGAAGATGTGGTTCAGATAAAGATCCTGATGGTTGAATCCCTGATCGTGAAAGCGCCGAATCAGGGCCGCCAGCTTGTGGCTCAGGATGTTGCGTTCCCCGAACTCCATCCGGAAAAAATCATCCTGCAGGATCTCGTCCAGCGCGATAGCGCCATAGAGAGCCTCCGTCACCAAAAAGGAGGCTATCTCAATGTTTTTCCAAGTCTGGCTTCCCCGGGCCACCGGCGTTACCACCGGAATGCCCGATAGCCCCACCTGTTCGATCCGGCGCCACTCGTGATCTGCCTCGCGCCGTAAAAACTGCAGACGCCACAATCCCTTGAGCAGCTCGGTACGATCCAGAAAATTCTTCTTGAGATAGAACAGTCTCCCCCCTGCCCGGAAACGGCAGACCGAACGTCCCCGTTTGTGGCAGACCGGTTCGCCCTCCAGGGCCATAAAGGCCTCAAACGAGTCCAGCCCCTGTTCGGCAAACAGTTCCCGCACATCCTCGTCGATCACCACTGTCGTTTGGGGCGCTTCCATTCTTTGCAAAATTCCCGCAAAAGAGTCCTTCCTGCGAAGCCGCCGTTCCGCCGTCTCCTGAATCCAAAAAGCTTTCTGCGCGCTCAAACGTCTTTTGAACGCAAGCGGCAGCCATTTTTCCAGCAAGCCGGCGCGAAAAGCCGCCCATCTCACCCCGCAGCGTCCCAACATGGGCAAGAGAGACAATATTTTATGCTCCTCAAGCAGACGGCTCCGCACAAAGCGCCAGCCCTCCCCCTCGGCACGGCCAAAAGCCTCCCGAATCCACGGCTCCCGGGCATGAAACACGCCAATGTCGAAGAAACGCTGCCATTCCTGCGCAAGGGTATGTTCATGGGCGTGAAATACTTCGGCCCGCGCGCAGTAGACCACTTTCCAGCCAGCCAGAAGCATGTGGGCGGCGACCAGCATATCCTCGTTGACCAGGACACGCGGCGGAAAATTGCCCACAGCAAGCAGCGCCTTCCGCCGGTAAGCCGCAAAGACGTCGGAGGCAAAGGCCGTCCTCAGACCCAGCTCCTGAACATCAGCCGACGACTTGACCCGATCCTGGGGCGGATAGTTGAAATCCCTCAGACGGGCATCCAACGTCTCGGAGGGAAAACGACGCAGCTGGCGGCCATAGGCAAGTCCGTATTTGGGAGAGGCCAGCAAGGCCTCCACCAGCAGCTCTATGCTGCGCTCATTCGCGGGCAGGGCATCCTGCGTCATGAACAGCAGCACATCGCAATCGGCCAGATGCTCCACCGCAAGCCGCCGGACACCACCGTGATCGAAACGATCTCGCTCCACCGCCAGCACTTCGGCACCCTGTTCGAGAAAGGGAGCCACACTGCCGTCCGTGCAGCCGGAATCGATCACCAGCAGACGATCGGGCATCCTCGTTTGCTGCCGCAATGCTTCTGCCAGCGCCTGCGCATTCGAACCGGCATTCAGCAGCGGCACGCACAGTCCCAGTTTTATTGAAGAGGCTTGCATGGTTTCCATAGCTTTTCGTTCCTTCGACAAAACCTGAAAGGAATACAGATTCTTGGCCCCATTGCCCGCTCAAGAGTTTCGCAGCAGCATCTCGGCAATTTTGGGGTATACGAAATGATGAAGGATGCGCCGACACTCCCGGCCTGTCTACAACACCATCAGATGCTCGGGCGCCAAGGTCAGGGCCTGAGGGCCTTCTGCCGTCACCACAAAGGTATTTTCGATGCCGACCGCGCCGCGCCCGGGAAAAACCAGCTTCGGCTCGAAGGCAAAGGTCATGTTTCCCTCAAACACAAAATTCTCGAAACCGCCGGCGATAAACGGATATTCGTCGATTTCGAGGCCGATGCCGTGACCGATAAAGGGCACCTGCGCGCCCGGCGCGCCCATGAAGCGCTCCGCGTTCCCCTGACGACGCACCAGATCGAGGCAGGCGGCATAAACCGCGCTCCAGCTTTCACCGGGACGCACCAGCGTTTTCATCAGCTCCTGGACCTCGACCATCTCATCATAACCGCGCCTCAGATCATCATCCAGGGAACCAATGGCAAAGATTCTCGTCATATCGGAAAGATAGCCGCCGATAGCCCCCGTGTAATCAAACAGCACCGGCTCGTTGCGTACTATCCGTTTCCAGCCGCAGCCGCGCCCGACGCAGGGATTGGGACCGGGACCACCCAGCGGCGCGTTGAGATAGGCCGGAACCGCCGCGTTCGCCCCCGACATGAACTGCCCCATGAATATCTCGCAATTGAAGCCACGCATCCGCAGCAGCCCCTGATGTCCCATCATTCGCAATGCATGCTCCAGATCCGCAGCCACTTCCTGTTCCAGGCGGCCTTCGCGAATGAAGCCGCCCGCCTTGCCGCAGAGCGCCGTCACCATCTCCGCCGCGGCCCGCATCCACTCCAGTTCGTAGGACGACTTTATCGATCGAACCCGCCGGATGAGCGGCGTCACATCGCGTATTGCGCTTTCCGGGAACAATTCGGCGATGCGGCGAAACACGGCAACCGGCACCACATCCAGTTCCATCCCCAATGTGCGCGGAACAGGCAGGCCATACTCCGCAAGCCGGGCCGGCGCCTCACGAAATCCACGCACCGGTACGATATGCTCCAGCGCCGATTCCGCACGCGCCCGCCCCAGTTCCTTGCGCACCATGTAAAGCGGCACGCCTTCGGCCGGAATGTAGAGCAGGCCCTGCTGGATGGTACCAGTGAAGTAAAACAGATCGGTATTTTGCAGTACCAGAGCGCCTTCCAGCCCCTGCTGAACCAGAAGCTCCTGAAGCGCGGCGGTCCGCCTTTTCAATTCGGATATGGGTGTTGTGTCATTTTTCATGATTTGAACGGATCGATATCTTCCAAATGCATTTCGTGAATCGCCATCTCGCGCAGCTTGAACTTCTGGATCTTGCCGCTGGCGGTCATGGGGAAATTCTCCACGAACTTGACATAGTACGGCACCTTGTAGTTGGCAATACGTCCCCGGCAGAAGGCCTTGATTTCCTGCTCGGTGCAGCTCATCCCTTCCTTGAGCCGGATGGCGGCCATAACCTGTTCACCGTACTTGCGATCGGGCACACCAAAAACCTGCACGTCGGCAATTTTGGGATGTGTATACAGATAGTTCTCTATTTCCAGCGGATAGACATTCTCGCCGCCGCGGATAATCATCTGCTTGACCCGGCCCGTGATCCGGAAATAGCCGTTTTCATCCACTTCTCCCAGATCGCCGGTATGCAGCCAACCATCCTGTTCAATAACCTTGGCGGTTTCTTCCGGCTGCTTGTAGTAGCCCTTCATAACCATGTAACCACGAGCGACAATTTCTCCCTGCTGTCCCGGCGGCAGGGTCTGGCCGGTCTTCACGTCGATCACCTTGGCCTCGGCGCCGGGAAGCACCCGGCCCACGGTCGAGACGCGCAGTTCGATGGAGTCTGAAACCCGGGTCTGCGTGATGCCGGGAGAAGCTTCGGTCAGGCCATAGACGCTGGTGATTTCCCGCAGATTCATCAAATTGACCGCGCGACGCATGACATCTATCGGGCAAACCGTACCGGCCATGATGCCGGTACGCAGCGAAGAGACATCATAACGGCTGAAACGGGGATGCTCCATCTCGGCGATGAACATGGTCGGCACACCGTGCACCGCAGTGCATTTTTCCCGCTCAATCGCCTGAAGAACCGGCTCCGGCCGGAAATATTCCCAGGGGATCACCAGCGCCGCGCCGTGGGTCACCGCAGCCAGAATCGCCAGCACACTGCCGAAACAATGGAAAAAGGGCACTGGCACACAGAGCCGGTCTTTCTCGGTAAAGTTCATGCATTCGCCGATGAAGTACCCGTTGTTGATGATGTTGTGATGCGTCAGCATCACTCCTTTCGGCAAGCCGGTGGTGCCGGATGTGTACTGAAGCGTAATGACGTCGTGCTGATCCAGCGAAGCTGTACGGGCATGATATTCGGCGTCCGGCACACTTTCGCCCAGTTTTTCCAGCTCACCGAAATTCATCATGCCCTCCGGTGCCCCCTCGCCGATGAACAGCACCCGCCGCAAAAAAGGCAGTACGGCGCTGCGGGTTTCTCCAAAGGGGTATTTTCTGATCTCGGGAGCTATCTGGCAAAGGGTCTCTACGTAGTCGATATCGCTGAAACCCTTGATCAGGCACAGCGTGGAAGTATCCGACTGTTTGAGGATGCTTTCCAGTTCCACGCTCTTGTAGAGAGTATTGATGGTAACCAGGGCAGCGCCGATTTTACTGGAGGCGAAATCGAGGATAACCCATTCCGGCACGTTGGTCGCCCAAATGGCAACCTTGTCGTCGCGCTGCACGCCAATGGCCATCAGTCCCTTGGCCACCCGATCGCAGAGCGCGTTAAATTCCTGATAGGTGTAGCGCAGATTGCGTGCCGGATACACCAGCGCGTCATTTGTGGGAAAGCGTCGCGCAATATCCGCAAGCAGCCCGCCCATGGTGAAGTTGAGCCGACGTTCCGCGCCAGGTGCGTAGTTTTCCACGTGTTCCGCCATTTCCGTTCCCGTCTTTCTCCTCAAAGTACCCCAAAACCGAACCGTCTCCGGCAACACAATAAAAAACCGCGCGAAGGCAGGCACATTTCCGCATGTACATCAAACATGCATGTGGGCGGATACTTGCACAAACAGTCCTCAGAGTAAATATCAACATGGAATATCAGGATATTTTTAGAGAACACCATTTTGGACCCGCTCGAAGGGCTCGAACAGGCGGCGATACTCCTCCAGCGCATAGCGGTCCGTCATGGCGGCAATATAGTCGCAAACCGCCCGTTCATAACCGAACTTTTCGACGCCGCGCGCGCAAGTTGCCGGCAGCAGTGTCGGCGATTCCATATAGCAGGCAAAGATCCGCTCGATAAAAAAGGTTGCCTTGAAGCGCATCCTCTCCACCAGATAGTGCCGGTAGAGATTGGTGCGCAAAAAGTTCTTCAACTCCCGACCGCGCTCATTGAGCTCCGGACTAAAGCCAACCAGCCGCTGCGGCGCGTGCCGCACGTCGTCAAGCGTGGTCACACAATGCTCGGCAAGCATTTTGAACGTATGGGCAACCACATCGTCCACCAGAAGGCCGATGAGGGAACTGATGGTCTGGTAGATATGGCGGCGCTCGTCCAGTCCGGGCCACATCCGCCCCACCCGTTCGAAGGTTTCCCGCCAAATCTCCACGCCACGCAGCTGTTCCAGCGTAATGTAGCCCGCCTTCAGGCCATCGTCGATATCGTGATTGTTGTAGGCGATCTCGTCGGCGACATCGACGATCTGCGCTTCCAACGGCGGATGCAGCCCGCGAAAGTACTGCGCTTCGATGAGCAACGGCGAATTTTCGTAACGGGGCGCGTGCTTGATGATCCCCTCGCGCGTCTCCCAGGTCAGATTGAGGCCGTCAAAACCGGGATAGCGCTCTTCCAGCTCCTCCACCACGCGCAGGGACTGGACATTGTGATCAAAGCCGCCGTGCTCCTTCATCAGGCGATTGAGCGTCTCCTCACCGGTATGGCCAAAAGGCGTATGCCCCAGATCATGTGAAAGCGACAAGGCCTCCACCAGATCCTCGTTGAGCCGCAAAAATGCGGCAATGCTGCGGGCGATCTGCGCCACTTCCAGTGAATGGGTCAGGCGGGTGCGGTAGTAGTCCCCCTCGTGGTTGACAAAAACCTGCGTCTTGTACTCCAGCCGGCGAAACGCGGCGCTGTGAATAATCCGGTCGCGGTCGCGCCGGAAGGCTGGCCGATTGTCGCGGTGTTTTTCGGGATAGCGCCGTCCCAGACTGTGTTCGCTGAGAACCGCGTAAGAGGCAAGATCGGTTCGTTCCATATCGCTCCTTTAAAAAAAGGCAAAAGGTTGAAAAACGCCAGAAAGTCTTTTTTCATTCCCGGGGTGACTGTGATAAAAAGATTTTTTGAAAAGAACCTCTCAAAACAACACATCCAAAAGCACAATAAACCACGACATTGACTGGCGTGCAAAGGATACATGCACCATGCGGATAATAGGCGGTTTTGCCAGAGGAAGAAAGCTTGCCGAATTTGAGGGCAGCGCCATTCGCCCCACGGCCGACCGGATTCGGGAAGCGCTGTTCAGCATCCTGTTCAGCAGGATGGGCTCGCCGGAAGGCTTCCAGGTACTGGATCTGTTTGCCGGCACCGGCGCGCTGGGTATCGAGGCCCTGAGCCGCGGCGCACAGAAGGCAACCTTCGTGGAGCGCTCGCCGCGCGCGCAGACGCTCATCCGGGAAAACCTGCGCCGCTGCGGCCTGGAGACGCGCGCTCGCCTGCTTGCGGCGGAGGTGTCGGCGATTCTGCCGCGTCTGGATGAAAAATATGATCTCATCTTTCTCGATCCGCCGTATCATAAGGATCTGTTGCCGCCCGCGCTGGAAACCATTGCCCGGCGCGAGCTGGCGGCTCCGAATGCCACAGTATGCGCCGAAACGCAAAAAGATGAGGTGCTCGCCGGGCAGTTCGGCTCCCTCTGCCGGTTCCGCACGGCGGTATACGGCGACACGGCACTGCACCTCTTCGCCGTGACGCCCGGGAACTGATGGCGGCACGGCCACGTCAATCACCCGCTTTTCACCGATCTCAACCTGCCAATGTTTGGGAGGGAAACCATGAATCAACACAGAATCGCCGTTTACCCCGGCTCCTTCGACCCCATTACGCTGGGACATCTGGACATCATCACGCGAGGTCTGGAAATCTTCGATCACCTGATCGTGGCCGTCGCCAACAACGATGAAAAGACGCCGCTCTTCAACATTGACGAACGGCTGGAACTGGTGCGGCAAACTGTGGGCAGCAACCCACATCTGGAGGTAGACACCTTCAACGGCCTGCTCATTGACTACATCCGGCGCCGCAGGGCGCATATCATCCTGCGCGGACTGCGGGCCGTTTCCGACTTCGAATACGAATATCAAATCGCCCAGACCAACCATCAGCTGGACAAGAACACGGAAACCCTGTTCCTGATGACCTCGCTGCCCTACGCCTTTTTGAGCTCGTCCGTGGTCAAGGAAGTCGCCTCGCACGGTGGAAACGTCGATTCCTTTGTGCCGCCTCCGGTGCAGGAGGCACTGCGCAAAAAATTTGCCGCCCGCTCCGATTCCTGGAACAACGGGATCGTACGGATCTGAAGCAAAGGAGAACAGGCCATGATTACTCTGGAGATGTCACTGGAAGAAATCGTCCGGCGCTATCCGCAAACGCGGGAAGTGTTTGAACGCTTCGGGCTCGACTGCCTCGACTGCCAGCTTGCCGGACTGAGCACCGTCAAACACTGCGCGGAATTTCACGACGTGGATACCACACGTCTGCTGGAAAAGCTGAACGCGGCGGCCAGAGACCGATGAGCGGCTCATAAAACCGGTCACCGGGAGGTCCACGACGCGCGTTCAGGAACATCGTTCAAACAAATTGCCGGGAACTGGAGGAAAAATCTATGGACATAAACAGATTTTTCAAGCTTTCCAGACGGAAAACCACGATCAGGACCGAACTGACTGCAGGCGTGACCACCTTTTTTACCCTGGCCTACATTCTGGCGGTTAATCCGG
>JAEEGI010027990.1_pt1 | contig 10750 bp, 6 predicted proteins | sample 8958751 | NCBI WGS metagenome assembly JAEEGI01 (sample SAMN16246545, study PRJNA631951) | gut metagenome | biome: gut microbiome; feature: rumen; material: KS-attached | host: Bos | place: Iran: Karaj | collected 2018-10 | reverse complement strand
CCTCGATTTCCTCGCTGAGTTCGTTCTCTTTCATCTTGGCAATCAGCGCGCGGCGCTCATTAAGAGCAATGTACATCTTTTCGCGCTTCTCTCCGACGAGGTCATAGAAGAAATACGGGATCGCCCTTATAACCTTAGGCAGGAGCGTAATGCCGGCAAAGAGGAAAAATACCTTCTGATAAACCAGCTTATTGCCCTGCGACCAGAAAACGCTTTTGATATTCGGGTCATACCCTGACCAGTTAAACACCTTGATTGTAAGGAACGCATTGAGCGGAGCGGTGATCTTTGTGATAAGACCTGTGAGGATACCGAACGTTCCGTCCGGTCTTTCGCCCGTCATATATTCAGTATAGTCGTTGATTTCCCTTTCAAGTTCGCCTTCAAAGACGTTTGCGGGTCCGTTGTTTACGCCGTCAAGCAAATGGAAAAAAGCGTAAATAATGATGATGAGCCATCTTTTATCTACAAACAGAACGCCGAATACCGACATAAGAAGCGCAGACACAAGATCCCACGCGCGAAGCCAGAGAACGGCTTTTTTATTGTTGTTATGGAACAGTTTCTGGAATTTCGGAATGAATATAACGCTCAGCGGGTCGAATATCATAAACGGAAGATACGCAAAGAACGAAGGTATCGAGCCGCCGAATATTTCCTGCTGCGCCACAAAGTCCCATCTGTATCCGCCGTCGCTCCACCAGCTTACAGCGAAATTGGCAAGGAAGTTCCTTCTTGCGTACTTGTTTTTAAGCACGTAGAACATGGTCTTCGTTATAGGCGCGGGCTTGGGCTGAAGCATTATCCTTTCCTTACAGCCTATCGCCATGGCAATGTTGCCCGCCGTGCCGAGGACAGCCGCGAACGCCGCAAGAACAGCAAAAACAGTAGCCATATTTACCGATATGTAACCCTTGTTTGAAAGCTCGAATATCGGCGGGAAAATGGCGTAAATTATCTGCGCGCCGAGGTCGCCGAGGTACGTTTTCAGCAGACCTACCGTGATCCTGTCCTTGGGATTCGGCGACATCAGCGTAACCATATTATCCCGGGGTATTGTATAAATCGTTGAAAACGTTTCCTGAATAAAGAGCATTATGAACAGGAAAAGAATCTTTTTAGGGCTGTCGCCCGGCGTTTTTCCGAGGAAGACGGCCCCGCTGTAAAGGATAAACGTGCTGAAGAAATACGGCAGCGGAGAAAGCAGAAGATAAGGTCTTGCCTTGCCCCAGCGGGAACGGGTTTTATCGTACGCCATACCCATAAGCGGATTGTTGAGAACGTCATAAATACCGATAAGCATCAGTATAAATGTGACGTATTTCATATCAAGCCTGAGCACCGTAACGTAATAGACCGTTTTATACGTTTCAAGGCCTATCAGGAATTTTCCGGCAAGCTCACCTATTGCGGGGAGCACCATTTCCCTTGGTTTGAGGACCCTGGTATGGAACATTCTGATGGCGATATCACTGTATTTACCTAACTTTTTTTCACCGATCGACGCGGCGGAATTTTCTTCCGCTCCGAAAACTTTCTGCGAAAACGATCTGTTTGCTTTTGTCTCACTCATTATCTCACCTCAACATGACATGTTGCTTTGAAGTATCCGTCGTCCGAAACAGCGTAAATATCAACCGTGCCGCTTTGCTTTGCCGTTATCTTTCCGTCCTGACTTACAACGGCAACGTCTTCGTTATCCGAATACCATTTTACGGTCTTTATCGTCGCTTTTGCAGGTTTAACTTTTGCTTTAAGCGTATAAGTGTCGCCGGCTGAAAGTTTTAATTTTCTGTGCGAAATACTGAGCTTTTCAGCAGGAACTTTGACGTTTATCAGGCATTTCGCGGTATATGTCTTTCCGCGGAACGTGAACTCAACCGAAACGTAACATTCGCCTGTTTTATGCTTTGCAGAAACGTATCCTTCCTCGTTAACGGTCGCTATCGACTCGTCGGAGCTCGTCCATTTAAGCTCCTCCGCAGTAAGATTGCCGCAGGGTGATTCCGCCCTTAAAACGTCAGTCTGCCCGGGTTCAAGAACAAGCTCTTCTTCCGATAAGGATACTCCCGGCCATGTAAAATCAAACTTTGCTTTTTCGTTTACGGTAAATTCTGCTTTCTGCGTTTTAAGATCGGCATATTTTCCGATAAAGGTTACGTCTGCGCTGAAATCGCAGTCCATGGAATATGCAACGGAAATTATCTGATCGGTCAGTCGGTTGACAACGGCGCAGATTTTTATGTTTCTGTACGCTATCTCAAACCCGTTTTTGCATTCAAACCAGCCGTTTGCATTATCCGTAATGAGTTTATTGATCTGAGCCTGTGTAAACGGATGGAAATTGCGTGCTAAAAACGACGCGGGCTCCGCCGGAAAGATTTCGTCCGGAGCGCAGAGCGTAATGGTATATTCGTCTTTGTATTTGCAGATGAAGCCTTCCTTCGTATCGCAGTCCTCGCAGATCTGCGGCTTTTCATCCGTTTCTTTGCCGCAGACGGGGCATTTCCATAAATCGTATTCCAGCTCGGCAGAAGCAATATCTTCGGGGGATATATCGGGCACCCATAGCTTGCCGGAAATATCCCCGCCGAAATCGGAAGATAAATCTTCTCTGATTTCCCCGAGCTTTTCTTCAATTCCGCGCCGAATATATTCTGCCGTACTCTGCGCTTCGCCTGCTTTTACGGTATCGGCGTCAATACTGCATTCATCCGAAAAGGCCATGGCAGGTTTTTCCGCTTCCGCTTTTTTCAGAGCCGTCACGATATAGCTTATACGCTCTTCTTTCGTTTCGGGAAACGGGGAAAGAGAGTCCTTAATGATATTCGGCTCCATTGTTCCCTCTAACTCAAGAACGCTTTTGAGTCCCCACACCAATCCGACAACAAAGAACAGAATGAGTATTGTTATAACAATTTTCGGAAGCTGTTGTTTGAAATCTATCTTTTTCACTTTTTTCCGTTCCTTCCGGTGAATTTTGCTTATTGAGCTGCTGCCGTATCATCGTTACGGCCGGTATCATCATTATCGTTATGTAAGTTTTCAAGTTTTTCACGCTGTTTTCTGATCTCTTCCTCAATAGCCCTCGTTTCCGCTGTTTCAACGATCGGCTGCGGAAGATCTTCAAGCTTCAGTTCCCCGCTCTTTATCTTTTTTGCTATCTCGGCGCGTTCAAGATCCCCCTCGCCGTATTCTATTTTAACACCTTTTACGGCAACAAGAATATTAAGCACAAACACGACTGCAAACATCAGAAACGTGACAACCGCGCCGAATGACATTGACCCGTTCAGAACCGGCTGAGATTGTACGGAGCAGGAAGAACAGAAACGTACAGCCGTAACAAGCAGCGCCGCAGAATCCGCCATTCCGAGAGCGCTGACCGCGCACAGGATAACTGACATTTTGCGGATACTGATAAAGCAGAGTGCGCTCATCAGAAAAACGAGCAGCCCGAACACCGCGGCTCCGGCTTCGGCAAACAGGACGCTGCGCAGCGCGCGGAAAACCGTACCGTTGAACGGATCGTCAGCCATTGAAAGTACGTACGGGAGCGTCTGATCCGAAAACATGTTATAAATGCCTATGCCGCTGAGCGCATACGATTTTTCGGTGAACGGGAGTTTCAGACTGAATTGAAGCACGGGAACGAGCACGGACAGCAGAGGCAGAAGCAAAACAGAAAGCCTTGCAACAGGAAGCGCTCCGCCGACAAACGCGCCTTTAAGGCGCTTTATCTTTATGCTGACCTTTGCCGCGGAAAGTTCAGCCATTTTAGCTTCCCTGTAAAAGTTTTCCTCAAAATTATAGAAACGCATATTTACGCCGCAGTGCGGACAATTCTGACCCCAGTCAGTCAATTTCAGCTTCTGTCTGCATTTCGGGCAAACCGCCATATCGGGAACACCTCTCTCCGTTCAATAATCCATATATAATATTTTACACAATTTTTCTTTACTTTACAAGTATTTTATTTTATAGAAAATTTGAAGTCATATGCCGGCAGCCATACTCTGCGTATAAAATTCCTTGCCCTTAAAATCACCTCGTCGTCGTAAACTTCCAGGACGTATCCGTAGCCGCAGGACGGCAGACCGTGATGATTCCAGAACATGTAGCACGGAAGATTCAGTGAATAAAATGAATCGACCTTTTCAAACGTGGAATACTTTTTCAATTTTCCGCTGAGTCCCATATGTGAATGTCCGCTGATCAGAAGAACGTTTTTATACTTTCCGAGAACAGCCCTGACCTCGTCGTTCCCCTCGTGAATCCCGCCTTCATACGGCGGCAAGTCTTTATTGCTGCCGGCGCTCGAAGTAACCGGGAGCCCGTGGGTTTGCTGCAGCGCCTGATGGTTGATGACGAACGCAGGTTTGCCGTTTTCACAAGCCTTTTCAAGCTCCGCGTCGAGCCACAAAATCTGTTCCGCGCCGATTTTCCCGTCGCAGGAATTGTCTTCACTGCCCATGCAGATAAACGAATAACCGTTGACAACTCGCGTAAACCAGACCTTATCTTCCTTAATTCCCGTCAGTTTTTCGGTGAAATGCAGAAAAAGCCTGGCGGCATAGTCGTAATTGTCGCCGCCTTCAAGCGTAGTCGTCCACGTGTCGTGATTGCCGAAAGCCAGTACGATTTCTTTTGCCGGCTTACGGCCGCTTGTCTTTTTTACTATGGTCGCCCATTCCGATAATTCGCCGTGATCCGTCAGATCGCCCGCAGACGCCAGAACGTCAACGGGAAAAGCAGCGTTTTCCAGATCGTACAGTCCGTCAAACAATCTGCGGTTTCTGTACGGCTCGTCACGCATATGCACGTCCGCGACAAGCACGCCGAAAAGGCGTACGTCAGACGGTCGCAGCGGCATTATCGGGCTGTCAAAGCCTTTTAATACGGGATAGGTTATGAGCGACGCCGCCTTAGCGAGCGGCTCAGCTTTTTTGCGGAATTCAAAATACAGATTATCCATTTTCATTTCTCCGAAATATAGTCGCAAAACGCATCGAAAAGGCGCGTTGTTCTGTTTCCGCCGTCATCCGGCGAACAGCCGTGCCATGCGAATGACGCGTTGTTTTTGTATATTACGCCCTGACCCATGGCGCCCGTCTTATAATAAGCGCCGGTACTGCCGTGCTCGTCGAGCGCGTAATGGTGTCTTTCGGCAAGACGCGTCCAGTTTTCTGAAAGGATGCGCTTACCGCAGTAAACGCCGCCGTTAGCGTAAACGTACGGCAGCTTCGCCATATCGTCGGCGCGTGAAAAAAATCCTCCGCCGCCGATCATGTACCCTTCGGGGCAAACCGCAGTTGCCCACTGCCTGAAGCCGAGCGGTTTTAAAAGATTATTAAACATAAAATCCTGGCATTTTTCTCCGGCAGCGCTCGATATTATCCGCGATAAAAGATAATACGCCGCGTCGGAATAGCGGTAATGCTCATCGGGCGGATATTTAAGCTCAAGCGAAAAAGCGTAGCCAAGAAAATCGTCGCCGATTTTTTCAATATCATTATCTTCATCAACGCCGTACGGCACAGTATCAATACCCATGCGGTGGCGCATGGCGTCATGAACAGTCACGCTGTTCCAATTCCTATCCATATTTTCCGGCAATTCGTCATCGGTAAAAAACGACGTCACGGGCGCTTTTACGTCAAGCACTCCCCTGTCGTAAAGGATGCCGACGCAGGTATCAATAAAAAGCTTCGTCGTTGAATGACCGTTGTTCAGGTTGTTGCTGTTTTTATTATGCCAGTAATATATCGTATCGTTTTGTATCAGAGCCGCGTCATACATCGGGTCTATTTCGCATTCGCGCATAACGGCGTCATAGAGGGACGGAATTTCTTCTAGTTTTTTCGTCAGCATTTTTTCACCTCTTACAGCTTTTCGCCGGGGTAATCATCAACGTAATCCGACGAGCGGACCATATACGTTTTAACGTGCCAGGGGTCGTTTTCGTCTATATCGATCACCCTGCCGCCGCGAAGGTCGTCGTCACAGTAGTTGTCGTAACTCAGCCCTGCGTCATAAGCCAGCGTCACGCCGAGATATTCCGCCTGCCAGTCGTTGATATGATCGTGACCGCAGACAACCGTTTTGACGTCACCGCGCTCAACGAGAGCGCCGAAAAGCCCGGAATTGTAATTTCCCGCGCCTACGGATTCACGCATATTTCCCCTGTAAAGCGTCTGCGCGGGGTTTTTATACGGAATCGTATATTCCGGAAGCGGCTGGTGCATAACCATAAGCCCGGGCACCTTCGCGCCCTGTTCCCTTTCAAGCGCGGAGGACGAATTCCAATACCACAGTACCTGACTGAAATGCGGCATATCATACCCCGGGGAATGAACGCCTCCCGTCAGAGGTTCGGGGAAGCTGTAAAACCACGGATCCTCTTTAAGCCCGTGCTTTTTAACAAAATTCATAAATCCGCTGTGGCTGTCCATAGCCCAAACGGCATAAACAATCTTTTTGCCCTCGCTGTCATAAACGGGGAGAATATAATTCCCGGTACCGTCAACGTCATCGGGTCCGGCTTGAGAAAGACAATTCGGGAATTCCTCATAAACCTTTTGCTGATCTTCGTTTGCAAATCCCCTCTCGCGGTCGTGATTGCCGAAGACGTGCGCCCACGGTATGCCGAGCGATTCGACAGGGTCAGTCTGCATACGGAGCGCTTCTCTGAGCGTATCGGCGTTTTCAGCGGCGCTCTGCCAAACCTGGTCGCCGAGGTACAGCACAAGATCAGGTCTGATCGCTTCAACTATCGCGGCTACGTCCCGTGTGATTCTCCTGTCCCCGTCTGCAAGGACGTGGGTATCGGACAGCGTAAAAATTTTGAACTTTCCGTTTTTAAATTTGAGTTTTCTTTCTGCTTTCATATACTTCACCTCTGTTATTCTAACATATAATCAGTCTGATTTCAACTTTTATGATAAAGTAAACAACTCATTGATAAAATCGAAAAAATATGTTATGCTGTTATTGTTATTATTTGCATTTGCAAGGGAGCTGAAAACATGGCATACATAAGGAACAGAAACGAAGAGCTGACCAGCTTTCAGCAGTCGGCGGTATATTCCGGAAAAGACGATATAAACACCGACGTCGTTATGGTTTACGGCATAAACGATTCGACGCGCGAAAGAATTGCCGAATACAAAAAACACGGCTATGTAATTCACATAATGGTCGGCATTGCCTGGGGCGGCTATACGGATTATCTTTACGGCAAATGGGACGGAATAAACCACTGGGACGAGGCGCAGGAGGACAGATTCGGGAACAAGATCCTGCACGGAACGGACACGCCGTATATGGTGCCGACTATTTCTTTTGCCGATTATATTACCGAACGATTAAAAACGGCAGTTGACTGCGGCGTTGAGGCGATACACGTTGAGGAGCCGGAATTCTGGGACAGAGGCGGATATTCCGAGGCGTTCAAAAGAGAATACAAACTTTATTACCGTGAGGATTGGCGTCCGCCCCATGAAAGCGAGGACGCAAGATACCGCGCGGCAAAGCTCAAATCCTACCTTTACCGCAGAACGATAGACAGAGTAAGCTCCGCATTAAAGGAATATGCGCTCACCAAATACGGCAAAGCCCTGCGGTTTTACGTTCCGACGCACAGTCTGCTCAACTACACGCAGTGGAAAATCGTCAGCCCAGAAGGGATGCTGGCTGAATGTCCGTCTGTTGACGGATATATCGCGCAGATATGGACAGGCACGTCCCGCGAGCCGACTCCATTTGACGGCGTTATTAAAGAGCGTACGTTTGAAACTGCTTACCTTGAATACGGCATAATGCAGGAACTTATTAAGGGAACAGGCAGAAAAATGTGGTTTCTGCATGACCCGATTGAGGATAACGATATTTTCACATGGGAAAACTATAAATACAACTATCTTAAGACGGTTGTGGCGTCTCTTCTGCATCCGAAAGTCAACACATACGAGGTATGCCCCTGGCCTGTAAGAGTCTTCACACGCAAATATCCAAGCAATTCGCCGGACGCAAAACCTATCCCCGCCGATTATGCGACTCTGCTGTGCTCTGTGTTCCAGACTCTCGGCGATATGCCGCTTTCGGAAACTGACAGCAAAATAAAAACAGGCGTGCTCCTGAGCGACACGGCGCTTTTTCAGAGGGATTATTCCGACAGCGTAATAAAACCGCACGAATCTCCGTCGGCGGATGCAACGGTCATTTCCGATTCCGAAACGTTCAAAAAAGCATTTGAAGAAAAGCTCTTCAACGGCGCGAATGACGAGCAGCTTCTCAGGGAATACATACGCAGCAGCACTTTCCCGTCGTTTTACGGATTGTGCATGCCGCTGTTAAAATACGGTATGCCGGTAAGACCGGTTTCTCTTGACAACATACGGCGCTACAACGGCTATCTTGACGACTACGACGTTCTTATTCTCAGTTATGAATTCATGAAGCCTGAATATCCCGATATAAACAACGCGCTCGCGTCCTGGGTCAGGAGCGGAGGAAAACTTATCTACGTCGGCGACGGCAGCGACCCTTATCATAAAATCAGAAGCTGGTGGAATTCCTCAAAAGTCATCTATCCCTCGGCGGCTGAACATCTTTTTGAAATGCTCGGCATAAACGAGCCGAAGGATAAAGAGGTTTACAGCGTCGGCAGCGGTGCGGCGGCTTTCTGGCACGTCAACCCCGCCGAAATCACATATTTAAAAGAAAAAGCCGATGAAATGCGCGCATTGTTTACAAGCGTTATTGCAAAAGACGGCGGAACGTGGAAATGCCGGAACTCACTTTCCATAAAACGCGGTCCGTACATACCCGCTGCGGTGCTGGACGAAAGCACGTCCTGCGAGCCGCTGCGCCTTACCGGTCTGTTCGCCGATATGTTTGATATTCGGTATAAGATTATTACCGAAAAAACAATTTTGCCCGACGAAAACGCGCTTCTCTTTGATATTGAAGCCATAGAGGATGAAAACCTGCGCGTGATCGGCACGTCGGCAAGAGTTCTTTCACTTTCCGCGGAAGAGGAAAACGTTTTTCTTACCGTGAAAGGCACGGACGGCGTAAACACATATACCCGTCTGAGAGTGCCGTTTGAAGTCAAATCTGCCGAAGGAAAACAAAAAAGCGGCAAGACTGTAAAAATCGGCGCCGAATACGAGCCGAAAAGCCGCACCGTTCTGTTATCATATGACGGAACAGCGGAAGAGATTGATATAACGCTTTACAGGAATTAAAAAGAAAGCCTCCGAAGCGCTGCGGTTTACAGCGCCTCGGAGGTATTATTTGTTATTATTCAGATTTTGGGAAATATTGAGCGAAGGAAGACAATAACCTTTTGCAGAATTCCGAGCAGTTTTGCAATGAATTTCTGCGTTGATGAGCTGACCGGTTCATTAACGGGGCTTTCAACAGGTTCTTCAGCCGTTTCTTCTGTATTTGTGCTTTGATCTATCAAATTCAGGTATTCCGCAAAAGCATCTGTTTCTGCATAACCATTATCAGTCTGATCTATATCAGCAAGAAGCAGACCCGCCTGTTCAAGTATCAGTACATCGGTGGAATTGACTTCGCCGTCGTGGCTGCAGTCAGCTGCCATATAAACTGCCTCTCCAGCCTGCTCACGGGAAAGCAAACCGTTTGAAATACAGTTGACTATTGTTGCGTCCTGCCCGTCATACCAGCCGTCACCGTCCACGTCTCCGAACATGATCAGCACATACGTGTCATAGAGTGTCCCTGAATCGGCCGCTGTCACACTCACCGTGCATCCTGTGCCGATATTGGCGCTGAATTCAACCGTCGCGTTTTCATATGTTACACAATCCGTAAGAAACGCTTCCTGCGTCATGCCCGGTGTAAGACCGTAGATGTAATTTACACCGTCGATTGTTTCAAATACGGTTGCGCTTCCATCCTTTGCCTCGAACACGACAGGCTGATACTCCGCCTTTTCAGTCGTTATGGCAACGGTAAGATCACCGCTGACTTTTGTTATGCGGTATGTGTTTTCCTTGCCCGTATCGGCAGGACCTTTCAGGTTTTTGTAACTGCCGGTGATCGTGATATTCTCAACCGTATAACCGTCGGCGGGGATAACGGTGAAATTCACCTGTCCGTCGCCGGTGATTACGGGGCATCCTGAATCACTGTCACGCGCGACTGCGGAGGATGCGTTTTCTTCATCGGCTGTCGTATAATCCTTCGTATAATATACGGATATTGACGCAACGCCTGCATCACCTGAGAAGGTTGACGTATAAGGAGATGCCGTTCTGGTGTCTGTATAGCCTGTGTCGCCGATTGATGCGGATGCTGTAAATGTGATAACAGATGCATCTGTAAGAACGCTTGTCACCGTACCTGCAGCGCTTACGCTTTCGCCGCATTCAGCACAGGTATAGACCAAATCGGCTGTTTTGTAATCAGCGCTCCATGACCATTCCGGTGTCGTCCCGTCTGCAATCATACCGTGCTCACACGCAACAGTTGTGATGGTAATTGTCATATCAGCAGTAATCTTTGTGATACGATATGTATTTGCCAGACCTGTATCGGCAGGTCCTTTGATGTTTTTATAAGCTCCTGCGGTTGCTGTGACATCACTCAGTGCATACCCTTCCGCAAGGACAACTGTGAAATTTACCTGACCGGAGCCGCTCGAATCCGGCTCGCCGGTATCTGAATTGCGTGAAACAGTCGTACCGTCTGCGGAAACAGTCTCGCTTGTCCCGTCGTA
>JAEEGI010027987.1_pt1 | contig 10751 bp, 9 predicted proteins | sample 8958751 | NCBI WGS metagenome assembly JAEEGI01 (sample SAMN16246545, study PRJNA631951) | gut metagenome | biome: gut microbiome; feature: rumen; material: KS-attached | host: Bos | place: Iran: Karaj | collected 2018-10 | reverse complement strand
TGATTGCAAGGCTTATTGTGGCGGAACAGATTTACCGGGCGCAAGAGATTAGCCACGGGGGAAAGTATCATCACGAATAAAAAATGCCACTCAGACGAGTGGCATTAGTGATGGAAACTAGGCGCTCTGAAGTGCTTTGTAGGCAGTTTCGAGCTCCGGTATATCGAATACCGGCATGACCGTTTTTTCGATTCCTTCACTGATGATGAGCAGGCGCGCTAGCGTCTGAACATCACGTATTCGGAGATCGAAGCACTCGGGGCGTTCGCTGAGCTTACGAGTTAAATCCAGATACCCTTCGGTGTCCAGATTAACATCGGGATCATCAGGAGCCTCGATGCGACCATCGGCGTAGATGAAGAGATTGACGGTTTTTAGCTCATCGAGCTTTTGGCGAATGGCTTCGAGCGTAGTCAGTTTGTCTCTTCGAACGGTGGAGATCTTGTTCATCGCGGTGCCAATCTGATTGGCCTCATCGACTATACGATCATAGCGTTCGCCGCAGGATCTCAGCTGTCTTTCGATGTCCTCGACTTCGACTTGAATATCGCGTAGGGCTTTATTACGGAGTCGGAGTTCGGCCATCCATTTTTTGTGCTCTGATTCGAGCGACATGACAGCACGACTGAGGGAGCTTTCGCGCTCTCTAAGCTCATCTTCGGTGAGCTGGCTTAGATCCTTTTCGGCTATAGGCTCTATAACCTCAAGATCATCTTGGGAGGAAGCGTCTGAACCGGTCACTGCTTGAACAGCTTCCGCTAGGTCGGTAGGTGATACCGAGGACTTGTTCTTGCCAGGAAGCTTGTAGTTGTCTTCGAGGCTTCTCCAGAGTTTCTCAGCCAGGTCGTTTTGGTTTCTGTGGTAGATACGCATGATGTGCCCTTTGATGTCGGCTGTGGTGCAGTCGAATCGTTTGCCGAGTTCTTCTGGAGTAAGACCAGATTTGATGTAGGTGCGGAGCTGCCTTGCGGTGAATCGTAGTTCTGACATTTGTTTTTCCTCCTAAATAATCATTCTGCTTTGTCTAGATAGGTGATAGATCCCGCCAGGCTCTTTTTGAGAGCGGCGATGCCAGCCATGGTCACGTTGTAGTTCTCGTGGAAACCAGTTGGATCGATTGGTTTAACCAAGGTGTAGTTTTGACCGGAATGGTCAACGTTCTCCAGCGGTTTAACCAGTAGTTCTTTCCTGGTCACGCCATTTTTCTCGGCTATTTCGCCGAGTTTACGGTAGACGGTACACTCTGAGAGATCATACCGTTTTGCGATTTCGGGGACCCCGAAACCGGCGTCGTGCAAGGTCATAAAATTGTCCATCATTTGTAAGGTACGCTCGTTTACTTTCGCCATTTTTAACCACCTCTTTTCTAGGATTTGTTAGAAAGAAACGATATCTTATTATTATAGCATACTTTGGTTTATTTGTCAATCATAAGGTGGCGGATTTACAGATTTGTGGTATAATTTAGGGAATGTTAATTCTGGGAATTGAGACAAGTTGTGACGAGACGGCGGCGGCCGTAGTAAGAGACGGGCGCGAAATTTTGTCGAACGTGGTGGTGTCGCAGATTGATATTTTTGCGGAGTATGGGGGGGTGATTCCAGAGATTGCGGCGAGATCCCATCTTGAGGCGATGATGCCAGTGGTGAATCGGGCGCTTACTGATGCTGGTGTGACTTGGGACGAGATTGATGCAATTGCGGTGACACATGCGCCGGGGCTTCTGGGATCGCTTCTAATTGGGACTTTGACAGCGAGGACGCTGGCCATCTTACATAATAAGCCGCTATATGCGGTGCATCATTTGAAGTCGCATGTGTATGCGAATTGGCTTGATGAAGATGTGAATGCTCTTTCTCGGGCCGCGTCGCCGTCGCCCGTCGCCACGGGGACGGCGCGCTCATCCTCGCCTTGCCAGGCTCCGGAGGCCCTTCGAAAGAGCATTTCACATCTTCCGTCCTTTCCTTTGTTGGCGCTGGTGGTGTCGGGGGGACATACGCAGATTCTGTATATGAAGGGGCATAATCAGTTCGAGATAATTGGGACGACGCATGATGATGCGGTGGGGGAGTGTTTTGATAAGGTGGCAAAGATTTTGGGGTTGCCATATCCTGGTGGACCGTCGATTGCGAAGGCAGCATTATCTGGGGATAGTGGTCGGTTTAAGTTGCCACATCCGAAGGTAGAGGGGCTAGATTTTTCGTTTTCAGGACTAAAATCTGCAGTGCTACGTGCCGTGCAAAAAGAGGTAGGAGTGCCGATTTCGTATCCGTCGCATAAATTGAAGGAGTTACTTTCTGAGAAGCAGATTTGTGATTTTGCGGCGTCATTCCAGAAGACCGCGGTAGATATCTTACGTGAAAAACTAGAGATGGCGCTCGTGGAACACCCGGACGTTAAATCGGTAGTTGTCGCTGGAGGCGTGAGTGCAAATGAAATATTGCGAAAGGCATTACCTGATGCTTATTTCCCTGCTCCTTCGCTCTCGGGTGATAATGGGGCGATGGTGGCTGCGGCGTGCTACTACGAAATCCAGTCGGGGGTGAAACCGACGGATCCGTATAAGCTAGATATTTATCCGAGAATATCGATTGAATCATAGTTTTTATGCTAAAATATCCTTATGGAAGAGGATTATAATAAAGAAAATAATGTTGAAATAAAAACCAATAGCGAAGAAAAACCAAAGAAAACTGGGGTTTGGAACAAAATCATAATGGCATTTCTTTCTGTGACGACACTGGCGCTAAGTGGTTTTTTGATTTACCATTATATTTCCTTTGATCATAATCCGATGGTCCAGAAAACAGATGATGGACCGGTGGTACAGCAAAAAGAAGAAACAACTGAGGAAAAAGATGAGAACGGCAATACTATCACTTCAACAACAATCTCTAGTACGATTGTTTCCTCAGATGCCACTGATTTAGTCGTTAAGAGCGTCATCGCCGATATTGAAACAACAATTGATGAAAAGAGTAGCATTAAGCTCGCTAGAACATATGCATTTGCAAGAACATACGATGAGTTTACACCGCTAATAAAACTTGTTGAAGCGAAGGTCCCGCTAAAGGCACTAAAATCCTATAATCTTCTTTCGACATCCGACACATTAAACAATGATATGGAGACTGGAAAAATACTTAGGGAAATAATAATTGAAAGACTGGCCGAGCTCGGTTTTTCTAGGAATGAAGAAATTGAGGCTAACATCGCTACTGGCGGAGCTCATTTTGTGAATGATCAAACAGGGATCACTTGCTTAGTTTCCTCTGGGCTTCCAGTTTACATCGGTTGTAGCCATAAATCATGGATTCCAGCTGATAGCGTTAAAATTGCAAATCAACTCGCTGAGGCTTATTACAAAAAAGAAGGTGAGTATCCACTTTCTATTGACACAGAAAGTTACACTATTAAAGACAGTCTGGTTTCTCCATATCAGATGCTATATACTTCTGTATCAAATGGCTACGGTACTGGGTTATTCTACCGCGTTAACAAAGATGCTGAATGGGAGTATTTCAATGTTACTTTAACTGGGTTAGACTGTGAAGAATATGATACCAAAGATGTGCGAAATGCATTTGCTGGTGAGAAATGTTGGGACAGTTCTACGGATAGTGGGTCTAAAGTTAAGGCCTGGGAAGAATAGTTAATTCGATTTTACAATATGTTTGCAACAGAGGCGGAGAAGATTGAAGAAGAGGAGGCCGCCAGCGATGATGGTAAAGGTAATGACAAGATTGTTTTGACTTAGGTAAGTGAATTCGAGGAAGCTGTGAGCGAAGGGTATAAGGAAGGCGCCGGCGACAACCGCGATAATGGCGATGATGAGGGCGGTGCGGAGTTTGTTGAGTGGGCGAGAAATCCAATAGATGAGGGTGAGGTCAATCGCAAAGGTGATAAAGACCGACATGGTGGTGAGCTCAGGACGAGAAAGATTGAGATTATGGGCAATAATCGAGAGGACGAGCATACAGATTGAGACGGTGAGACCGATAGGGAGTGAGTATTCGACGATGTTCTTGGTGAAGCGGTTTTTGATGCGGGTGGTGTTTTTCTCTAGAGCGAGAATGAAGCCCGGGAAACCGATGCAGGCGAAATTGAGAAGCGACATTTCAATAGGGGTGAAGGGATAACTGAGAGGGAGAATAACGAAGAGAACGGCTAAGATGCTGGCGTAGACGGTTTTGGCAAGGAAGAGGGCGGTGGAGCGCTCCAAATTGTTGATAGATTGACGACCTTCGTCGATAATCGAAGGGACGGAGTCAAAATCGGAGTTTAGAAGGACAAGCTTACTAGCACGACGAGCGGCGTCGGAACCTTCGCCGATGGCAAGGGAGACATCGGCTTCTTTCATGGCTAAGATATCATTAACACCATCACCGGTCATGGCGACGGTACTACCCTGTTTTTTGAAGGCTTTAATGAGTTCCTTTTTCTCTGACGGAGTGACGCGAGTGAAAATGCTGTACTCTTCTGCTAGTTTGGCGTAGTTTTTATGAGGTATTGAGGAGAGGTCGATACCTTTTAGGTCTTTGACGCCGACAGATTCGGCAATGCTAGTGACGGCTTCTAGGTCATCGCCAGAGATAATTTTGACTTTGATGTCGTTGTCGTAAAAATACTTGATAATCTTGCTGGCGGTAGGGCGGATTTCGTCCTCTAGACGCACATAACCGAGAAGTGAGCCATTTTCGGCATCTAGCTTCACGACGGCTAGGGTGCGGTAGGGGCCGGAGGCGGATTTGAGCTTCTTAATAATAGTCTGGTCGTCGGTGATGAATTCGATGGCGCCGAGGAGATAGGTGGCTTTTTTAGTTTTGATGCCAGAGTACTTACGGTCAGAGGAGAAGCTAATCACTTCCGTAATTCCCTCTATTTCGTCAGTTTTGCCGCTTCTTAGAAACTTTTTCCTCAAAGCGCTTATGGTGGCGTTTTCGGAGGTTTGATGCGTTAGAATCGACGTTAGAGCCCTTTCGAACGATTTTTCGCAGGCTGTATAGTCGTGGACGGCCATTTTGCCGGTAGTTAGAGTACCGGTTTTATCTAAACAGATACAGTCGACGCGGGCGAGAGTTTCGATTGAATAGAGATCTTGGACGAGAACCTTTTTCTTCCCTAGCCTGATGGTGGCGAGGGCCAATACCGTGCTGGTTAGGAGGATGAGACCTTCTGGGATCATGTTGATGAGGGCGGCGACGGTACTAGTAACGGCGTCGGTGGTGTTTGGCTCAGTCCGGAAGCGAGCCCAGAGTAACAAGGCGCCAATTGGGATGAGGGTGTAGCTAATGTATTTGACAATGTTGTTCATCAGTTTAAAGAGTTTACTGTCGGCGGTTTTGATGGTGGTAGCTTCTTTGGTGAGTTTAGTGACGAAATTATCGACACCAATATGCTCCACTTCTGCTTCGGCCGTGCCGGAAACAACAAAGCTACCAGAGGTGAGTTGGTCACCGGGGTGCTTTTCAATGTTGTCTTGTTCGCCAGAGATGAAGGACTCGTTCACCTCTATAGTGCCGTTTTTGACGACGCTATCAAACATGATTTGGTCGCCAAGGCTAAGAATGACGCGGTCGCCTTTTTTTATTTCTTCTTTGGTTATCTGATATGATTTGCCGTTTCTAATGACAGTGGGGCGTTGTTCAGAGATGAGGCGGAGTTTATCGACGATTTTTTTGGCTCTAATCTCGTTGATGATGCTGATTAAGGTGTTGGCGAGAGCAATGGTGACAAAAAGCATGTTTTTGAAGCTACCAACCGAGGCCACCATGATGGCAAGAATGAGATTAACGAAATTAAAGAGGGTAAAAGTATTTTTTGCAATGATTTTCCAGATGGGATGGTTCATTTTTTAATCAGACCTTTAATTTTAGATAGCATCTGGTGGAGTGAATAGAGTGGGGTAACTGGAAGATCAAAAGAACCGATTAATTCAATAACTTTACCGCTTGTCGGTGAGGTAAATCCTCTTTTGAAGGTGTAAATTCCATCATGGCGAGTTTGGCCTGGGAGGTCGATGATGCCATAAAAATTGTATCTTTTAAAATGATGCTTGGCAGCATACTGAATCATGTACCATTGGATGGCATATTGAGCGTTGTATTCCTTCATATATTTTTCATCGCTCCCGGAAAACAGATAGACTACTTCATCACCATATAGCATAAACATAGCAACAGATAGTGGGGTGTGGTCTTTTTCGGCGATGATAAATTTAACTTCACCTCTGTCATGAAATAGATCATACATTTGTTCGTAGTATTCCAAAGTTCGATCAGTAAAATGGCGCCTTTTTGAGGTGTCATCGGTAATCTGTTTAAAAATGCCGAGTTCTTCTTTTTTTAGTTCACGGACTTTGACGCCCATTCTTTCAGTTCGGCGCGTAAGGTTCCTCGTATTATTCTTAAAATCAGCAAACAGCTGGTCGGGCGTGCGACCCTCTATATTGAGGACGAAAAGATATTTTGGTTGATCAGAATGCTCGATGGGATGGAACCCAAGCTTTTTTAATGTGTTGAGGGCTTCTTGATGGTTAAAACCACCTTCAACAGGCTTCCCATCTCTGTCACGTTCTAATAGCTCAAAATTTGGGCTAATGTGAAGTTGATAGCCGTTGTGTGTCTTGATAAAGGATTTCAGGTGTTTAAAGAAGAAAACGACGAGTTTTTGGTCGGATAGATCAAGTAAAGGGCCACCAGGGGCGATATAAGTGGATTTGCCAAGGAAGGTTGGTTTTGCGACTAGCATGGTAGCAGCTTTAATCTGATTGTTTTCTTTAACGGCTAGATAGTAAGATACCCAACCATCTTTTTCACGCAGCGTGGCAATTTCGGGTGTTTGCATGAAAGATTTATAGGGGTTATTCCCGGCAAATTCACGAAATTCCTCCGCAGAAATAGTAACAAAATTCATGGTTTTATTATAGCATATTCTTTTTTAGTGACGGATTTTGTTTAGTTTGCGGAAAAGGGTGTAGGCGTGATATTTAGCTGGCTTTAGGACTAGGTCATAGGTGCCAGCGTAATGCCTAGGGGCGCCACCGAAGGATTTTTTGAATTCGGTAAAACCGTACCAGGGGTGAGATTTGTCAGCGCCATCTGGGGCGATACCCCAGAAATCAAAATATTTGATGCCTTTTTCTTTGGCGTCAAAGATTGCTTTGGTAAGAAGGGCAACAGTAGCGGGGAGCTTGCGGTAATTAGTGTCAGCGGCGGATTGCATGTAATATCTAGTATCTTGGTAGTCGAAAAAGAGGCTGGCGGCGAGAACTTGGCCATTCTTTGGGGTGCTTTCAGCTTCGGCTGATTCTTCTTCTGTTTTGTGGTATTTAACTAGATAGAGTGTGGCAAAGGGTTGTTCTAATTCTTTCTTTAGATACTGCTCATCGTAAGCCGTAAGGTGTTTTTGCTTGAAAAGTTGGTTCTGGAGTGCTACGAGATGCCTAATCTCGGCTGGTTCCCTGGTGGTTTCAACGGTGAGCCCCTTTTTGGCGTAGGTGTTATACCTAGTGCGAGTGCCTTGAGAGAATTGACTAATCAGGGTGGCCTGATCAGGGGTAAGGTCAAGTACCCAGGTGTCTGCAGGGCTGATGTCCTTCACTTTTTTGGCGGTTTTTGGCAGGTACTCGGTAGGGTAGTCGAGCTGTGGTTCGATGCGGACGAAAATACAATGGTGAAATTTGGCTAGAGCATCGATGTTATTAATGGCTTGTTTCATACTTTTTGCGTCTTTTGCAACGGGACCATAAGGAAGATAAAGATAATTCCCTGTAGGCGTGTTCTTCAAAATTGCTAAATATTGATAGTTCTCTGTTTCTTCAAAATAACTAGTTTCCTTTAAATCATTTTGAAGTTTTTGCCATTCTTTAGACTGTGTAATTGGAATATCCATAGCCATATTATACCACTTTTTCTTGCAATTCCCTGTTAAACATGTGCATTTTATTGACTACTTTTCGTTTTCATTATAAAGCATTAGCAAAATACCCGGCTTTTAGAAATTAGTCGGTTGCCAAATTTGATTTTTCTCCCATCTTCCTTGGTTTTTGGCCATAAAGGAAATGGTTATTTTGATTTTAGCGCGAGCATTTTGGTTTGTCAAGTGCGGTTGCTAGCTGGCACGTGTGCTAATCATAAGAAGAATACTCAAATTTCGATTATGGTTTTGGTGGAAAAGTGCTATACTAAGAGTATGGCTTATATCAGAAAATTTAAGACAACTTCGGGGGCGACTGGTGTGCAGGTGTGCTACAAGGAAGGGAATAAAGTGGTCCGGACGGTGCATATTGGGTCGGCGACTTCAGAAACTGGTGTGGAAAAGCTGTTGAAAAAAGCACAAGCGGTGATTGACGAAGGGAAGAACCCCTTATTCAATTTGGATAGATTTAATAAAAAAATGACCCCCTAAATATAGGGGGTATTTTAAAAGGGAATTACAGATTACTGGCTGAGACCACAGAGGAATCCGATATATTCGGGGTTATTTCTGTGATACATCATCAGGGCAAGATCCGCCGCTAAGGACTCAGTGAGAGTCAAGCTCCCGCTGACACCAATCGGGCCGATAAAGGCGGCCAGTTCACAGACGACACTAGCGTAGACAATACGCTGCTCGCTATCGCTAAATTCGCGATTAAAAGTGGTTTTTTTACCAGCGGCAAAGTTTTGTTCAACCTTGGCAGCATACTTAAAGGCGTTCCTTAGGATATCAAACTGGGCGAGGTCGAGCTTTTCAACTTCGGGGATAAGGCCATTCTCCACTAGGGCAAAGGCCATACCGAACTTACCATAGTTTAACTGATCTTTAGGAATCTGCCGGACGAACCCATTAACCATCTCGCTGCTACTGATATGAGTGACGATGATGTAGAGTTCAAGTAACCGGTAAAGATCCGGTTTAACTTCAAAGAGTTCGAAATACCTGGCAAGACTTTTAAACGTCCTGAAGGTAAGATGATCAAATCCTTCATCTTGGCAGGCAGAGACTTCGACGTAGTCATCGTATTCACCGCGCGTAAGGCAGGCGAGTAGGAATAGGCTACGAGTGAGATTAATGATGCCGTTATCTTGGTCGATAGCGGACTTTTTCTGGTTCTGATCTTGTTTTGCGAGGAAGTCTCTGAGTTGTTGATAAGCCTGATGCTTTTCAGCAAAAACGGGAATCAGATCGCGGAGCAGAGCAGAGTTTTTCGGGGAATTCATAGACAGACTCCTTTCTGTAATTTTTAAGGTACAAAATATGATTTAATTATAGCACAAAAAGGATGAAAAGTCAATTATTCTCTTAAATCAGGGTGAGTTGGTTCTTGAGACGGGAAATTAGCTGCTCTTTTTCGGCGATTTGGTCTCTGGTTTCTTTGACGAGATGCTCAGGGGCACGTTCGACATAATTTGGATTCTGCAAACGAAGATTAAGAGCATCTAACTCGCGGCCAACAGAGAGGATTTTTTCAGTGAGGGCGTCTTTATATTCTTTCACGACCTTCTCAGGGACGTCAAGATAAAGTTCACGATTAGCTAGGGCGAGTCTCAGACCCTTTGGCGAGCCCTCTAGAGCGCGAAGATGTGGAACTTTGGTAAGTGACTGGATCAAATCCAAATTATCCTCCACGAGGCTGTCATGATCGTACATGAGGTCATATTTTTTCGCGTTATTGACACCTGGCAGGGCCTGTAAGGTGGTTCTAAGCTCCGACACGATAATTCTTATGTTTTCAAAGTTCTCGGCGCTAATTGGGTCAAATTCGAGCTTGTCTGGCCAAATTTGGGTGATAATGAAGCCCTGAGTCCAAGAGAGGTTTTGCCAAATGGCCTCTGTAACGAATGGGGCAAATGGATGTAAAGCGATAAGAAGAGTTTCGAGAGTTTTCTTTAAGAGTGGGATGTTTTTATAGAGCTTCTGGGATTCGAGGAACCAGTCAGCGTATTTGTCCCAAATTGTGCTATAGAGAGTATCGGCGGCTTCGGCGAAGCGATAGGTTTCCATGTCGGCTTCGACCTGCTCTAAACAGCTATTAATCTCGCGGCAGATCCAGTCCTCACCCATATTCAAGGTAGAATAAGACGCCAGAGACACGTCTTTCTCGGAACGCAAGCTCGCGCCCGTCGTTACGGGGCTCGCTTGCTCCGTATTTTCCCCGTCGGAAAATATGCTCCTCGAAAGAGTGTCTTCTGGCGTCTCGTCAACCAAAGATTGGATGAGGCGGGAGATGTTCCAAAGTTTGTTGCAGAGGTTGCGGCCGGCGATGACGGAATTTTCAGAGAAGGCTTGGCTCATACCAGCGGAACGACCTCTGATAATACCGAGGCGGAAAGCATCGGAGCCATACTTAACCACGAGATCCATTGGATTGATAACGTTGCCTTTGCTCTTGCTCATCTTTTTGCCGTGAGCGTCGAGTACCATACCATGCAAATATACCTCTTTAAATGGCACTTCACCGGTAACATAAAGGCCCATCATAATCATGCGGGCGACCCAGGCGAAGATCAAATCAACACCAGTCTCCATGACATTGAGCGGATAATATGGAGTTGGATTCTCCTCAGACCAGTTAGTACAGACAATTGGCCAGTGGCTGGAAGAGAACCACGTGTCAAAGGTATCTTCGTCGCGAATGTATTTAACACCGGATTTTTCGATTTCTTTAAGATTGGTCCTTCGGTCAAAAATCCATTCTGGCTCATCGGTGGCCTCTTTGTTAATTTTCTTAAACATTGGGATGGCAATACCCCAAGGGATTTGGCGTG
>JAEEGI010027984.1_pt1 | contig 10751 bp, 12 predicted proteins | sample 8958751 | NCBI WGS metagenome assembly JAEEGI01 (sample SAMN16246545, study PRJNA631951) | gut metagenome | biome: gut microbiome; feature: rumen; material: KS-attached | host: Bos | place: Iran: Karaj | collected 2018-10 | reverse complement strand
GGTCGACATGGACGCGGAAAGCACCAGGATGATGACCACGCCGATCATCAGGTCAGGAAGCGTCGCGAGCATGGACGGGACGATGCTGTCGTAGATCGGAGTGCCGGCGGCCGAATACTCGATGTTCGCGCCATAGAGCCGGCCGAATCCGCCGAGGAAATAGCATCCGCCTGCCACGATGAAGGCGAAGATAGTCGAGATGACTGTTCCCTTTCTGATGGCCGCTTCATTGCGGATGGCGTAAAACTTACCGACCATCTGCGGGAGGCCCCAGGTGCCGAGGGAAGTCAACAGCACGACGCCCAGCAGGTAGATGGGCTGTGGTCCGAAGAACGACACGAACGCACCGTTCAGTGCGGGCGCCGATTCGGAAGGTATCTGCGAGAGATTCTCCAACGCCGCGGTGAAGCCCCCGTTGCCGGCCAGGACAGACAGAATCACGGCGCAGATGCCCACAAGCATGATCATACCCTGGATGAAATCGTTCACGGCAGTAGCCATATAGCCCCCGACCAGAACGTAAACGCCGGTCAGGACCGCCATGCCCAGCACGCACCAGATGTAATCGACGTTGAAGGCCATGCTGAAAAGCCGCGAAAGACCGTTATAAAGGGACGCGGTATAAGGAATGAGGAAAACGAATACGATGACGGATGCGGCGACCTTGAGCGGCTCGCTGAAAAAACGCTTCCCGAAGAAGTCCGGCATCGTCGCGCTCTGCAGATGATGCGTCATCAGGCGCGTCCGGCGGCCCAGGATACGCCAGGCCAGGAGCGAGCCGATCAGCGCGTTGCCGATACCGATCCACGTCGCGGACAAGCCATACTTCCAGCCGAACTGACCGGCATAGCCGACGAAGATGACGGCGGAAAAATACGAGGTGCCGAAGGCAAAAGCCGTAAGCCAGGAACCGACATTGCGGCCGCCCAGCACAAATCCCTGAACATCAGATGCGGTCCGGCGGCAGTAGATGCCGACGCCGATCATCACGGCAAAGAACAGGATGAGAAGGATACACTTGACTAACATGCATCAAATGTAACAAAAAAATCCGACGAAGGAAAGACCAGGCGGGAATTATAGCTAAATGATTGGTACTCCGTGCGTATTCTTCACTTCCTTCATCACGAAAACGCTGTGGAAATAGCCGACGCTCTCGATGTTTCCGAGTTTCGTGCGCATGAATTCCTGATACGATTCCATGTCGCGCGTGTGGATTTTCAAAGTGAAATCATATTCGCCGCTGGTGTTGTAACACTCGGTGATTTCGTCGATGCTCTGGATGGTCTCCATGAAGTCGTCCATAAGCAGCTGCGAGTGATGCCGGAGCCGCATATTGCAAAGCACCGTTATGCCATTGCCCGTTTTCCCTGGGTCAAGTACGGCATGATAGCCCCGGATGAATCCTTCGCGTTCCAGGCGTTTCTGCCGGTCGAAGGTCGGCGACGCGGAAAGATTGACTTTCGCGGCAAGTTCCTTGACCGTGAGGGTGGAGTCTTCCTGAAGGATGCGCAAGATTTTGCGGTCGATGTCGTCGAGTTCTTCGTATTTCACGTTTTGCCGAATAAAATTCTGAAAAATTCGTTTATGTCATTACAAATATAGCATATTTTACTGAATACGCAGAACATGTTTGGCGAAAGAGGGAAGAATATGTAATTATGTACTCGAAAACAACAATCAGCACGTATCATGTCTAAAATAATCAAAGGCATTCAGGTTCCGCAGCGGGCCAACTTCGTAGGCAGTTTTCTTCGTCCCCAGGATCTTTCGGACGAGAACCGGGAGCAGTATGTGGCGGAATTGGTCGGCAAGCAGAAAGAATTGGGATATCGCATCATCACCGACGGTGAATTCAACCGGCAATTCTGGCATCTCGACTTCTTCTGGGGGTTTGGCGGCGTGGCTCACGAGCCGGGCGGCGATGTTAAGTTCAATGGCGAAGTAGCCCGTCTTGACAGAGTGTATCTCACAGGGAAGCTGACTCCGAAGCCTCATCCGTTCATCGATGCGTACAAGCGCGTCAAGAAATACGAAGACGCCGGCTGTATCGCCAAGCTTACCATTCCGGCTCCGGCGCAGTTCTTCCAGCAGCTTACGGTTCCGCAGAATTTCCTCGGCACGCGGGCCATCTATAAGGATCTCGACGAACTTGTCCGGGACATTGCGGCGGTGTACCAGGATTTCATCCGGCAGTTCTACGCGGCCGGAGGCCGTTTCCTGCAGCTTGACGACTGCACTTGGGGCGCAGTGGTCGGCGAAGCGGCCGCGCAGCGATACGCGCGTCTGAGCCCGAATCTCGACGATGTGAAGGAACTGTTGCTGAAGGTCAATAACTTGTCCCTCGAAGGACGCCCGGCCGACTTGTACGTCGCCTCTCACATCTGTCGTGGAAACTACCACTCTACCTGGTTCAACAGCGGAAGCTATGATTCCGTCGCCGATTGGGTGTTCGCCCGTGAGAACGTGGATGCGCTCTTTCTGGAGTATGACGATGAGCGTTCCGGCGGTTTCGAGCCGCTGAGCAAGGTAAGCCCGGATAAGCATGTGGTACTCGGACTCATCACGACGAAACGTCCGGACCTCGAGGATAAGCAGCGGATCATCGCGCGTATCCGTGAAGCTTCGAAGTACATTCCGCTCGACCGCCTCTCACTGTCGCCCCAGTGCGGTTTCGCATCGTGCGCCATCGGCAACAAACTGACTCCTGATGAGCAGTGGGCGAAACTGAAGCTCGTCCGTGAGATTGCGGAGGAAGTGTGGAAGGAATGACATCCGTTTCGCGGGAAGATGCACGGATTATCCTATTTTCTCCCCTTCCAGGTCTAATAGAATCCATCTGTTATGCCGATCTTTGCACGATTAATAATTCGGTATGAACAGAAGATTTCTTTATTATGTAGCTGCCGCCTTGTGGGGTATTCCGGGCCTTATCATAGCGGTAAAAGGTATCAAGGCTTACCTGACAATGCCATCACAAAAGCTGTGGTGGCTTTTGCTCATTACGGCATTCGTCCTGGCGAACTTTTTTATCATGTTCCGAAGGATTGTGGACAAGTACTCGGCACGTATTGCGGCCCAGCCGCAGAAAACCTCCCTTTGGCAAGCTTTCCCGCTTCGGGGCTGGATTCTGATTGTCTGCATGTCGTGCCTCGGTATTGCCCTTAAATTCATTCCCGGCATTCCGGCCGAATTCACCGCTTCCTTCTACTCCGGTCTGGGCCCGATGCTCGTTTTTGCGGCCTGCCGGTTCATCGCAAACCAGAAATGAATATGAATATCGATGGAATCATCATCGGCGCGGCCGTGTTCCTGTTCATCGGCTTCTGCCATCCGCTTGTCATCAAGCTGGAATACTACTATGGAAAGCAAAGCTGGTGGGTATGGCTGGTGGCGGGTCTGATATTCAGCGCGGCATCCCTTTTCGTACCCAACAACATTCTGTCGGCGATCTTTGGAGGCCCTGCCTTCTGCTGCTTCTGGAGCATCCACGAAATGTTTCTGCAAGAAAGACGCGTGCTTCGCGGCTGGTTCCCGGAGAACCCAAAACGGCACGACTACTATGTAGCCCGGCGTAAAGAAATGGGGAAGTCAATTTAATGTTGACTCCCCCATTTCTTTTTATTCCTGATTTTATTTCTGAGCGATAGCGCAATCCATCTTCTGGACGGAATCGACCACGAGCCTGAGGCCTGTCGATGTTTCCCGATACCGGACGACCTTGGTCCCGTTGCTGGTGATGACACTGACCAGGTCGGAAGTGTCCAGATTGTCCGGGACCTGCATGAAGAAGAATCCCTTTTCATCCGTCATGGCGACGCTCTTCCTGTGGGGGTTATCGACATTCACCACGACCATTTTCATACCCGCTACCGGATTCCCGTTCTTGTCGGAGACAAAGCCACGGACCGTCTTGGCGTTCACCATCACAGCGCTCATCAGCGCAACCATCATCAGAACAAAAATGCGTTTCATAATTAATAAGTTTTTAATTGTTTTACATTCATATTGCGTTTGGCATTCCCAGAATCACGCAGTGTGCCAAACTTGTAATGTATTAACAATTAAATAGTTACATTTTTTACGGATGTGTAAAGTCACTTTACACTTTTACACTTTTTGTAAAGTGCGGCTTTACACAATCTCCGATGAAACGCAGAAAACTACCAATGAATCCGGCCGTAAATGGCATCAGCGAGCATGCGGGCGCCGGTACGCTGGGGATGTACCCCGTCGCGGCAATAGGTGGTGTCGCTGAAAAGGTCGTATAGGTCGATGAGTTCGAGCCCCTCGGCCTCCGCCGTTTCCCGGATGGCCGGCCGGACGCCTTCTTCCAGCGTTTCCGGATGGACGCCGAGCAGCGGAAGCCTCATGAGAGGGAAAATCCGGATGGGAGCGATCAGGATGACGCGTGGATGGGAAGGCAGGCTCCGGTAAGAGTCGATGATTGCCCGGTAATCCCGTCGGAAGATCTCCGGATCCCAGTTTCTGGTCTTGGTGTCGTTGGTCCCGAGCATCAGCAGGACGATGTCCGGGGCCCATTCCAGGCTCTCCCGATAGACCCGCTTGCTGACATAGGGAGTGTCGGCGTCGATGCGGGCCGCCGCGTCATTGTATCCGAAGTTCCGCACCTCGTAGCCGTCCCCGAGCTTTTCCTGAAGGAGTGCGGGATAGCTCTGTTTCCAGGGATTCAGTAGCGTGAATCCCCAGGTGATGCTGTCTCCTATGCAGGCTACCTTGATCATGACCATACAAATATACGGCTTTTCCGACAATCTTGGACATGCCGGCCGCATTTGCAGAATCGGCACTTTTTTTATAAGTTTGTTTTATGATTATCAGCATCATACTCACGGTTCTGCTCGTGATTCTGTTTATCGGAGTCGTGATTTTGATCATCTTTGACCAGGGAGATTCGGGCACGAAGATGGCGTGGCTGCTGGCCATCACGTTCATTCCGGTCATCGGCGTCATCCTCTATCTGATGCTGGGAATCAACTATCGGCATCATTTCTTTTACCAGCGCCGCCATAAGGCCGCCATCGCAAAGTTCCAGTCCGAAAAAGACGCGAAGGTCCGGCAGCTGCTGGAAAGAGACGCCCCGTTTGACGCTGTCGATGAATCCTTCCGCCCTTTGGCCCGTCTTCTGGCCCATGTCGGGATCGGATGCAACCTCAGCACCGGCAACTCGTTCGAAATCATCACCTCGGGCCAGCGCAAGCATGAATTGCTGCTGAAGGATATCCGGGAAGCCCGGGAGTCCATCCATCTCGAGTATTTCCATTTCGGCAAGGACCGCGGAGGCAGGGATGTATCCGACCTGCTGGAGCAGCGGGCCCGGGAAGGGATCGAGATCCGGTTCCTCAACGAGAATATCGCCAATTTCCCGACCCCCTCCTCCTATTATAACCGGATGCGGAAATCCGGCATCGAAGTAGAGCGCTTCACGAACCGCAAGCAAGGAATCCTGAGCATTCCCATGCAGCTGAACTACCGCAATCACAGGAAGATCGTCGTCATCGACGGAAAAATCGGATATGTGGGCGGCATGAACATCAACAATCACTATTTCTTCCAGTGGCGGGATACGCATCTGCGGATCGAAGGGAATGCCGTCGCATCCCTCCAGACCTCTTTCCTGGATTCCTGGATGACTTCCGGCGGATCGCTCAAGCGCCCGCTTCCCGAATATTATCATGCATACGCGAGCCCGACGGAGGGCGTCTTCAAGGACAAGGTGATGCAGATCGTTCCCGATGCTTCGGACGCCCGTTGGCCCATCTTGAGAATGGGCTATGAATGGATCCTCCAGAATGCCAAGCGCTATGTCTATATCCAGACGCCCTATTTCGTCCCCCCGGAGCAGATCCTCAGCTGCCTGAAATCCGCCGCCCTGCGGGGTGTCGATGTCCGGATCATGCTGCCCGAAAAGGTGGATACGCCGTTCATGGGGCCGGCCAACAAGGCCTACTACCGGGAATGCATGGACGCGGGTGTCAGGATCTACGAACGCGGCGGCGAGTTCATCCACTCGAAGACCCTGGTCTGCGACGACTATCTCTCCCAGATCGGCACGGCCAATATCGATAACAGGAGTTTCAACCTGAATCACGAGGTGAACGCATACATCTACGATGCCGAGACGGCATTGGCCAACAAAGAGATATTTTTCAAGGATCTGGCCCTTTCCAAAGAGATCTCGCCCGTCGAATGGTATCATTCGCAGAAATGGTATCAGAAGCTTCTCTCCAGATTGCTGCGTCTCCTGGCCGGTGTCCTTTGACAGCACTGAAACTATGGTAAAAATGCTTGATTATTAAGAATATGTGGGGTAAACCTTGGAGAATGAAGGAGGGCTTTCTCATCGGAGCGGGCCTGCTTTTTACGGGCCTGCTGCTGCAGGTGGCGCTCGGTCCTGTAGACTGGAGCCTTCTTGCCTGGCCGGTCAACCTGATCGTTTTGATTCTGCTGCTGGCCGTCGTCGGCGGGATGTACGCCTTGCGGCGGAAAGTGTATGCCTTCGAGTGGATGATGCATGCGGGGGCCGCTGTCCCCTGCCTCATCTATGCGACGTCCCTGACCATCCTGATGGGCCTGCTCCCGCAGGTGAGGATGGGCGGTGTTCCGTGGCTGAGCCAGATGCTTCGTTTCTGGCCTTTCGCGCTCATTTGGGCCTGGATGATGGTAATATCCGCCCTGGCCGCGGTGAATCATCTGCTGCGCTGGAAGGTAAAGGAGATACCGTTCATCTTGAACCACTTAGGAGTTGTCGTAGCCATCGTCTCCGCTACGCTGGGAAGTGCCGATACTAAGGACCTTCAGATGACGGCCTTTGCCGGAGAGCCCGAATGGCGGGCGCTGAATGAAGACGGGACGGTGGTGGAACCGGGTTTCACCATCGAACTGCAGCGGTTTACCATGGAAGAGTATCCGGACCATACCCCCAAGCGCTTTGCGTCGGATATTTCCGTCCATACGAAGGACGGGAAAACCGTCGCCGGCACGGTGGAAGTGAATAAGCCCCTGAAGGTGGGTGGCTGGAAGATCTATCAGTACGGCTATGATGTGATGGCGGGCCCTGAAAGCGCCTACAGCGTATTCCAGCTGGTACGCGACCCTTGGATCACCTGGGTGTACCTGGGCATCTTCATGATGCTGGCGGGCGCTCTGTGCCTCATGTTCTTCATGGCCCCTAAACCAGTAAAGCAATGAGTTGGGATTTATTTGTCTGGTTCGCACTGGGAGCCGTGCTCCTGTGGGCCGCGGGCGCTTTCTTCGCCTGGAAAGGACGGAAGGCATGGGTCTATGCCTGCACGCTGACCGGCATCGCCGTCTTCTTCGCCTTCATCCTGGGTATGTGGATATCCTTGGAACGTCCCCCGCTGCAGACGATGGGCGAGACCCGCCTGTGGTACTCGTTCTTCCTGCCGGTGGCAGGCATCATCGTCTATGGCCGCTGGAAGTATAAATGGATCCTGAGCTTCAGCACGATGCTGTCTCTCGTCTTCATCTGCGTGAACCTGTTCAAGCCCGGCATCCATACCAAGAATCTGATGCCGGCGCTCCAGAGCCCCTGGTTCGCCCCGCACGTGATCGTGTACATGTTCTCCTACGCCCTGCTGGGCGCCGCCACGGTCATGGCGGTCTATATGCTCATCAAGAAAGGGACGACGGAGAAAGAAATCAACCTGACGGACAACCTGGTCTATGTGGGCCTGGCTTTCCTTACCTTCGGGATGCTTTTCGGCGCCCTCTGGGCAAAGGAAGCCTGGGGTACATACTGGGCCTGGGATCCTAAGGAAACCTGGGCCGCCGCCACCTGGCTCTGCTATCTGGTGTACCTGCACCTGCGCAAGGCGCGGCCCGGCGACTGGAAAGGCGCCTGCGTGCTCCTTCTGGTGAGTTTCGTGTGCCTGCAGATCTGCTGGTGGGGCATCAACTATCTGCCTTCCGCCAGAGGACTCTCCGTCCACACCTATTGACGGCGCGGACCTATTCCCACTCGAAGTTTTCCTTCCCGGCGCCCACCTCGAAATGGTATTTGACGATACCGCGGTCGATGTCGGTATAGGCGGCGTTATTGCAGTCGATATGGACCTTGTTGCCTCGGCCTTTCAGGAAGAAAGACTGTTTGTTCACGGCCGTAGGGGCGAGCAGGGCGGCATCGACACCGGCTTTGAACCAATCGGGCGCTTCCCCTTCGTAGGAACTGACTTCCTCCGGGGTCTTGCACTTGTGCTGGACTCCCTGGTTGGCACCGTATCCCAGGACGATGACGCCGGCCTGGATGGCCTCGCCGGACTGCTTCCGGGCCTTGTTCTTCCCGAAAGACCCGCTGACCCACCAGGAGTTCAGTCCGAGCGTCTGCGCGAACAGGGCAATGTCGATGCCGCAGTATCCCAGCTTTTCCTGGGCATCCGGGATGTCCGGAGAGCTCAGCAGGAGATAGTTCCGGGTGCCTTTGGCACCCATCAGGCGCATGACGCCCCAGACGGGGGCCTTCTCCCCCGCGATGAATTTCATCTGAACGCCGTAGGCGGCATTCATCCGGGCGACGCGTTCGTTCAGTTGGCCGATGATATCTTCCGGAATCGGCCTGTCCGTATAGGTCCGCACCATATGCCGGGCGGAAATGGCTTCTTTGATGGTCATAACTTCTTGTTCTTTTTCGTAAATGCCAGGGAATCGCCCCAGGCGTCGTAAAGGATTCTGTGGCCGATGGCGGCGAGGCGGACGTCCAGGCAGGTCTGGCACTGGTCGGGCCGGTCCTTGACGCAGGCCTTGTCCGGGTAGATGAAATAGCTCTCGCGGTACTCCCCCGGCGTCAGGTTCGGCATGATGACATTGGCTCCGGCGGCGATGGCCTTTTCCCGGCCCTGCGGGTCGATGGTCTGGTTCGCGGTGGCCGCCACCATGTTGATCTCGGGCATCATCAGCCGCAGGACGGCGATCATCTTGAGCGTCATGTCCATCCGGTCCTTCGCCGACGGAATGATGTCCTTGTGCCGATACAAAGGCGTGTCAGGATGCGGGATGTATGGGCCTAGTCCGACCATCGCTACATCCATCCGTTTGAAAAACAGCAGGTCCCCCGCCAGTTGATCCAAGGTCTGGAACGGCAGCCCGACCATCACGCCGGTTCCCGTCTGGTAGCCGATGCTTTTCAGAATCTCCAGGCATTCCAGCCTTCTGCGGAAACTGTGCTTTTCGTTCCGGGGGTGGATCTTGTAATAGAGTTCCTCGTCCGACGACTCGATCCGCAGCAGGTACCGATGGGCCCCGGCTTCGAACCAGCGCCGGTAAGTATCCTCGCTCTGCTCCCCCAGCGACAGGGTGACGCCGAGACTGCCGCCGTCGATTTTCTTGATTTCGCGGACCAGATACTCGATCCTGTCGATGAACGCAGGATCGCTCCGCTCGCCGCTCTGAAGGGCCACCGATCCATAACCCAGTTCGTGCGCAAGTCTTGCGCAGTCAAGCACTTCCGAATCAGAGAGGCAATAGCGCTCCACCTTCCCGTTTCCGGTTCTGAGGCCGCAGTAAAGGCAGTTCTTCTCGCAGACATTGCCGTATTCGATGAGTCCCCGAAGGTGGACGTAATTGTCGAGATGGGCCAGTTTCACTTCCAGCCCCCTGCGGAGAAGGCTCTTCAGCTGAGCCCCCTCCGCCGACAGCAGGACTTTGATGTCTTCCCGGTCCAGTTCCGGTTTGCGAAGAATGTCTTCGAATGCGGTTTGCATGAATCAAAGATAGACAAAAAATCGCAAACGCCCCACGGGAGTCAAGATGGTTTAGACCGGATAATCTTCAAAAGCGTACAAAACAGTGGACAGATAGCGCTCTCCGGTATCGGGGAGCAGGGCAACGATGGTCTTTCCGGCGTTCTCGTCCCGAGACGCCAGGGCGAGCGCCGCGCTGAAGGCGGCACCGGAGGAAATGCCCACCAGGAGGCCTTCCCGCGCAGAAAGCTGGCGAGAAGCCTTGATGGCGGCATCGTCCTCGACCGTGAGGATTTCGTCCACGACGGCGCGGTTGAAGGTGGCGGGCTCGAAGCCGGCGCCGATGCCCTGGATCTTGTGCTTGCCGGCGACGCCGGTGGACAGGACCGCGGATGATGCGGGTTCCACCGCGACGACCTTCACGGCCGGATTGTGCTTCTTCAGGGCCTTGCCGGTGCCACTCACGGTTCCGCCGGTGCCCACGCCGGCCACGAAGATATCGACCTTCCCTTCCGTGTCACGCCAGATTTCCTCGCCGGTGGTGCGCTCGTGCACGGCCGGATTGGCGGGATTCACGAACTGGCCGAGGATGACCGCACCGGGCGTGCTGTCCCGGAGTTCTTCGGCTTTGGCGATGGCGCCCTTCATGCCGGTGGCGCCCGGGGTCAGTTCCAGCGTAGCTCCCAGGGCCTTGAGGAGGCTGCGGCGCTCCTGGCTCATCGTCTCCGGCATCGTGAGAATCACCTTGTAACCTTTGGCCCGGCCCACCCAGGCCAGTCCGACGCCGGTGTTGCCGCTGGTGGGTTCGATGATGGTCGCGCCCGGCTTCAGTACGCCGCGGCGTTCGGCATCTTCGATCATTTCCAGGGCGATGCGGTCCTTGACGCTGCCGCCCGGATTGAAATACTCGAGTTTGACGAGAATGTCAGCCTTCTGACCGGGAAAAGCCTTGACCTTCAGCAGCGGAGTGTTCCCGATAAGTTCCGTGAGTGAGATGTACACCATAACTAATTAGAATTAAAAAATAAAACA
>JAEEGI010027983.1_pt1 | contig 10751 bp, 8 predicted proteins | sample 8958751 | NCBI WGS metagenome assembly JAEEGI01 (sample SAMN16246545, study PRJNA631951) | gut metagenome | biome: gut microbiome; feature: rumen; material: KS-attached | host: Bos | place: Iran: Karaj | collected 2018-10 | reverse complement strand
CAAGTACAATGGCGGATGGGGCAAGTTCGACGTCAGACACCACTTCCCGGAGATGACGGGACGGAAGATTGTGGCGTATTTCACCTTCGACAACCCCGAGACGCTTGAAATCAAAGTCGCACTTTCCGCCACGAGCACCGAAGGGGCTTTGAAAAACCTCCACGCTGAGACCGATGGCCGCGACTTCGACCAATTGTTGGCAGAGACTCAATCAAAATGGAACAAGGAGTTGTCGGTGATTCACGCTGAAGGCACTGAAGACCAAAAGGCCATGCTCTACACCTCGTTGTATCACACCATGATCAACCCCTCCATCTACATGGATGTGGATGGACAATACCGCGGCCTCGACCATAACATCCATCAAGCGAATGACTTTACCAACTATACGGTGTTTTCCTTATGGGACACCTACCGTGCCCTTCATCCGTTGTTCAATGTGTTGCACCCCCAACGCAACGCCGACATGGTGAAGTCGATGCTGAAACACAGCGAACAGAGTGTCCACGGATTGCTTCCGGTATGGTCGCACATGGGAAATGAGAACTGGTGCATGATAGGGTATCACGCCGTTTCGGTGCTCTCCGATGCGCTGAACAAAGGGGTGGTTCCGCTTTCCGAACAGATGATGAAAGCCATGCGTCGTAGCTCTACCTGTCCCTATTACGTGAATCTCTCGGATTACCAACGCCTCGGCTACGTTCCCTTCGACCGCAACAGCGGCTGTGTGTCCGTCACCCTTGAATATGCCTACGACGATTGGGCCATTTACCAAGCGGCACTGAAAGCCGGCGACACCACAACGGCCTCAGAATACAAGCAACGCGCAGCCAATTGGCGCAACACCTTCGACACCGAAGTGGGGTTTGCCCGTCCAAGGATGAGTGACGGAAGTTGGAAAGAGCCGTTTAGCCTGTTCGACACGGAAGGGGAAGGCTTTGTGGAAGGTAACTCGTGGGTGTATTCGTTCTATGTGCCCCAGGATGTGAAAGGCCTTGTCGAAGCCATGGGTGGCGACAAGCGGTTTATCCATAATCTCGACACCCTCTTTGTGATGCAACTGCCCAAAGAGTTCTTCGAGAACACCGAAGATGTCACCGAGGAAGGACTGATGGGCTGCTACAACCACGGCAACGAGCCGGCGCATCACATCGCCTATTTGTATAATTGGTCGTCACAGCCGTACAAGACCCAGTACTGGCTCCGTGAGATCATGAACCGCTTCTATAAAAACAACATCGACGGCCTCTGCGGCAACGACGACTGCGGCCAGATGTCGGCTTGGTACATTTTCTCAGCCATGGGCTTCTATCCTGTGTGCCCTGGTAGCGACCAATATGTGTTCGGAGCGCCGTATCTTCCTTATTTGAAGGTGCGTTTGGGCAACGGCAAGACCTTGAAAATCAAAGCGCCTAACGTGAGCGATGAAAACCGCTATGTCCAAAAAGTGATGCTCAACGGTCAAGAAATCACCAAGCTTTACCTCACTCACGACCAACTGATGCAAGGTGGTGAACTCGTTTTTGAAATGGGCAACGAGCCAAATCTGGAACGGGGATTGAAGCCCGAAGACAAGCCTTACTCGATGACTGATTAAATTTTACTATTTTTGCAACATGAACATCGCCGCATTAGTATCGGGAGGAGTGGATAGCTCCGTGGTGGTCCCCCTGCTCAAAGAGCAAGGCTACGACCCGCATATCTTCTATATCAAGATAGGAATGGAAGGGAAAGAAGACCTCTCAAGCTGTCCCTCGGAAGAAGATATCGAGATCACCACCTATATCGCCAAGAAATATGGCTGCAAGTTCGATATTGTGGACCTTCAGCATGAATATTTTGAGGTGGTTGGAAAATATACCATGGAAATGGTGAAAAAAGGTCTTACACCTAACCCGGATGTGATGTGCAACAGATGGATCAAGCTTGGGGCGTTTGAGGAGAAGGAAGGCCATAACTTCGACAAGATTGCCACTGGGCACTATGCCCGTTCGTGGGAGGATGCCAACGGCATCTTCTGGCTTGGCACCGCCGCGGATACTTTCAAGGACCAGACCTATTTCCTTGGCCGTATCACCTATGCTCAGCTGAGTAAGGTGATCTTTCCCATCGGCGACTTGCCCAAACCCGAAGTGCGCAAGCTGGCGGCACAATATAAACTGCCATCGGCGGAACGTCACGACAGCCAAGGCATCTGCTTCCTAGGTAAGATCAATTACAACGACTATATCCGGGAATACCTTGGCGAGATGCCAGGCGACATCGTGGAACTGGAGACTGGGAAAAAACTGGGTCGACACAAAGGCTTTTGGTTCCATACCATCGGACAGCGTCGCGGTCTCGGCCTCGGTGGAGGTCCGTGGTTTGTGGTCAAGAAAGACATCCCGAACAACATCGTCTATGTGTCGCAAGGCTACGACCCCGTTGCGCAATACACCGAAATCATTCCTTTAGGCGACCTTCAGATGATGAACCCCACGCTTCACCTCACCGAAGGCATGCGGGTGCGCTATAAGATCCGCCACCAGCCGGAATTCACCATGGGCACCATCCACATCACATCCGAAGGCGCCGACATCGTCTCCGATGTGGCGATCTCAGGCATCGCCCCGGGACAGTTCGGGGTCATGTATCACGAAACGGAACCATACGTTCTGGGAAGTGGAGTGATAGTGGAAAGATGAAAGTGGAAAGTTTTCCGTTTTCCGTTCTCCGTTTTCCGTTTAAAAATACTTCCACGGTTCTCCTTTAGGCATCGGCGCCGTGATGTCGATTTGGGTTTTCTGTACGGGATGCTCAAATGAGATTCGGTAGGCGTGCAAACAAATAGACGCATCGGGATTGCTACGTGGATAGCCGTATTTCAGGTCGCCCTTGATGGGACATCCGATGTGCGCCAACTGACAACGGATTTGATGATGACGACCCGTAAACAACTCAATTTCAAGTAGATAATAGTTGTCTGATTTGCCTATCAAACGATAGCTTAAGCGTGCCAATTTTGCTTCTTTGGTGCCTTCGGGAACGATATACGACTTGTTTTGCTTTTCGTTTTTGACGATGTAATCCTCCAGGACATCAGCATCTTTCGGAGGACGGTTTTTCACGATGGCCAGATAAATCTTGTGGAAGTCGCGGTCTTTCACTTTCACGGTCATACGCGATAGGGCTTTGCTCGTCTTGGCAAACACCACGGCACCGCTCACGGGACGGTCGATGCGATGAACCAATCCGGCAAACACATTGCCAGGCTTGTCGTATTTCTTCTTGATGTAATCCTTGACATCGTCGAGAAGACACACGTCACCGGTCTTGTCGCCCTGCACAATCTCCGAAGGAAGCTTGTTGACGACAATCAAATGATTATCCTCGTATAATATTCTATCTCCAATTTCCACTTTCCGTTTTCCGTTCTCCGTTAAAACACCACCACGGCTCCGCCGCCTTTGGCAAGATGAATCATCAGCTTGTTGGCGTAAATCTCGATATCCTCGGAAACGTAGTCTTGTGCCACGCGGTTGGCGTTGGCGCCGTCGCGGAAGACATGCGCCTGTTGGGCGCCGCCATCAAGTTCGGAGATGTCAAGCACCAGGTCGAGTTCATTCCAGTTGTTGATAGCGCCGATGTACCAGCGGTCTCCTTTCCGACGTGCGGTCACCAAATACTCGCCCACCTTGCCGTCGAGCACCACAGTCTCGTCCCAGGTGGTAGGCACGCTGGCGATGAATTGGGTGCATTCGTCCTCCTTCAGGTAGTTGCTCGGACTGTCGCAGAGCATCCCGAAAGGTGACTCAAAGATGATGTATTCGGCCAGTTGGCGTGTGCGTGTGCCTTGGCTCATCGGTTCGGTGTAGACAGCCTTGAAGTTATACTGGTTGGCGTTTTTCATGGCACCTTGGGTATAGTCGAGAGGACCCGCTACCATGCGGATGAAAGGGATGGTGACCTCGTTGGTGACAAGGTCGCTTTCGTTATCCCACTTGGCTTGCTCCAAGCCATAAACGCCTTCGTAGTTCAGCACGTTGGGATAGGTGCGGCTTAAGCCGGTGGGTTTGTAAGCCCCGTGGAAGTCGACGAAGAGGTGGTACTTGGCTGCCATGTCGGCCATGCGATAATAAAAGTCAACCACTTTTTGGTCGTCACGGTCCATGAAATCGACTTTGAAGCCTTTGATTCCCATCTCGGAGTAATGCTTGCAGACCCGCTCCATGTCGTTGTCGATGGCGGCATAGCCGGCCCAGAGAACCAGACCAACGTTGCGTTCCTTGCCGTAGGCCACCAGCTCGGGCAAGTCGATCTCGGGTACCACTTGGAACAGATCGGCTTTCTTGTTAACAGCCCAGCCTTCGTCCAAGATGACATATTCGATGCCGTATCTGCTGGCAAAGTCGATGTAGTATTTATAGGTCTCTGTGTTGATACCTGCCTCGAAGTCAACACCATAGATGTTCCAAGCGTTCCACCAATCCCATGCCACCTTGCCGGGTTTGATCCAGCTGATGTCATCGACACGGCTTGGCGAGGCCAGAAGGTACACCATGTCGTTGTCAGCCAAGTCCTTGTCGTTTTCAGAGATGATGACACAGCGCCAGGGGAAAGCGCGTTTGCCTTCCACTTTGGCAATGCGGTTTTCGCGCTCCTTCACAACATACTGCAAATTGTTGTGGCCGCCCTGCTCTTCCACTTTAGGATAGCCAGCGTGTACGGCGCCAAAGCCAGTCTCACCAGTTCTGTTGCGGAGATACAGTCCCGGGTAGTTTTCCAGGTCGGCCTCGGTGATGACCACCTTTTTTCCGTCTTTCACCTCCACCAACACAGGCAGGAAGGCCAAACGATCGGGTTCCATCTTGCTTAAGGGTGTGACGGTGTAGGTGTTTTCGAACGAGTTAAAGAACTGCTGCTGGATGAAGTCGCCTTCGCCTTTGCGGGCGTTCACGTAGGGGATCCACGCGGTGTAATCCTCGTCAAAGTTGAAATCAGCGGTTTCGCTAACCACTTTGAAAGGTTTTTTAAAGTTGGTTTCAAATCGATAGGCCACGCCGTCATTGTAGGCGCGGAAAACCACTTTATAGTTGCCTTTAATATAATCGCTTTTCAAACAGAGTGTCAGTTCGTTATATTGGTCTCGGATTTCAGATCTCTTATAAAAGGGAGCTTTGATGGTTTGATCCACGGATTCGGTCTTAGCTGAAGTGATGGACGGTTTGGTGGAAATACCTAATTCGGGACATCCTTCTATTCCAATATCAATCATCATGGCTATTTCCGACTTGTCCAAGACAACAGTCTCTTCGTGTTTTACGGAATAGCATAAGCGGTATTCGGTGAGTTCACAAAAGCGGTTTTTGGGATCTGGCGCATTCATTAACATCGTCTCGGTTACTTCTTCCTCGGAGACGGTCACGTTGATTTTTCCATCAGGTGATTTCAGGGTGTATTGTTTCTGGGCAAAGAGATTTGCGCCCATCAAAACAAGAAAAGTAAGAAAGAATACCTTGTTTTTCATATATTTATTATTTTTGCATCAAATAAACTTTCAAACTATGCAACTGTTATTCATCGGCACCACTGAAATCATCCTCATCGTATTTGTCGTATTACTGCTGTTCGGCGGTCGGAAGATTCCGGAGATGATGCGCGGTCTTGGAAAAGGCGTAAAGAGCTTTAAAGATGGCGTGAACGGCAAGGACGAGGAAACGGAGAACGGAGAACGGAACCCGGAGAACTAAAAACTTTCCACTTTCCACTTTCCGTTTTCAACTCAACTCGAACTGTTCCAGGAACTTCAAGTCGTTCTCAAAGAACAAACGCAAGTCGTTGATGCCGTATTTGAGCATGGCGATACGCTCCACGCCCATTCCGAAAGCGAATCCTGTGTATTTCTCAGGATCGATGCCGCTGGCAATCAAGATGTTGGGGTCGCACATGCCGCAACCCAGGATTTCCACCCAGCCCGTATGTTTGCAGATATTGCAGCCTGCACCTCCGCAGATGTTGCATGAGATGTCCATCTCCGCCGAGGTCTCGGTGAAGGGGAAGTAGGAGGGGCGGAAACGCACTTTGGTGCCTTCGCCGAAGAACTCCTGCACGAAGTGGTACAGGGTCTGCTTCAGGTCGGCAAACGACACGTTTTCGTCGATATAAAGGCCTTCAATCTGATGGAAGATACAGTGGGCGCGGGCCGAGATGGCTTCATTGCGGAATACGCGTCCAGGGGCTATGATGCGGATGGGCGGTTGTTTCTTTTCCATGGCCCTGACCTGCACACTCGAGGTGTGGGTGCGAAGCAGCACGTCGGTGGGCTTGTTCTCGTTGGGGTCTTTCTCGATGAAGAAGGTGTCCTGCATGTCGCGTGCCGGATGGTCGAGGGCGAAGTTCAAGGCGGTGAACACGTGGTAGTCGTCCTCAATCTCGGGACCCTCGGCGATGGTGAAGCCGAGATGTTCGAAAATCTCATTAATGTCGCGACGCACCACCGACAGAGGATGGCGTGAGCCACGCATCTCGCCGGCAGGCATGGTCATGTCGAAACCGGCATCGGAGGTGTTTTGGGTCTCGAAACGCTCCAGCTGTTCCTCCACCTTGGCGGTGACGGCGTTCTTCAGCTCATTGAGCATCATGCCCATCTCCTTGCGGAGCTCGGGGGCGACGGTCTTAAAATCGGTGAACAAGGCAGGGATGACACCTTTCTTGCTCAGATACTTGATACGGAACTCTTCCAAAGCCTCCTTGCTCTCGGCCTGGAAGTCCTTCACTTCGTGAAGTATTTGTTCAATCTTCTCTTTCATGGAAAAAAATTAATGGCAGCAGCTTTTATCTGCGCTTTTCTCAACAGTAATTTTATTGATGATCACAGGCTCCACCGGCACATCCATGTAGCCGGTCTTGACTCTTGCAATCTTGTCGACGACATCCAATCCTTCGGTGACTTCGCCGAATACGGTATAGTCGCCGTCGAGATGCGGGGTGCCACCCACGGTCTTGTAAGCTTGACGCTGTTTGGCGCTGAAGACCTTGCCCAAACGCTCCTCATAGAGGTCGAGTTTCTTGTCGTCGAACACAGTGCCTTGCACGATGTAGAACTGCGATCCGCTCGAAGCCTTCTTTGGATTCACCTGGTCGCCTTGACGGGCAGCACAAAGAGCACCTTTCTGGTGGAAGTGGTTTTCGCGGAACTCGGCGGGAACAGTGTAACCGGGATCCATGCGACCGTCGGCATTTTGTCCGCCTTGAATCATGAAGTCCTTGATGACACGATGGAACGGCGAGCCGTTGTACCAGCCCTCATTCACCAGCTTCAGGAAATTGTCGCGGTGCAAGGGGGTGTCGTTGTACAACTTGGCCTTGATGGTTCCGTAATTGGTCTCGATGACCACAATGGTCTCTTTCTGTTGCGCTTGGCCTACCAGCGCTGCAAAAATTAATGACATAATAAATAATTTCTTCATGTTTATAATATTTTATTCTTTTACTATCGAATATTTGACCTCGCATCTCAAAGCTTGTTCCTGTGCTGATTCAGGACCCGCCATCACCCATCGCTGAGCGTTGAAAGAGGCACCGGTGATGGAAAGGTAGAGGCCTTGGCTGGTGTAGCTGCCAAGGATTAATTCCTGCAAATATTCTGAGACGCGGAAAGTGACGTTTTTCTTGTCGCTGGAGTAGTTGCCACCGTAATAACTGGTGCCTTCCAAATAGTCGGGGAGGAGGCTTGTAACGGTGTCGTTCTTGATGTTGAGCAAGGCGAGGGAGGTGGGAGGTGCCAACAACGTGTCGGATTCCGAGCCTCCGAAGGGCAGGACGAGTTTGGCCTCGTTGATGATGAGGTGTGAGCCTTCCTCTTTCAAGGTCTCGGCCCAGTCGAGCACGTCTGTGAAACGAAGGACACAGCGCACGCCGCCCATCGACTGGAGGTAGAGTTGCTGCTGACCCATCTCGGTTTGTCCGTCGATCACTTGTTGCACGAACTCAGGCGAACCCAAGGTGTAGTCGTGGAGATATTGGTTGAAATACACATCCTCTGAGGTGATGTAGAAATAGTAGCGCATCGGATTGGCGTCAGGAGTCTCTCGGTAATACACCTGCAGCTGGGTGATGGTGTTGCTGGTGGGGTTGATGTAACTGATTGCACCGCCTTGATATACGCTCTCGCAGCAAATCTTCAGGCCGTAGAAATACTCTTTGAAACTTTCGGTGCTGCTGAATATTGAACTGTCGGCGGCGGCCAGCTGTTCTCCGAGACTGTTTGACAGCGGGATACGGATCACAGGATAACTCAAAGTGTCGTTGCCAACCACTGTGTTTTTGGTGCGGGGACGCGGACGGAACTGGAAGCCATTGGCCAGGTCCTCATATTTGGTATCAATGTCGCTAAACTGGTAATAACTCTCTGTCGCAGACAAGGTGTCGGCCAGTTCATAGACATGCACAGTCTGCCAGGTAGTGGTGTCGCCGTAATAGCCGGTGAGAGACAATTGGAGCACCACGGAGTCGATGACGGGATTGTCGCCAAAGTAATGGTTCGTCGACGAGAGGTGAAGCTGGGTGATGACGCCCGCATCGGTCATGCCCATCACGGGGTCCATCATGGAGCCGAGCAATACCGTAGAATAGCCTTTGGTGGGCATGGAGTCAACCAACTGCGAATAGCAGGCGATGTGTAGCGTGTCGGTAAAAGCCACGCCGATATGATCGCTGTCTGACAATAAACCGTTGCCGATGGTTTCCGTAGTCTTGCTACAAGAAAAACCAAAAATAGCCAAAACACTGACTATCAGTATTTTGTGAATATTAGAAAAAAACTGTGTTTTCACAATGCGTTTCACTTGCTTAAGATAGTGTCGTAAAAATCGTTATAGACCTCTGCGTAATTGTCGCTTGGCTGGTATTCCAAAATAGGTTTCTTGCAGGTCTTGAGATATTTTTCAATCTCAGGATTAATCTTTTCACTGCCGATGATGATGCCGTCGGAGAAGTCGATGGCGGCCTTGGTGAGGTTCAGGTAGTTGGGTTCCTTGTAGTATTTGAGGTCTTTTGTAGTGATGCCAGGAAGTTTGACTTTTTTGTCAAAGTCGTCACGCAGGGTTTCCTTGAAGGCGTCGTCATAAATGGAGTAAACCACTTTTGACTCATTGAACAGGGGGTTGTCTTTGTAGGCTCGCTTGATGAAGAGGGGCATCAGAGCTGACATCCAACCGTGACAGTGGACGAGGTCGGGCGACCAGCTTTGTTTCTTCACCGTTTCAAGGACGCCGCGGTTGAAGAACACCAGACGGTTGTCGTTGTCCTCACAGAACTTGCCGTTGGAGTCGTATGCCGTATATTTCTTTTTGGTGAAGAAATCATCGTTGTCGATGAAATAAATCTGCATTCTAGCTTTCTGTATCGAGGCCACCCGGATGATCAAAGGATGGTCAGTGTCGTTGATGATGAGGTTCATGCCCGATAAACGGATAACCTCGTGCAACTGGTTACGCCGTTCGTTGATGTTGCCATAGCGTGGCATGAAGATCCTGATTTCTTTTCCGCTTTCCTGAGTTGCTTGGGGCAGGTTCCTTCCTATCAAGCTCATGGGCGTCTCGGGCAGATAGGGAGCGATTTCCTGATGTACAAAAAGTACTCGATACTTGTTAGTCATTAGAGTGCACTTATGGTTGAAACGCAAAATTACAAAAAATTTTTGAATTACGAAAAAAAATCTTTTTTAAGCTTATCTTTGCCACTTGAAACAAAAGCAGACTATGGATATCGAACATTTTGAAAATCAAGAACATGAGTGGGAATCGAACCTAAAAGTGTCTGAAGGAGTCGATCAACCAGTGCAGGTGAACCCTCAAGCGTTGGAACGCTTGCGCCGCAACCAACAGAAGCTGATGCCGGTCGATTGGTATATTGACGGCATCCTCAAAGGCGACCGTGTGGCGTTGAGCAAAGCCATCACCCTCGTGGAGAGCGCACTGCCGCAACACCAAGAGATTGCCCAACAGATTATCGCCGCCTGCTTGCCACATTCGGGCAAGGCCTTGCGTTTGGGCATCACGGGTGTCCCTGGCGCTGGCAAGAGTACCTTCATCGAAGCCTTGGGTATGTACCTCTGTCGCAACGACCACAAATTGGCTGTGTTGGCCATCGACCCGTCGAGTCAACGTTCCAAAGGTTCTATCTTAGGTGACAAGACTCGTATGGAAGAACTCTCGGTGCATCCTAATGCCTTTATCCGTCCTTCGGCTTCAGCGGGCACTTTGGGTGGCGTGGCTCGTAAGACCCGTGAGACGGTGATCCTCTGCGAAGCCGCGGGCTACGATACCATCTTTATTGAAACCGTCGGCGTCGGGCAGTCTGAGACCGCCGTGCATTCCATGGTCGATTTCTTCCTGCTGATCCTCATCAGCGGGGCTGGCGACGAACTTCAAGGCATCAAGCGTGGCATCATGGAGATGGCCGATGGCATTGCGGTCAACAAAGCCGATGGCGATAACGTCATGCGTGCCGAACGCGCCGCTGCCGAATGCCGTACCGCCCTGCATCTGTTCCCCATGCCCGAATCAGGCCAAGAGACCAAGGTGCTCACCTGCTCTTCTTTGACCGGCTACAACGTCGAAGCCGTCTGGCAAATGGTCTACGACCACGTCCAGGCCATCCGCGAGAACGGCTTCCTCCAGCAAAAGCGCTCCCAACAGGATGTCCAGATGATGATCGACACCATGGCGTCTGCCCTCAAATCGGATTTCTACCAAAACCAGCTGGTCACC
>JAEEGI010027978.1_pt1 | contig 10752 bp, 6 predicted proteins | sample 8958751 | NCBI WGS metagenome assembly JAEEGI01 (sample SAMN16246545, study PRJNA631951) | gut metagenome | biome: gut microbiome; feature: rumen; material: KS-attached | host: Bos | place: Iran: Karaj | collected 2018-10 | reverse complement strand
TATTGTAAAGATTAGTAATGATTGTAAAAAATATTTTAGTACTAATATGATTGATGTTTATTTATATGAAGAAAAAAAAGGTTTAGTCAACAAATTTACTTTTCAAAAATATAATCATATTAGAATTGATTTTTCTAATATGTTATTATTAATTATTGATGATATTTCAATTTCTTTAAAAAAATTAGATTTATATGGTTTTGGAATTGATAAATGTAATATATATACTTTTAAAAATCCAATTAAATTTAAAAAAATGTTTTTCACAAAAAATTCAGAAAATATTTTAGGAATAATAAATGAAAACTTTGCAATATTATATCAAAGTTCCTCAGGAAAAATAATAAAAGTATTTAATAACAATTCTAAAGTATTATATTATGAAAATTGTTTGGTTTTAACACCAAGTACTTCAGAAAGAAATTATTTAACAGTAAAATTAACTGAAAATTCAATATTTTTATATGAATCAATAACAGGAATTCCATTATATATTTTCACAGATTTTTCAGCTTATGAAGTTAAATTTAATGATTCAGGTAATTTTTTATTAGGAGGAACAACAGAAGGAAAAGAAATTTGTAGATTATGGGATTTAGATAATCCAGGTAAATATTATTCTTATTTTACTAATGATGATAAAAAAAATAAAAATACTTGTATTTGCATTACTAATGATAGAAGTAAAATTATATGTCAAAGTATTAATCAAAATACTATTATTTTTGATACTTATTCTAAACAAATTTTATATGAAATTAATTTAAAGTTTTCTTTAAATTATATTCATAAAATTATTTCTACTAATAATTCTAAACATTTTGCTATTATTGGAAACTATACTAAAATGAAAATTTGTTTTATTTTTGAATTTAATGATAATCAAAATATTCAACCCAAAGAAATTAGTGTTATTGATAATTGCAATGATATTATTATTCCTGATAAAGGAAATTATTTTATAACAGAAAGTATTAATAAAAATAAAAAGAAAGATTATAAAATTACAATTTGGAAATATGAAAATAATAATTTTGAAAAAAAAGATATTATTCAAAAAGAAGGAGTTCAATTTAATTTATTAAATGATGGTAAAACATTATATATTATTTCAAAATGTGAAAATGGAAAATTAGGATTAGCTTTTAATTTATATAATTATGAATCTTTTGAAAATATTGGAAATTTAGAATATATTATGGAAAAAGAACCTACTGAATTTATTTTTATATATTTAACTACTGATTTTGAAGATAATATTGTTTTTGCTAAAGTCACAATTCAAAAAGATTAAAAAATAATTTTTTTATTATGAGTATATATTTTTCTTTTTGTAAATCACAGTGTTTTAAATTAAAGGTAAAACATAATAATTATTTTCATATAAATTATTTTCTTTTTTTTTAAATCTTATTTTTATTAAATATATTAATTTATATAAAGTTTTCATCTGTTATTTAAATTGAAAATTATATATAATTCATATATTTTAAAATTAATATTTTCAAATATTTTATCCAATTTCATCTTTTAAAAATTATTTCCACCATAAAAATATTACATTTATACAATTTAATAAAATTTAAAGAAAAAATTTTACAAATTCTTAAAAATTTAATCACTGTGTTTAACCTTAATTTATATAATAAATTATTTTCAATTTTATTGTTGAATAAATACAGAATAATTACATTCAGAATTATCATTTTTTCTTAATTGACTAAAAGAATCAATAGATTTATATTCATAAATAATATCATGACTATTTTTTTTTTTAAAAAATTTAACTAAGACATTATCAGATTTACTTATTTTATTAAATTTCCAATTTATTTTTCCTACTTCTTTTAAATCTTTATAAGGTAAAAAATCAACAACTTTTTTCCAAAGATTAGGAGTTAATTTATTATTATATGAATTGAAATATATTTCATTCATTATATTTCCATTGTAAAAATAAAGTTTTTTTTTATTATAATATTCTTTTGAATTTAATGATGTTTTCGCTGAATTGTCTTTTGATAAACATTTAATTTGAATAATAGAACTTTTTGGTATTTTGCATCCCATAAAAATATTTATTAAAATTAATAAAAAAAATAAAAAATATTTTTCACCAAATATATCAAACAATAATTTTTAATTCTTGAAAATAAATGATTAAAGATTTTAATTTGAATAAAAAAATAAATTAAATGAATAAATATATATTAATCCATGTTTTTGTTGTTTAATAGATCTTTTTCAATCATCAATAAGATTATCAAGATTAAATGATAAATAGATTTTATGAACTCAAAAATTAAAAAATTTAAATGGTTCAGTTCAATATCAATAAAATAAATTGTTAGAAATAAAAGAATCAATCTTAAATTTATATTCATATTTTAAATTTGATGAAAAAAAAGAAAATCAAAGATTTTTCTTCTAACATTCAATAATCCTTTTTCGTTTTGTATAATACTTTAATAGCTTTTCATTTATATTATTTTTATAGGGAAAACTTTTTTTTATAATTGATAAAATATTTTTTTAATAAAAATTCAAAAAATAAAATTTGAAAATAAAAATATGACACATATGTTTTTGAGATAATAATTTATTTTTTATATTAAAATTATATAAAGTTTATATTTTATATTGAATTTTTAATTATAAAATAAACATCTAATGTTAAATTTGAACTAATAAAAATTAAATAAAATTTTGAAAATTATTCTTACAAAATTTAATAAGAATTAAACTTGGATACAACAATGATATTTTCATTTTCTCCAATTTTCGTTAAACTATTATAATTATTATTATTAGTAAATGAATAAAACATTTCTAAAGTATTAACTAAAGATTTCCAATTATCTTCGGCTTCATTCGATTTTTTAATAGAAAAATAATAATCTGAAATTTCATCTTTTTCTTTTTTAAATAAAATACTTCTTTTTATATTATCTGAAATAAATTTGCTTATTTGTAAAGGAACTTCACTTACATCATTTTCGTTATTTTCTATTTTTGCATTGGAAGCAAAATCAAATCTTGATTTTTCTTTTATTTTATATAATTTATCTAAATTCATTATAGTATAAATCTTTTTTCCTTTTTTTTCTTTGTTTGATTTATCTTTGTTTTTTTCATAATATTCTTTAACAATATCTTTATTATAAACTAAACTAGCATTAGGAAAAATAGTTTTTTTTTTAGAAATATTGTTTTTTAAATAATTTTCAACATTATTATCAGTGAAAATTCCACTTAATTCAATAGCCATAATATGTTGATCGGCGAAAATTTTTTTATTAGAATTTAAATCATCTCTATTAATAATATCATTATCATTAGCACAAGAATGTAAATATAAGCAGTCTTTATTAGTACATTTAGTTCCATATAAAAAATTAGAACAATATTTAGTAGTTCCATAAGAAGCTTTAAAAATATGATTTTCAAAAATAATATTATCTAAATTTAATATAGCAAGAGAACTTTCAGATTTATTAGAATATGTAACATGACATGAATAACTTGGTCCATTTGGATTATTTGTATTATAAGTTTTATTTTTATTTACTTTTAATTTTAATATTTTACCATATTGACCTAAATATTCAAATGAAGATAATAAATTTTCATTATATGCTAATTCCTTTGAAAATCCTATTAAATACAATAAATTTTTTTGAGTTATTCTTAATTTTTGCATTTTTGTGTAATATTCTCTCATTTGAGGGGTTTTATATAATATTAATGGATATAATTGTATTCCTTTTTCTTCTCTTTTTAATGAATCTTTTCTTATTTGACTTATATATTCTGACATTTTATTTATCATTTTCTTTTATTATATTTTTATCTTTAAATATTTTTATGGTTCTTTACGTCATTCCACTTTTATTTTTTTAATTAATTTTTTTCATTTTTTTTTTGAAATTTTTTTTATATTTATATTATATTTATAATTTGTATAGATTATTTCACAAATATTTGAATAAAGTATGGTTATATTAATACTATTTTTGAAAATTAAAGATTTATATATTCTTTTAATTATTACCTTTGAATAAATTTTTATTTCTTTCATTCTATTTTTTCAATGATTGTATTATAGAATAAATTCAAAAAATAATTTAAATTAATTAATTAAATGAAAACAATTTATTTTAATTTAAAATTATATGATAAAAATGAATAATTATATATAAAAATAACTTAAATAAATATGACAACAGTAAAAACAAATAAAACAGTTGATACATTTAAACCTGTTTTAAGACAAAAAGATATGGATAGAGATATGTATAATGAAATAGAGAAATTAGCAAAAGAATGTGTTGAAAGTCCTAAAGAAAAATTTAAAAATGAAAATGAAATTGCTAATTATATGAAAAAATTTTTAGAAGAAAAATATAAAGATAAAGATTTATGTTGGCATGTTATTATTGGAAGAAATTTTGGAGGTTGTATTACTTTTAAAGAAAAAGTTATGTGTTATTTATATGTTGGTCAAATTGGATTTTTAATTTTTGCTACTCCTGATGTTTAAAATTATTATTGTTATATTAAAAAAATAAAATTAATAAAAAAATAAATTTTTGTTCACTTTATTAAATAACATTAACCCAAAAATAAAACCCATATTTTAAATAAAAAAAATGAAAAAAACCTAAAATGGCAAAAAGGTAAATTTTTAATTAAAAAATTTCATGATATTTTCATTCCCTTTAACAATATCATTTTTTTGAATAAGCATTTGAGTAAAATGAATCATTTTTTTAGCAGATTCAATTTTCCCAATATTTTTTAAAGGTTCAATATGACAATCGACAAAATAACCTCCATTAGTTAATTCTTCGAAATTCATATAAGCACAATGTAAAGTAGTTTGAGCACCCATAACATTATTTTTAAAAATACACCATCTAAAAGGAATTTGTAAAGTATCTCTAACAAACCAATAAAGTGAATGAGCTTCGATTTCTCTAAAGAAATGATTATTTATAAATCCAGGATGTAAAACTACTGTTTTTAAATTTAATTTATTATTTTCTATATAATTTGATAAATATGTTGTAAAATGAACATCTGCTAATTTTGATAAAACATATGTTCTCATCCAATCATATCCTTTTTTAGTATATGAGAAATCTAAATTTGAATCTGAAGTAAACTGAGTTAATATTCTTTCATTGATTCTTTTATATTTTGTTGTTGCTACATTTATTATTTTTCCTTTTTCATTAAAGTGATTTAATAATAGTATTGTTAATATTAAATGACCTACGTGATTTGTAAAATATGTACTTTCTATTCCATTTATTGTTGAAAAATGTTGAAAACAAGAACCAGCGTTGTTTATTAAAATATCAATTTTATTAAATTTTTTAATGACTTCTTCACAAAAAGTAAATATAGAATCGTAATCAGTTAAATCTAATTTCATAAAAATACATCTTTCCTTTTCTTTATTATCTTCTAATGAATTTATACTTTCTAAAGCTTCTTTTTCTTTTCTACAAGCTAAGATTACAGTTGCTCCATTCTTTAATAAACTTTTAGCTGTTTCAAATCCTATTCCTCTTGAACCTCCTGTTATTATTATTATTTTATTGTTCATTTCGTGAACTAAGGGAGTTAAGGGACCGTTATACCATTTGTCCATTAAAAAGGTAAAAATTGCTAATATTAGAAATATTATTAGGATTAAGGTTAAAGATATCATTTTTTTTTTATATTTTTTAAAAAATGGATTTTTTTTTTAATATATTTTTATTAATAATAAAAAAAATGTTTGCATAACATAATATACTAAAAAGATTATGCAAAAAAGTCTTTTTAAATATCATTAAAAAGGAATAAGTAAAAAAGCTTATAAAAAAAATTAATCACATATTTAATAAATTATTCATAATTTAAACATCAGGAGTAGCAAAAATTAAAAAGCCAATTTGACCTACATAAAGATAACACATAACTTTTTCTTTAAAAGTAATACATCCTCCGAAATTTCTTCCAATTATAACATGCCAACATAAATCTTTATCTTTATATTTTTCTTCTAAAAATTTTTTCATATAATTTGCTATTTCATTTTCATTTTTAAACTTTTCTTTAGGACTTTCTACACATTCTTTTGCTAATTTCTCTATTTCATTATACATATCTCTATCCATATCTTTTTGTCTTAAAACAGGTTTAAATGTATCAATTGTTTTATTTGTTTTTACTGTTGTCATATTTATTTAAGTTATTTTTTAATAAATTATATTTTTTAATAAAAAATAAAATTCAAACTTTTTAAAAATATGATTAAAACAATTTTAATCAATTTAACAAAAAAAACCTTTGTTAATAAATTTTAATTCTCATCATCATCTTCATTTCCTTCTTCATCTTCTTCATCTTCATCTTCATATTCTTCGTCTTCATCTTCATCATCATCATCATCTAATTCTTTATCTTCTTCAACCACTCTTTCTAAATCTTTTAATCTTTTAAGAGAAGCACTTTTTAAATTATCTAATATTTCTTTTAACTTTTCTCCTCCACTTGAATTTATATTTTTCATACATTCAATTTCTTTTTTTTGCAATTGTAATATTTCAACTAATAATAAATTCATTTCTTTTTTTGAATCTAATATTTTACTTTTTTTTCTTATTTTATCTTTACATTTATTTACTTCTTCTTCTAATTCTTTATTTTTTTGATTTGAATTTTTTAATTCATTTTCTATTCTAAAAATTTTTGCAGCTTCTTCGTTTTTTTTTCCTGCTTCATTTATTTTAATATTCATTTTTATTTCATTGTTTTCTTTTTTTAATTTCATATTTTCATCTAATAATTTCTCATTTTCTTCTGTTGTTTCTTCATTTAATTTTTTATATTTATCTATTTCACTTTCTTTTCCAATTAATTGATTTTTCATTGCTTCATTTATTTTATTTAATTTTTCTAATTTATTTTTATTATCTTCATTTTCATTTTTTAAAGTAATTAATTCTAAATCTTTTTCTTTTAATTGAACTTTCATTTTTATATCATTATCATTTATTGTATTAATATCTTTTAATTGGTTTTTAAAATCTTTTATTTGATTTTTATACACTTCATTTTCTCTTTGTAATCTTTGAATTTCTTCAGAATTATTATTATTACTTAAATTCTTTATATCAAAATCTTTTTGAGCTATTTTTTTTTTTAATTTAGATATTTCTTTATTATATTTTTTTTTTTCATTTTCTATTTCTTGAGTAAGATTTTCATTTCTTTTTTTCAAATCATTAATTTCTCTAATATTATTATTAATATTAATTAAAGATTTACTATCTCTTTCAGATTTAGTATCTTTTTCTAATCTTCTAACATATTCTTGATTTGCAATTTTTAAATCTCCTAACTGTCTATATAAACTAGTTCTTTCTTGTTCTATTTTTTCATTTCTTAATTTTCCTTGATTCTTTAATTGTTCTGTTAATTCTGTTAAGTTTCTATTTTTTTGTTGTAAATCTGATAATTGTAAATTTAATATATCTATATTTGTGTCTTTTTCAGACATTTCTTTCTTTAATTTTTGAATTTCTTCATTTTGATAATTTTTTATTTGTTCTATATTATTATTCCCTATTAATCCACTTTCAATTTCTGATTTTAATTTGTCTAATTGTCTTTTATATGTATCTCTTTCATCTTTTGTTTGTTCTAATTCATTTTTTAATATTTCATTTTCTTTCTGAAATTCTTCATATATATTTTTATCTTGACTCATTATATTTATAAAGTCTTTCATTCCTTTTTTTTCTTTTGTTTTCTTTTTCTTTGTTTCTTTTTTATTTATTATATTATTATCATTAACTACTTTTACATTTGAATCCTTATTTTCATTTTTTATTTCTTCTTCTTCATTATTCAAAGTTTCTGTTTTTTCTTCTTCTTCGTTTTCTTCATTTTTTTCTTCATTTTTTTCTTCATTTTTTTCTTCTTTTTCTTTTTCTTTTTTTTCTCTTTCTTCTTTTTCTTTTAATAATTTTTCTTTTTCTCTTTGTTTCAAAACTTTTTTACAATATTTAATTCTTTTATTAATAATAAACCATCTATAACATTTTTGAATAGTTAAAACATTTTTTCTTTCTTCAGCAATTAAATCTCTTAAAATCATCATTTTAAAATAACTTTGAATTTTAATAGCAGCATTTCTTTTTTTTCTAACATATTTCCTAACTTTCATAGCTCTAAAAGTACTTTGAATTAAATAAATATATTTGATTCTATTTAATCTAAAATCTAAAATATTTTTAACTTCATCTTTCATAAAAACAATATTTTTCCCAATTTGAATCATTTTTTTTTTCCCAGAACAAATATCTTTCATTTCTTTTATATCCATAAAAATTTTCATCATTTTATCAACAGCCAAAGTAAAATTATTAATTTGTTTAATATCAATTTGAGGACATAAAGGATGATAAAAATTATAAAATTCTTCTTTAGTTCTTCTAATATTATATCCTTTTTTTCTTATTTTAATTGCTTCTAAAACACCAGCACATAATAATTGATCCATAACATCAATTGAATCTAAAATTTTTGGTTTTTTTAAAGAATTTGGTTTAATACATTTTACATATCTTGGATTTGATTCGCTTAACATTTTTAATAAATCATCTAATTGATTTTTAAATTGCTTTGATAATGTATCACTTTGTAATTTACTTGGTCCTTTTTGACTAGTTTTACTCTTATTTTTTGAAATATTTGTTTCAAATAATTTTTTTATTAACTTATTTTTACTCTGACTTAAAGCTTCAGTTATATCATCATTAATTTGATCTAAATTTTTTTCTATAAATCCATTTACTTCATATTCTATTGTTCCTGCATAATGATTAATAATTATTTTATTATCATTTATATCTTCATCTCCTAAAGCTTCATTACTTTTTAATAATTCATAAACTGTGTTTTTAAATTTTTCATCTGATGGATTAGGTGTTAAAGGCTCTGAATCTAATAAACCGAATATTGATATTTTACCATTATCTATTAATTCTATTATATTTTTATTATCTATAAATTCTACTTGTGTCCAATCTATTCCTTCTTTTTTATATGTTTCTTGTTCTAATTTAAATATATGATTATTAAAATATTGTTGTAATCTTTCATTAGCGTAATTTATACATAATTGTTCAAAAGAATTATTTTCAAAGTTTTCAAATCCAAATATATCTAAAAGTCCTATTTTTCTTATATTAGAACTTTTAACTTTACTACTTTCATCTTTATTTGATATTGCTTTATTGATTTTAAAAACTAAAAAATCAAATAATTTACTATATAATGCTTTTGCAATAGCATCTCTAGAATTATATGCTTGTTCAACACTTAATTGTTTTCTAATTCCTTCTTTTTGTATTGTTAATTGTTTAGTTGTTAAAATTTCTGCTAAAGTTTGTTTTTCAATTCCTAAGAAAAAAGCAACATTATTAAAATCTTCTATTTTTTCTTGGTCAATTTTTGCGAAAATATTACTATTATTATTTTCTTCAATAAAAGTAATATTACCTAAATATAATATTGCACTTAAAATACCAAAAATATAACCAATTTCTTTTTCATTAAAGTTTAATTTTTCCATACAAGATTTAGTCTCTTTAAAATTTTCTACATCATCCATATCATCAACGTCAAAACATCCTTTATTTAAATAATCATAATATTCTAAATCTTTTATTTTATATCTTTCCTTTTCTTCTTCGTTAGAACCTAAAATAAATTGATAAAAAATATGATAATTTCTTTCTTCTTTTTGAATATGAACAACTCTACTTTTTTCAAGTAAATAATTATATATTTTAGCAGATAAAATTTTTCCTTTATCAGAAAAACTAACTTGAATAAATTTACCAAATCTACTTGAATTATTATTCTTCACAGTTTTAGCATTACCAAAAGCTTCTAATAAAGGATTAGAATCTAAAACTTGTTTTTCAACAGTGATTATATTATTATTATCTATTTTATTTATGTCTAAAGAAGAAACCGCTAAATATCTTAAAATAATTTTAGTACTTTCAGTTTTACCAGAACCACTTTCACCACTAATAATTAAACTTTGATTTTTTTTATCATTAATCATATCTCTATAAGCAGCTTCACCTAAATGATATAAATGAGGAATAGGATTAGAAAGTTTAGTAGGGTCCTTAATTAATAAATCGAAATAATTTTTATAATATTTAATAGTTTTCTCATCATAAATATTTAATTTCTTATATGGATTAACTGCTATTAAAATAGGCATTCCAATAAAAGAATATATTTTATCTTGAGAAAAACGTTCTCTTGTATTATGAAGAAGAGTTTGTTGGTTAAAGTCTCCTAATTGTAATAAGTCATCTACTCCTTTTAAACATGAAGGATGAACTTCTGTGTAAGATGTTGTTTTTGGTATTTCACGAGATTCTGTTTCGTTGTTTACTGATATTATTACTTTAAAAGTATTGTCTGTTAATTCTGTTATTTTTGCTGGAACCCAACTGTATATTTCGTCTTCTATCCATATGTATTTTCCTATTTCAGACATTTTTCTTTTTTTTTATTTATTATCTTTTTATTCTATTTTTAATTATTTTTTGATTTTATTTTTTTTTATTATTATTTTTTTATTAATTATATAAATTTAATAAAATTTAATTTTTATTTATTTGAAAATTTATAGGTTTTTAATTTTTAATAGTATTTTTTATTATTAATGAA
>JAEEGI010027971.1_pt1 | contig 10753 bp, 10 predicted proteins | sample 8958751 | NCBI WGS metagenome assembly JAEEGI01 (sample SAMN16246545, study PRJNA631951) | gut metagenome | biome: gut microbiome; feature: rumen; material: KS-attached | host: Bos | place: Iran: Karaj | collected 2018-10 | reverse complement strand
AGAGAATTTCGTACCAATCATCAGGGATGAGACAATCAATCTTCTTACAACACTTATTACTATGAATAAGCCTAAGAGGATTTTAGAGGTAGGCGCAGCAGTTGGATTTTCCGCATGTCTTATGGCTAAGTGTGCAGGTGAGGATGCTCTTATTACAACTATTGAGAATTACCCACCTAGAATTCCAATTGCAAAAGATAATATTAAAAAGATGGGCTATGAGAATCAAATCACCCTTATTGAAGGTGATGCTATGGAGGTTCTTCCTACCTTAGATGGTCCTTTCAATTTTGTATTTATGGATGCGGCAAAGGGACAGTACATCAACTTTTGGCCAGAAATCAAACGTCTTACAGCAGATGCTGGTGTTATAGTTACCGACAATGTTTTACAGGATGGTGACATAATAGAATCCAGATACGCTATCACAAGACGTAATCGAACCATTCACAAACGAATGAGAGATTATCTTTACGAGCTTACCCATGATGAAGGCTATACAACAACGATATTGCCATTGGGGGATGGAGTTAGTATTAGTGTGAAAGGAATAAAATGAGAGAAACAGAATTACTAGTTCCTGCAAGCAGCCTAGAGGTTCTTAAGGTTGCAGTTATCTATGGAGCTGATGCGGTTTATATTGGTGGAGAGGTTTATGGTCTTAGAGCCAAGGCTAAGAACTTCTCAAAAGAGGATATGATAGAGGGTATTCGCTTTGCCCATGAGCATGGTGTAAAGGTTTATGTTACTGCTAATATCCTTGCCCATAATGGTGATTTAGAGGGCGTTAAGGAATACTTTGAAGAGCTTAAGGAGATTAAGCCAGATGCTCTTATTATTGCAGATCCAGCTATATTTATGTTAGCAAAGGAAATCTGCCCAGATATTGAAAGACATATTAGTACTCAGGCTAACAACACTAACTACGGTACATACAAGTTCTGGCATGACCTTGGTGCACATCGTGTTGTTTCAGCTAGAGAGCTTTCTTTAGAAGAAATAAAAGAAATCAGAGCAAACATTCCTGATGACCTTGAGATTGAAACCTTCATTCACGGTGCTATGTGCATTTCATATTCAGGAAGATGCCTGTTATCTAACTATTTTACAGGAAGAGATGCAAACCAGGGTGCTTGCACACATCCATGCAGATGGAAGTATGCTGTAGTAGAGGAGCAGCGTCCAGGTGAATATCTTCCAGTATACGAAAACGAGCGTGGAACATATATCTTTAATTCAAAGGATCTTTGCATGATAGAGCACATTCCTGATTTACTTTCATCAGGTATCGACAGCTTCAAAATCGAAGGCCGTATGAAGACTGCTCTTTATGTTGCAACAGTTGCTCGTACATATCGTAAGGCTATTGATGATTGCAAGGAATCTGAAGAGAAATATCTTGCTAACTTAGATTGGTATAAGGAACAGATTTCAGCTTGTACTTATCGTCAGTTTACAACAGGATTTTTCTATGGTAAGCCATCAGAAGAATCTCAGATTTACGATAACAACACATACAATATCGGATATACTTACCTTGGAATTGCAGGTCCTAAGAATTCTGAAGATTACTTTGAAATTGAACAGCGTAATAAATTTTCAGTAGGTGAAACTATTGAAATTATGAAGCCAAACGGTGATAATATAGAAGTACAGGTTCTTGGAATTAAAAATGAAGAGGGAGAGGATATGGAATCTTGTCCACATCCAAAGCAAAAGCTATTTATCAAATTAAGTGTTACACCTGATGAATTTGATATTCTAAGAAGAAAAGAAGCATAATATTTAGTTACGAGGAGAATACAAATGGCAGATAGTAAATATGTAGCTTATGTAGGCACTTACACACATGAGACTAGTGTTGGTATTTATGTTTATGATGTAAATCCAGACACAGGAGTATTAACAGAAAGAAGTGTAGCGCCAATTAATAACCCATCGGATATTATTAATTCACATGACAATAAGTTCCTTTATTCAATTGCGGATGAAGGTGTTGCAGCTTTCAAGATTCTTGAAAATGGTGACTTAGAGAAAATCAACCAGGAATGGGTTGGTGGCATGAGAGGCTGTAACCTCTGTGTTGATTCTCAGAATAGATATTTATTTGTTGCAGGCTACCATGATGGCCGTGTAACAATGATGAAGTTAAATGAGGATGGTTCCATTGCAGGTATTGCAGATGGTATTTTCCATCAGGGTATTGGTAAGTCAGTTGCTGACAGACCACTTTACCCACACTGTACATGCGTTGAGCTTACAAAGGATGAAAGATTCCTTTGCGTTGTAGAAAATGGTTTACATCAGATTAAAATCTACGAAGTAGATTACGATTTAGGTAAGCTTCGTCTTGTAGATATTGTTAGATGTACTATGGGTTCTGCACCTCTTAGAATGAAGTTTTCTAAGGATGGTAAATACGCTTACGTTATTACAGAAATGTCTAACGAAATCCTTGTGTATGATTATCATATTATCGGAGATCATCCTGATTTCGAATGTATCCAGACAGTTTCTCTTTTAGTTGGTGTAGATGAGGAAATCAGTACTGGCACAAACATCAAGTTTGGTGATGACGACAAGTTCTTATATGCCAGCGTAGATGGTCTTAATGCAATTTGCATGTATGAAAGAGACCCAAAATCTGGAAAGATTAAGTACTTCTCACACAGCTTCATTAGTGGAGATTATCCTAAGAGCTTTGCAGTTCTTCCAGGGGATAAATATTATGTCTCACTTAACCACGATACAAACGAAATCAGAAGCTTTATTATTGATAAAAAGGCTGGACATTCATTAATGCAGAATGCTCCAATAAAGATTGCTAAGCCTAACAGTATTGTTATTGTTAAGATTAAATAGCTTGTAGTAAGGGCTGGTGTTACAGCCCTTTTTTCTTTTTTCATCATAGGGAGGTCATAATGTCAGGTTCATCTTTCGGAAGCAGAATTACAGTTACTACTTGGGGCGAGTCACACGGCAAAGGCGTTGGTGCTGTTATAGACGGTATACCGGCGGGCTTAAAGCTGGATGAAAGTGACATCCAAATCTATTTGGATAGAAGAAAACCTGGACAGTCCAAGTTTACAACAGCTAGGGCTGAAGCTGATAAGGTTACTATTTTATCAGGGGTTTTTGAAGGAGTAACTACTGGAACCCCAATATCTGTAATGGTAGAAAATAACGACCAACATTCTAAAGACTATAGCAACATCGCTAAAAGCTTTAGACCAGGTCATGCTGATTATGGCTTTACAGAGAAATTTGGTTTTCGAGATTACAGAGGTGGCGGACGCTCATCTGGAAGAGAAACCATTGGCCGAGTAGCTGCCGGCGCTATCTGTGCCAAGCTTTTATCAGAGCTTGGTGTTACTGTTTGCGCATACACTAAATCCATCGGAGATGTTAAAATCTATGATTTTGATTTATCCGAAAGAGATAACAATGCACTTTGCATGCCTGACCCTACTGCTGCTAAGAAGGCAGAGGAATATCTTGAGGCTTGCATGCTTAATAACGATAGTGCAGGAGGCGTTATAGAATGCTTAATCACTGGTGTTCCTGCAGGTGTGGGAGACCCGGTATTTGATAAATTAGATGCCTGCCTTGCAAAGGCGCTAGTATCAATCGGTGCTGTTAAGGGTGTTGAAATTGGAGATGGCTTTGCTGTTTCCAAAACTGTAGGCTCTATCAACAATGACAAATTCAAAATGGAAGATGGTCAGGTTACAAAGCTTACAAATCATAGCGGAGGCATATTAGGTGGTATATCTGACGGTGATGATATTATTGTCAGATGTGCAATAAAGCCTACTCCATCTATTGCTCAAGCGCAGCAGACTGTTAATGAAGCTCATGAGGATACAACAATCGAAATTCATGGCAGACATGACCCTGTTATTGTGCCAAGAGCGGTTGTAGTTGTGGAAGCAATGTGTGCACTTACTATTTGCGATGCAATGTTTTCTCACATGACAGATAGATTAGATTATATTAAGGAGTTTTATAAGAATTGAAGTATGAATTATTAAAGACAGAGGGGAGAGCAAAACGAGGTCGTTTCCATACAGTTCATGGTGTAATTGAGACACCGGTATTCATGAATGTTGGAACTGTAGCGGCTATCAAGGGCGCTGTCTCTACTGACGATTTAAGACAAATCAAGACTCAGGTAGAGCTTTCTAATACTTATCATCTTCACGTTAGAACAGGTGATAAGCTTATCAAAGAGCTTGGTGGTCTTCATAAATTTATGGCATGGGACAAGCCAATCCTTACAGATTCAGGCGGATTCCAGGTATTCTCTCTTGCTGGTATCAGAAAGATTAAAGAAGAAGGTGTTACCTTTAATTCTCATATCGATGGCCGCAAGATTTTCATGGGTCCTGAGGAGTCTATGCAGATTCAGTCTAACCTTGGCTCTACAATAGCTATGGCATTTGATGAATGTCCACCAGCTCTTGCAGAACGTAAATACGTAGAGGATTCTGTTGCTCGTACAACCAGATGGTTACATAGATGTAAGGCTGAAATGGCTCGTCTTAATTCATTAGATGACACAATCAATAAAGAACAGTTATTATTTGGCATCAATCAGGGTGCCATCTATAACGACATTAGAATTGAGCATGCTAAAACTATTTCAGAGCTTGATTTACCAGGTTATGCTGTTGGTGGTCTTGCTGTTGGCGAAAGCCATGAGCAGATGTATGATGTATTGGATCACGTGGTTCCATACCTTCCACAGAACAAGCCAACATATCTTATGGGTGTAGGTACACCTGCTAATATTTTAGAGGCAGTAGAGCGTGGCGTTGATTTCTTTGATTGCGTTTACCCAAGTAGAAATGGTCGTCATGGTCATGTATATACAAATCATGGAAAGCTTAACCTTTTCAATCAAAAGTTTGAAAAGGATATGCGTCCAATAGAGGAAGGCTGCGGCTGCCCAGCATGCCGTACTTATTCAAGAGCTTACATTCGTCATCTTCTTAAAGCTAAGGAAATGCTTGGAATGAGACTTTGTGTTCTTCATAATCTCTATTTCTATAACACAATGATGGAAGAAATAAGAGATGCTCTTGATGCAGGAATGTTTGCAACTTACAAAAAGAACAAATTAGCATCTATGGAAGCAGGAGAGGATTAATATTAAATAAATATTAAAATCTTGCATTTTAGTTGCCATTAAATAGATTTTTTTGTAGAATATTTTATAGTGATTTGGCATATAAGCCGTTAGTAGGAGGATAATTTAATGTTAAACAATGGAATGTTACTTGCTGCAACTGGCATGAACAGTTCAATCAGCTTGATTATTTGGGTAGTAGTTCTTTTCGTATTCATGTATTTCTTCATGATTCGTCCACAGCAGAAGGAGCAGAAGGAAAAGACAGCTATGATGTCTGCTCTTGAAATCGGTGATACTGTTCTTACTACAAGTGGTTTTTATGGTGTTGTTATTGCAATCCCTGATGATGCAACAGTTATCGTTGAATTCGGAAGCAATAAGAACTGCCGTATTCCAATGCAGAAGGCTGCAATCTCACAGGTTGAAAAGCCAGAGGATGCTGTTAAAACTACAGAAGAGAAGACTAAATAATAAATGGCTTAAAAAATGCTTCCCATAATGGGAAGCATTTTTTGTTTATTTTTTTCGATTACGAAGATATTGAGAACCTTTATTTAAAAGAGATTTTGTTGAGGCAACAGGATGTGTGAATTTAGCAATGTGTCTAAACTGACCACGCTGAGTCTCAGTTGCGTTTTTAATCCATTCTTTAACGGCTTCAGATGAAAGCTGTTCTTTGATTTCTTCAATACGTTCAGATGAAAGCTCCTTTTTAACGAAGGCAGCTTCTTTCTTTTCTGCGGCTTTTTCAATTCTAGCGATTTTAGATTCGTTAAAGTTATTTTGGAATAGTTCAATTCGCTCGGCCATCTGAGTGTTAATCTGTTCATTGATTCGTTCAAAATCCTTGGCAAAAGTTGTAAGTGCAGATACTGTTAATGCCATATCCATTCCAAATAGGAACATAAACAATAAAGCTAAAAATTCAATGAAAGTTTGAGGAACATGACTCATGCCAAACATAATCGGTGGTATAATAAACTGTGTGACGATGATACCTGCTATACCAAAGCATAGGGTAAATGGTAAACAAACTCGTCCGTTTATGTTAAGTGGCATATCTGTATAGTCCCACCATCTAGCATTGAATCTTTTTTCCAAAGCATAGGATGTTAAATATTCTAAGAAGAAAGAACCAATGGCGCATATACAAAAGATGGTGATGTAAGATGCGTTGCGCAGCGAATTAAAGGGTAAATCTATAAATACTATTTGGGCTAATGTAGCTCCCACACCGTATAACGGAATGCAAGGTCCATACAAGAACCCACGGTTTTGCCATGTTTTTTCATGAATGGTGCAGTAGCAGGTTTCGTATATCCAACCAATAAAACTGTATATAATAAAATAGACAAAATAATTGCTTAGCATAATATTCCCCCTTTTTGCATATGTTATAGTATAAATTAATCGTGGTCATATTTAAAGTAAATGTTGTCAAATTCACTTGAATTAAGTATGGGGCTATGATATACTGCAAATGTTGCGAAACCCGTAACAGTTATTAAAATTTTAGCCTATAAATGGGAGGCAATTATGCAGGCATTAAAGATAGTTCTTATTTTTTTATTAATCGCTATATGTGTGGCACTCACAGTTATTATTCTTTTCCAGGAAGGAAAGCAGAACGGACTTGGTTCTTTATCAGGACAGCAGTTTGATTCATATTGGAGCCGTAACAAGGGTCGCTCTAGAGAGGGATTACTTGTAAAGCTTACAAGCGTTTGCGTTATTCTTTTCTTCGTACTTTCAGCAGTACTTAATATTGGAAGATTTTAACAAGGATTTAACAAGGCCACCCTTAGGGGTGGCAATTTTATTATTAGGAGGCATATGAAAGAATTCGATAAACAAAAGCATTTTTTGATGGATGTTTTTAAAAGTCAGGCCTATATTCCTATGAAGAAAAAGGAATTAGAGATTCTTCTTGACGTTGAAAAAGACAAAAGAGGAGAATTTGCTGAGGTCCTTAAGGAATTGGTAGACGAAGGAGCAGTGGAGATCACTAAGCGCGGCAAATATCAGATACCTGAAAACAAGCAGAAATTTGTTAAGCTTAAAGACCACAAATCCAAGAAACCATCAAAGGCAGAAGCTGCCACTAGAAAGCAATCTTTAAACCAGGTTGCTAAGAATGCTAATAGATCTAAAAATGAAAATATCGAACCTGATATCATCGGAAGATTTATTTCACATAAAGATGGATATGGATTTATAGAGGTAGAGGGCAGTGATGAGGATTATTTTGTTAGCAGAGACAACACAGGATTTGCTATGCAGGATGATACTGTTGCTGCTGTGCTTACTTTTGGTGCGCCAGGCAAGCGTCAGGAGGCAAGAGTTATAAGGATTATAGCTCATGGCTTTTCGGATGTTGTCGGTACCTACGAAAAAAGCTCAGGCTTTGGCTTTGTTGTAGCTGATAGCAATAAGTTAGATCGTGATATCTTTATCCCAGCAGGTAAGGATATGGGCGCAGTTACTGGTCACAAGGTTGTATGTCATATTGAAGATTACGGTGATGACAGCCACAAGCCAGAAGGTGTTATTACTGAAATTATCGGTCATAAAAATGACCCAGGAGTAGATATATTATCAATAGTTCGTGGCTTTGGAATTGACCCAGAATTTCCAAATAAGGTTTTAAAGCAGGCTACTACTGTAGCGAAGCCTGTATCAGAGGCTGATATGGCTGGAAGAAATGACCTTAGAGAATTACCTATCGTCACTATTGATGGTGAAGATACAAAGGATATTGATGATGGTGTTTCTCTTGTAATGGATGGAGAAAACTATGTGCTTGGTGTTCACATTGCTGATGTTACTAACTATGTACAGGAATCATCAGCACTTGATGTGGAGGCTTTAAAGCGTGGAACATCTGTATATCTTGCAGACAGAGTTATACCTATGTTGCCACACACTCTTTCAAATGGAATGTGCTCATTAAATGAAGGAGAAGACAGACTTGCTCTTTCATGCATAATGACCTTCAATACAAAGGGTGAACTTATTGACCATGAAATCTGCGAATCTGTCATTCACAGTAAGCATCGCATGACTTACACTAACGTATATGCGATAATGACTGGGGACGAGGAAATCAGAGAACAGTACGCTGATGTTTCTGAGATGATAGACAAAATGTACGAGCTCTCTAAGATTCTTAGAGCTAAGCGAAAGAAGAGAGGCTCAATTGATTTTGATTTCCCAGAAACTCACATTATCATTGATGAAAATGGTAAGGTGGTAGGTCTTGCACCATACGAAAGAAACGATGCTCATAAGCTTATCGAGGATTTCATGCTTGCTGCTAACGAAACAGTAGCAGAGCATTTCTCACTTATGGAGTCACCTTTTGTATATCGTGTCCATGGAGCACCAGACCCAGAAAAGATGCAGGCACTTGCAAGATTCCTTGGAGCCTGTGGCTACAGTCTTAAGGGCAATAAGGATAGCATTCATCCAAAGGAAATCCAAAAGATGCTTGAGTCATTAGCTGGTCATGAGGATGAAGCAGTCATTACTAAAATGACACTTCGCAGCATGCAACAGGCTAGATATGATACAGAATGTAAGGGACACTTTGGCCTTGCGGCACAGTACTATTGTCACTTTACATCTCCAATCAGAAGATATCCTGATTTACAGATTCATCGTATTATAAAGGACCATCTTCGCGGTAGAATGAACGAGCGTAAGATTTCTCATTACGAATCAATTCTTCCACAGGTAGCTCTTGAAACCAGCAAGTTGGAGCGTAGAGCAGAAGAATGTGAGCGTGAGGTAGACAAGCTGAAGATGGTACAGTTCATGAAGGAATTCATAGGACAGCAGTTTGAAGGAACTATCTCATCTGTTACTGGTTGGGGTATGTATGTAGAGCTTAAAAACACTGTCGAAGGACTTGTACATGTATCTACACTTTATGATGATCACTATGATTTCATCGAAGAGAATCTTACACTTGTAGGAGAACGCACAGGACGTACCTTCAAGCTAGGCCAACCTGTAACCGTAATCCTGGATTCCGTAGACGAAAACGCTCGCACTATCGATTTCGTTTTAGAAGAGTTTCAACGTTTCTAGACTTTCACTCGCAAGTTACGCTTACAAGCCTGAGAATACTCCGCTCAGCTAGGAATGCTTCGCTTGAGTAATTCTCAGAGCTAGTCAGCTACTTGCTATTTATATATAACACTAAAACACTGGGAGTGATTACGTAATGAATAAAGAAGGACGTAAATTAATTGCTAATAATAAAAAAGCATATCATGAATATTTCATGGAAGAGGAATACGAAGCAGGTATTGAGCTTCATGGAACAGAGGTAAAGTCTATGAGACTTGGTCAGTGCTCTATAAAGGAAGCTTTCGTGCGTATAGATAATGGAGAAATGTTTATCTATCAGATGCACGTTAATCCTTATGAAAAGGGCAACATCTTCAATCGTGACCCACTTCGTCCAAGAAAGCTGCTTTTACATAAGTCAGAAATCAACCGTTTGCTTAGCAAGATTAAGGAAAGCGGTTACACAATCGTTCCTTTAGAGGTCTATTTAAATAATGGTCTTGTAAAGGTTAAGATTGCTCTTGCTAAAGGTAAGAAGCTTTATGATAAGCGTGCCGATATTCAAAAGAAGGATATGAAACGCGAAGCAGAAAGAGATTTTAAGGTAAGGAATTTACGATAATGAAGATTATACTTGCATCCAATTCACCACGTAGAAAAGAATTACTTACACAGGCAGATGTAGATTTTGAGGTTAAATCTGCAGATGTTGAAGAGGTAACTGATAAGACAAAGCCGGAAGAGGTAGTAATGGATTTAAGTCAGCTTAAGGCTAAGGCTATCGCAAAGGATAATCCAGGCAGAAGGATAATTGCTGCTGATACAGTAGTTGCTTTTAATGGACAGATTCTTGGAAAGCCTAAGGATGAAGCTGATGCTTTTAGAATGCTTAAGGAGCTTTCAGGTGAAACTCATCATGTATACACAGGTGTCACCATCATTGATGAAGCGGGAAAGGTTAATACATTTTTTGAGTGTACAGCAGTTACTATGTATGAAAACTCAGATGAGCTTATCAAAAAATACATCGCAACAGGGGAACCTATGGATAAAGCAGGTGCATATGGAATCCAGGGAAAGGGCGCTGTACTTGTAAAGGAAATTAGTGGAGATTACAACAATGTTGTTGGACTTCCACTTGCAAAGGTTTATCGCAATTTATACTAGAAGTTTATTGATTTTTGCGCTAAAACCTATATAATAAAATATGCTGTAAAGGCATATTGTTTGGGCTAGCAAAGGTTTCGACAGGGGTCATGCAGCGGAAGAAGCGAGTCCCACGGTAATGGGTTAAATGGCCAAACTTAAAATTAAACGCTGAAGATAATTTAGCATACGCAGCCTAGTTGCTGCAGTCTGACTTAGAGCACCTACACTTTAAGACCCAGACTTCGACTCTGTAGGAAACGACGTTGCCAAAGCTTTGAGGTAACGGGCGTATCATGAAGCTACTAAAGCATGTATCTTGTTTGTAAGAGCCATGTGGAGGGAATGTCAAATTACAAACTACACTCGTAGAAGGGCCGGGAATTGGCTTTTGGACACGGGTTC
>JAEEGI010027969.1_pt1 | contig 10753 bp, 8 predicted proteins | sample 8958751 | NCBI WGS metagenome assembly JAEEGI01 (sample SAMN16246545, study PRJNA631951) | gut metagenome | biome: gut microbiome; feature: rumen; material: KS-attached | host: Bos | place: Iran: Karaj | collected 2018-10 | reverse complement strand
ATGGAACTAATAGTGCCCAAGTTCAGTACATTAAATTATCGACTTCAGGAATTTCCGGAACTATAACAAAAGTTGTTGTCAATGCGTCTACTGCCTCGGGCGTTACTGCGACAGCTAGTGTTACTGTAGGTGGTGCTGCCTTTGGCGGTACTGCCCAATCGTTAAGCACGACAGCTACTGATTATACTTTCACTGGTTCTGCTTCGGGCGAAATTGTTGTAACCGTCACTAAACCGAGCAAAGCGGCCAAGGCCATTTATGTTAAGAGTGTCGTAGTCACCTACACTAATTGATGTGAAACACGTGGCGGAGCATTTGGAGAATTCCAAATGTTATCCTAGAAATAAGAATTGACCGTTACTTATTTGCAGCGGCTCCAACAATGAAGTTGGAGCTGCTATTTTATTTGTAAAGAATGTCTCGTATAGTGCAATGAGAGCATTATTATGTGGCAACGCTTTGGCCTACCTGCGTGGGTCGTCGGTCGTGGCTGGGCGGACGCCCCTCTAGCGAACTTAGGAGAACGGACGTAGCGAGCGAAGGCCAGGCCGGCCAAAAGCGAGCGTGTGTCTGAGGGCCGACAGGCCCGAGTTAGCGAGCGGCCGAGCATGGCCGATGCGAGTAGTTCGGGCGACGTCTAGCGAGGGGCGTGCCGCCCGCCGCGACTCCTTTGCCGGTAGCGACGCAAATCGGGCAAGGTCGAATTATGATAAGGGTACCTTGCCCGACAATAATGCCTTAGAAGCAGATGTAGGGTCGATTGGCCAGGCAAGGTCAAGACACTATAATTCGACCTTGCCCGCTGGAGAGTAAAACCGGCCCTTCGACAAGCTCAGGGACCGCAGCAACTGCAGGGACCAGGAAAGGGCTTGCATTTGTCGCAGTAGTTGTGTACCTTTATATTACTGAAAATTAGCGACAAAGATCTTATGAGAATCTTACGGATAACGCTCCCCGTTCTGGCGCTGGTCCTGCTTGGATCCTGCACCGGAGGAAATCATGTGAAATACGCCGACAAGTACGGCTTCCTGCCAGATAACGACCCGATTGCCAATTCCGAAGCCCTCCAACGATGCCTCGACGGAGGCGGCAAGATCCGCATCCGGAAGGCCGGCGAATATCAGATTTGCCGCACCATGCTGATCGACTCCTGGACCGACCTCCAATTCGCCGACGGAGTCATCCTAAGCAAAGCCCTCGACCCCGAAGGCACCGGCGCAAGACACATATTCCTCAACCGAGGCGCCCTGACACGAGAATGGAACGAACGGATCACGATTTCCGGCCTCAACATCCGCTGCAACGGTCTTGACCAAGGCACCGACATCCCCGCGATAGTCGGCCTCGCCAGCCAAGTGGCATTCTTCTATGTCAAAGACCTGAATATCAACAACTTCACAATGCTTGATCTACCCGCTCACGACTTCGGGATCCAGATCTGCACCTTCGAACGCGCTACCGTAGAAAACGTCCACATCGAAGGGATGAAAGACGCTGTACACTTCGGCCCAGGCAAAGGCTTCGTAGTCCGTCACGGAATATTCAAAACCTACGACGATCCGATCGCGCTCAACGCCCAGGACTACACCACCAGCAACCCCGAGATGGGTTGGATCGAAGACGGCCTGATCGAAGACTGCACTGACCTGGACGACCCCGAGCACGGCACCACCGGCTTCTTCGTCCGCATGCTCGCGGGCGCCTGGAAAGACTGGGAAGAAGGTATGAATATCCAATCATCCGGGGACGCGGTAGTCTCCCAAGGAAGAATCTACCGATCCAACGGACCGAAGATCAAGCAGAATCACACGTCCACAGAGCGACCCACACACCTCACCGGCACCCAAACCTATTCCGACGGAATCACCTGGACAATGTCGCAAGACAGCAACATCTGCCACAGTTGCGGCGTCCGGAATGTCACTTTCAGGGATATTCATCTGGCAAAGAAGCGCCCAGTGGCGATCTGCCTCCATTTCGACCATGACCAATACTCCCGCAGCTACTACCCCTACGCCGAGATTCCGGTCCAGAGCAATATAGTGTTCGAGAGAGTCTATGTCGAGAATGAGATTCCTGTGCTGATCCAGTGCCGTCCACCACAAGACAGCCTTATACTACGCGACTGTCAAGTCGGCAAAAGCCAGATCCGCATTCTCAACGCTATCGACGCACCCGGAATGCGTTACGACACCACACTCGTACGCCTGGAGAAAGTCAGCTCAGACTTCCCTACCGTATTCGCTGGTTCCGCCCAGGAGACCGCTGCGGCTGGGGATCCCGCCGAAGCCCTCGTCTACTCCCCTTCCCGCCCCGTGAAGGTGATTGTCAGCGAATAAGGAAAGCCCTATGGGGTGCCGCACGCCGCGGCAAAGCAGCAAAAAAACGAGGGCACCCGATTGGGTGTCCTCGTTATTCATAAATCCTTCGACAGGCTCAGAGCACGATGGTTAGTACTTGCGCCAGACCATCTTGTTGACGACGCCGGTGTAGGACTGGATGATCTTGACGACCTTGGTGGAGACATTCTCGTCGGTGTAAACCGGCACCGGAATGCCATGATCTCCAGCTTTGTTCATCTCGACAGCGGTGTCAACCGCCTGCAATAGGCTCTTCTCGTCGATGCCGGCAAGAATGAAACAAGCCTTGTCAAGAGCCTCAGGACGCTCCGTCGAAGTACGGATACACACCGCCGGGAAAGGATGACCGACCGATGTGAAGAAAGACGATTCCTCCGGCAAAGTGCCCGAATCGGACACCACGGCGAAGGCGTTCATCTGAAGGCAATTATAGTCATGGAAGCCCAGAGGCTCATGCTGGATCACTCGGGGATCAAGTTGGAAACCGCTGGCTTCAAGACGCTTACGAGAACGGGGATGGCACGAGTACAAAATCGGCATGTCATATTTCCGAGCCATTGCATTGATCGCTCCGAACAAAGACAGGAAGTTCTTTTCCGTGTCGATATTCTCCTCACGATGGGCCGACAACAAGATGTAACGCCCCTTCTCAAGACCAAGACGGGCATGAACATCCGAAGCTTCGATCTCAGGAAGATTCTCCCTAAGCACCTCAGCCATAGGCGATCCGGTCACATAGGTCCGCTCCTTCGGAAGGCCGCACTCCGCCAGATAGCGCCTCGCATGCTCTGAATATGCCATATTCACATCGCTGATGATGTCCACGATCCTCCGGTTCGTCTCCTCAGGAAGACACTCATCCTTGCAACGATTGCCTGCCTCCATGTGGAAGATAGGAATATGCAACCGCTTCGCACCGATCACGGAAAGGCAGCTATTGGTGTCGCCCAGAACCAAGACAGCATCGGGCTTAATCTCAACCATAAGTTTGTAGCTCGCGGCGATGATGTTACCCATCGTCTCTCCCAGGTCAGCACCGACCGCATCCATATAGACCTCAGGATCGGCAAGTTTCAAGTCCTTGAAAAAGACCCCATTAAGGTTATAGTCATAGTTCTGGCCGGTGTGAGCCAGGATTGTGTCGAAATATTTCCGGCACTTGTTGATCACCGCGGCGAGGCGGATAATTTCAGGACGTGTGCCGACGATGATCAGGAGCTTGAGTTTGCCGTTGTTCTTGAATTGTGCCATATTATTATTTTCGGTTTATTCCACTGGTTCGAAATAGGTGTCAGGGCGGGCCGGATCAAATAGCTCGTTGGCCCACATCAGAGTCACAAGGGGCTCTGAATCACTGAGATTGATGATGTTATGGGTATATCCCGGGAGCATGTGGACAGCCTTGATCTCCTCTCCGGAGACCTCAAAGTTGAGCACCTCATCGGAGCCGATCCGACGCTCCTGGATAAGGGCGCGACCGGAGACCACGATGAAAAACTCCCATTTGGTGTTGTGCCAATGCTGGCCCTTGGTGATTCCAGGATTGGAAATATTCACGCTGAACTGACCGTTCCCTATGGTCTTCAGAAGCTCCGTGAATGAGCCGCGGGCATCGACGTTGGTCTTCAACGGGAAAGCGACCTTCTCCTTCGGAAGGTAGCTCAGGAAGGTGCTGTAGAGTTTCTTGGCGAAGCTTCCGTCTGGAATTTGCGGGATGATAAGTGTCTGGCGCTGGGCCTCGAACTGGTGAAGGAGATCAACAATCTCGCCGAGGGTGGTGTTGTGGGTCACGGGGACGTAGCAGTAGCGGCCTTGAGATGCCCGGTCGATGCCGGGCATGACAGGTGTGGCAGGTGTGGCAGAGACGCCGGGCATTGGTATGACCTCCAGGCCGTCGAACTCGCAGCGATGCTCCTCACCCTTCAGGCAGGCGATCATCTCATCCACAAGGTCGTCAATATAAAGTAGTTCCAACTCCACGGAAGGGTCATTGACCGTGAACGGAAGATCATTGGCGATGGCATTGCAGAATGTCGCTACCGCACTGTTGTAGTTGGGGCGGCACCATTTTCCGAAAAGGTTCGGGAAGCGATAGACCAACACCTTAGCACCAGTCTCTTTCCCGTAGCGAAGGAACAAATCCTCCCCCGCCTTCTTCGAGCGGCCATATTCCGAATTCCCGAATCGGCCGGTGAGAGAGGCCTGCTGGCTCGAGGACAGCATCACGGGGCAAGTGTTGCCGTGGCGGCGGAGCGTGTCGAGCAAGGTAGATGCGAAGCCGAAGTTACCTTCCATAAACTCAGCCTGATCCTTCGGGCGATTGACCCCAGCCAGATTGAACACAAAGTCGGCTTTGGCGCACCAAGAGTCCAGTTCCTCAGGAGTGGAGTCGAGGTCATATTCGTAGATATCATCGATGACGACGCCGTAGTTACGAGCCTTCCCGTCACGGATGTTCTTCAATTGTGCGCAGAGGTTCTTCCCCACGAAGCCTTTGGCGCCGGTCACAAGTATCTTCATGCTATTCGGTTATTCTGACAAATATAATAAAAGTTCTCCGGTTGGCCCTTCGACCCCTTCGACAGGCTCAGGGACCGCAGCAACCGCAGGGACCTCACAGTGATGGGTTCTTGTCGAAGAGGAAGCCTTTCACTTTGATCCACAAGGCTTTAGGCATGGACATCGGAGAGAAGGCATGGTAGCGCCAGGTGCTCCGGATGATGTTGCGGGCGGTTTGGAGCTTACTCTTCAGGCCAGGAGTGTCATCGTGGTCGTACATGCCGACAAGGACCGCGTCCAGGAAGCGCCGCTGAATGTCGGACAAAGATGAATATTCCCTCTCTCCGAGAATATATTCCCCAGCGGCGACCAGCGAGTCCAGGAAGGCGCGGAAGCGGAACTCGTCCACATACCTCTCGAACTCTTCCTTGTCGATATCCCCTTCATGGCGACGCCAGAAGAGCATCCAGTCGATGACATGGCGGATCGAAAGCCCATCGAGAAGGAAATGCGACAGAGCGTGCTCCAGGATGAACAGGGCCGAGACCATGACCGGTGGCCGAAGTAACTCAGTGCCATCGATCTTGTCTTGTCCCGGATCAGCCTTGACCTTGGACTGGAGAAGAATCTCGAGCTTTTTGAGAAGTTTGTCGCCACGGAATGGAGTGAAGAACTGGTGGTTCTCCACTTTCAGGAGCGGGAACTTGAAGGCGCTGTGCTTGTAAAAATCACGGGTCACCTCGATTCCCTCCTTCTCCATCAATGAGTTGCCTTTCTCCCAGGCTCCCCCATTGTCCGATCCAAGGCCTTCCCTGTTCGTGGGAATAAGGAAGCAATCCAGGTCAAGGGTTTTGCGGTGCGAAGGGATGGGATAGCACTCTGAGATCACTTCGCCTTTAAGGACATAGGTCTGGAGGCCGTTTTTTGCGAATGTCGCGGCCATGCCGGATGACGTGTCACGTTGGGCGATGGCGAGGGTCTCGAGACTGAAGGTCTCGACGAGCCAGGCTTCTTTGACTGCGTCGGACATCGGGAGAATGTCGGAGTAGGCCGCGATGTAGCCGTCGAAGGCGTTGACGGCGATGCCTTGACTGGTGGCGTAGGAGAATACGGCTGGCCAGTCCACCGGCCCTTCGACCCCTTCGACAGGCTCAGGGACCGCAGTGACCGCAGGGACCGGATAAAGGGCGGCGCGGAGGAGCGCCAGAGTCAGATCACGAGGTGCGATGGTTGCCATCTGTTAAAAATATTCAGCAGCCCTGTCATCACGACGACGGACATAAGTCCAGAAATAACCCGGGGCCTTTGACGGGAATATCGTTGACAAGCGGATGAATTCCCCGACTCGCTTAATGAAAGTGATGATGTCGCTGATCCGCTTGGTATGCTTACGGCGGTAGCTCTCATCTTTGTTGTGACCGAAATTACCTGTCTGGAGCACTAGAGATAGGATTTTCCGGGCACGCCTCTTCAACCGCCGTGAGTCCTCATAGAAAGGCATCGCCTCACGAGGCATCCCTAAGTAGTCGACAGCTAAAGAGGCGAAGGCCTGCCATTCCTGAAACAAGTCCATCATTTCCAATCGTTTCCGGAGCAAACCCAAGTCAATCTTTTCCCTGAAAGTCCAAAGCTGGCGGCACCAGTCGGAGATCTGCCGCAGCCCCACGCCACCAACATAGAAATGACCTATGAAATGGGTGAAAACGATGACGATATCGTCATCCGGCGCAGGGAGCGGAACCATTGTCCCACCATTGTCCCAAAGCCGGATTCTCCCCTCCTTGAATATTCCTTCCTGAATCTGATCGATAACCGAGTCGATTCGGGAGGAGAAATCGGTGTGAAAGAGTCCATGAAGCTCGACAGTGAAACGTCCGAACTCCATGGCCAAGTGCTTCTTCGCATCGACCTCCACGACCGCCAATGAGGCCTTTTGAAGCAAAAAGTCTCTGATTTTCTGATAGTTCTCCTTCTCAACGAGCAAATCAACATCTCCGACAGAACGCCATAGAGGCCTTTCATAGCACTGAGCCACGCCTTGGCCTTTTATCAGGACGCTCTTCATGCCTTCCTTGTCCATATCGAGGAACAACTCAGAGACGAATTGATTAATCGCCTCGCTGCTCTTCTCGACCCGGAGAACCGCTTTCATGAACGGCACGGCATCCGCCTTCTGAATCTTCACATCAGTGACATGCTCCAGCCCGGCCGCCACCAGGCCTTGTACAGACTGTTCCCTGGCAAGCTTAAGGATTCCGCCGAAATCCGGCTCACCAAAAGTCAGAATCGGGAAATCTCGCTCCCAAAGACCAGCCCTCACCAAAGCGAGGAAAGATTCCACTGTCTTATTCATCGTTTATATCTGAACTGCCTTAAATAGATAGCATCACCTTTCCAGTCGGAACGGTAGCTGTTGTACTCCTTCGAGAAATAATTATGATTATGGAACACCACGCTCCTGCGGGATATGACAGAGACAATGACGCCAGCCGCCCTGTAGAAGAAATCATGATGATCGATCATGCGGATATTGTCGTCCCAACCGACCTGACGGACCGCTTCAGTCTTGGCAATGAATATGTTAGGGACTTTCCCGAACACGACATGGAAGCTGTCGATCCAAGCTCCGTGGGCGATCTTCAAGGGAAGAGGAGCATCACGCATCGGGAACCTGCTGTACACCTTCAGGTTCTTCTTCACGGATGAAGGCTTGCACGCGTCGATGCAAGGTATTCCGACAAGATCCACTTCCGGGTGAAGCTCAAAGAACTGAAGCTCCTTGGCCAGATTCGTCCTCCTGGTAAGCAACTCGTCATCGTCCATCCTGAACAGGAAAGGAGTTTTAATCTCGGCCAATGCCAGGTTAAGCCCCTTGCTGAGGCCGGAGTTGAATGGCATGTGGATGATCGTCACATCATCCCCGGCGATCTGTAGTGGCTCCTTGCTATCGTCTGCGATCACAATACGTGTCCCGGGGAAGAAGCGGCGGATGCTCTTCACAAGCGCGATCGCCTGCTTCTGCCGCTCGAAAGACTTAAACATGACAGTGACTTTCTCAGCGACAAGAGCCACCTCCTCCGGGGACGGCTTACGATGGCCTCTCAAAGCCCACCAGCAGTCAAGGAGCCAGTACTCCGCAGAGGCGAAAAACTTCTGGATAGGATAACAGACCCTAGAGAAGTGCCTCTGCAGGAAGGCAAGTAAAGGGTGATTCGTGGTTCTAGGAGAGTTTGCCACGAAGAATCGAGATAATATCGTTGTATGACTTCATCACGCCGATCTCCTCAGGCTCCAGAGTCACATCAAACTCACTCTCGAGCTCGATCACAAGATTCAACTGGCCCATTGAGTCCCACTTCTCGCAGGTTTCCTGGGAACAAGTCTCATCAACCGTCTCCAACTCAAAGAGGTTCTTTAGGATATTCTTAACTTTCTCTTCCATTTATCTAAAACTTTATATTATAGTACTTATCTATCGTCAAATCAGCTTCTTCCAAATCAATCGAATATGCTTTGCTTCCATCCTCTCCCTCGCTTTCGAGGCGGAGACCGCAACGCTCATAGAAATCCTTGACTTGGGCGTTTTTGGCGGTCGGAGAATACAAGGCTCTAACGGATTTAAGCCCCTGATTCTTTAACAGTGCCAATACGGACTTCAAGAAAGCGAACTCTATCCCCTTGCCCAAAACTCGACAGCTCAGAAGGTAAGAGTCAATAACTCCCTCCCCATTAACAAAAACAGTTCCAGTGATGCCGCTGTCCCCGAAACGGTCCGCTACTCCCAAGCACCAGATCTTCCAGCCCTGAGCCACAAAGGTCTTGACGTCCGATTCAGTGTAGCGCTTGGTGGTCAGATTGAACTGGTTGGTCTTCTGGGTCATCTGTGCGATCCTGGGGATGTTGAACTCGTTGGCCTCCTCGATAGTCAATTGAATATCAAGACTTTCCAGAAAGGCACCGAAGTCACTGAACGAATGCTGGGCGGCGGAACGGGCGGCATTGGCTTTGTACTGCTCGGTCTTAGCGAGATCCTCGGCGGTCAAGGAATAGACTGCGAAATAGTCCTCTGCCAGAGACTTGAAGAAAGGCGGAAGTCCATAGGGCTGCGCCGGGAACTCAGGCACCGAGATCATCGGAAGCATCTGCTTGATAAGTTCCCTCTCCGTCGGGTTGTCATCGACAAAGACAAAGGAATCCAACCCGATATTAAGTTCTTCGGCAAGTTCTTTAAGATTAGTCGCCTTGTCGTTCCAGTTGATCCGCATGGCTGCGAAATGCTCCTTCCTCAGGACCATGAAAGGATTCTTCTCCCAAGCCTCCAAGACATCCGCCTCATTATTCTTTGAACAGACCGCCAGGATCACACCGGCTTTAGATAGAGCCAGAAGCGACTTTTGGAAGAACAAGAACGCCTTTCCGGGATAGTCTCCCCCGATCTTGATGCCCGAAGGTCCATCCTCACCCAGAACGCCGCCCCAAAGGGTGTTGTCTAGGTCAAGGACAAGGCACTTCTTGCGCTTCATGGCTATGCCATCAAGCTTACGGTTCCACCAGTTCTGGAAGTCGCCAGACAATTTTGGATTGAGGCCCATCTGGCTCATAAAGTAGAACCTCCAGTCGAGAAGATCGCCCACCGGATAGCGCCGGGCGAACTCTGAGAAGTCAATGATTTTCAGGTTATTATACTTCTTGGAAGCATCCTGCAAAAAAGCATTGTAGCTCTCGATGGCCTCCCTGAGGGAAAAATCATTCCCGACAAGAGCGACATCGTAGAGGGGTTCCATGGTAAGAGCGATTACGGTCTTACCCGCCGGAATCCGCTCGAGGACATATTCCAGTTTCCGGTGCGCTTCGACAAGCTCAGCGACCGAAGTGACGGGTGGTACCTGGTAGAACCAGACATAGCCATCCGCATCCTCGGGAATGACGGAGATGTCATCGTAGCCCGAGAAAGAATACTCCTTCGGGAAGAAGCGCTCAACAGTGTCTGTGCGAAAGACGAACCAGCTCATACCGCTAATACTCGATCAATTCAGAGATAGCGCATTTCCTCAAATCAAGCATAGCGCTCCCCCATGAAAGGCCAGCGCCGAATCCTGACAGGATCACATGCTCACGTTCAGGATAGCCATCCTTAAGTTGCGTGACAATAGTCAAAGGGATTGAAGCGGAACTCGTGTTTCCGAATTGGGCAAGGCAGTACGGAGTCTTATCAGGAGACATTTTAAGCTTACGGGTATAGAACTCAGTCATGAAACGGTTGGCCTGATGGTAAATCAGAAGATCAACCTGACTGACATCCAATCCAGTCTCCGTGAGTAAAAACTTTATATCCTTGGGTTCAACACGCATCCCGAAATTGAACACGTCCATGCCTTTCATTCTGAAATGCTCTCCAGTACGGCGATTTCCAGCAGCATCTTCGACCATTTTCAACCCCTCTTCACAACTGGGATTTCTGAAGCCACCATAGGGGACCATCATGATATCGGCCCCGCTGCCATCAGAATTCAATGAGAAAGCGGCCTCCCCATAATCACCTTTCTCAATAAGAGTGGCGGTACCAGCATCACCAAAAAGAGGCTTGCTGACTTTGTCATATTGAGAGACAATCTTTGACATAGTCTCTCCGACAAGGAGCAAAACCCGGCCGATACCGTTTTGTGAAGCGAATGAATATGCGATCGAAAGGCCATAGACATAGCCAGAACATGCCAGGTTGACATCAAAAGAAAGGGTCGCCTTCGGAAGACCAAGACGATGCTGAAGGATGGGAGCCGTCGCCGGCTGGATGTAGTCCGGAGTCTGGCTGACAAAGATGAGAGCGTCTATCGAAGCAGGGTCTATATCATTGTCAAACAGTAACTTCTGCGCAGCCTCGAAGCACAAGTCCG
>JAEEGI010027968.1_pt1 | contig 10753 bp, 9 predicted proteins | sample 8958751 | NCBI WGS metagenome assembly JAEEGI01 (sample SAMN16246545, study PRJNA631951) | gut metagenome | biome: gut microbiome; feature: rumen; material: KS-attached | host: Bos | place: Iran: Karaj | collected 2018-10 | reverse complement strand
CGAACCGGTCACTACCACGGGATTTAAGGTGTAAATGCGGCTCGTCATCGACGAGTCGCTGCGTTCCATCTTGTGGATTTGTGAAACAGCAGCACTCCATGTGAGGAGTGCCACTGTAACTAGTATGATTTTCTTAATCATGTGTTATATATTCGTTGAAGGTGTGTCATAATTCAATGTCGCTATATTTAACCGTGCTACGCACGGGAAATTCAGACAAATTGATATAAAAATTTTAATACAAAATTTGTTTTAATTTCCCGCCCGAAGGGCGGTTATAATTCCAGCAGATTAATTATGACACAGCCCGATAGTCTATTTACTCGGGATTCTTGCTGTGGTAGAAGTCCAAAGGATCGCCGTTGATAGCATCGGTGGTGTGGTTCATCCACACTTGACGGATGGTGGGGAGTTCGAGCAGACCCTTCTCGATCATGGTCGAGTTGTTGCACTCATAACCCAGGTGGTGGAAGTACATCTTCCAAGAGGTGTCCTCAACCTCGCCCTCATCGTTGGGGGTGAACTTGGTGCCGTCCCAATTGTCATCATCATCGCCAGCCATATCGTTGTGGCCGTGGTCACCGTCGATTGACATCAGAGGGTGGCAATATACCTTACCGCTGGTGATGCCGGCAGCCAACATACGGGCATACACGTTGGTCTTGAAGTTGTCCATCATGTCAACAGTACCCACAAAGTAGTGGCTGTTGTACTGCTGCAGGGCCTCTTCGAGCTGGGTATAGCGCACGTTGGCCTTGTAGGTGTCATAGCTGTCAGGGTTACCATGACCCATGAAGGCAACTACGCCCTGGTTGGCCAGATTGCCGTAGAGCTTGTGCAATTCGTTGGCAACGAGGTTAACGTCAGCCTCAGCGTCCTGCAACAGGGGTACACCCAGTTTCAGAACCACGTTAGCCAGGTAGTTATCGTCGATGTCACCATTGGCGTTGTTGGCAAAGTCCTTGATGTAGTTGATCACGCGGGTGTACTCCTCACCAGGGATTACCTGCAGCGATTGAACAACGATTTCGCTATACTGAACACCCTTTTGAGCAAAGGCATTGAGCCAGAAGGGAGGAGCATAGAAATTGCGGGGATCAACATTCTCACCAGCAGCTGCGCGGTTGATGCAGATGGCCGAAGAGAATGACAGGTATACATCATAACCAGGGAATTTGCTCTTGTAAGCAGCTACGGTAGCATCAAATGCATCGTAGGCCTGCTCCCAGGTCGAACCGAAGGCCACCAGCAGGATTGCCTTGTTGTTCTTCTTTTGAGCCTTGACGGTCTCGTTAACGGCTTTCTGGTAAACGGTGTAGTTGTTCTCGATGGGATCGTCCTTGTCATCACTGCAAGAGGTGAAGCCCATGGTCAGGCAGATTGCCATCATGGCAATCAATAAAGATTTAATCTTCATCATTGTTTTGTTGTTTGGAATTAAAGTTAGACTTATACTTATTTGAAAGTTTCTTTCCCTGATTAAAGCGGATGGTCAACGACACATAGCCTGTGCGGCCCGGGGTTGTCGTGCCCAGGTGCAGCCCGTGAGGCGTGCGGTCGCAGTAGTTGAAGATGTTGTCTACACCAGCCTCAACACGCCATGTGGTCGCCTTGAAGTGGCCCAGGTCATGGGTGGTGGACAGGCGCCAGGTCTGGTAGCCCTTGCCGTTGCCGTCGTCCTGATAGTAGCGAGTGCTCGACATGCGGCCATAGATGCCCACGCTCAAGCGATAGTCATTGGAGAAACGGTGACCCCAGGTGGCAAACCAGTTGCCCTTGTGGTGGGCCATGCCGTCGATAGTGACTTCCTTCATCTTGTCGTGGTTGGTGTCATATTGGTTGGCATCGGTATCCAGGTAACTGTAGCCCAAACCAAAGGCGAACTCACGCCACTGGTAATTGACATTCACGTCAACACCACAGGTCTTGGCATCCTCAATGTTCTGGTACTGGCGGGTCTTGACGGGGTCATATTGGATGATGTATTCGTCGGGGGCCTGATAGTTAGGGATGGTCACCAGCGCGATCATGTCCTTCACCTTATTATAATAACCGGTAACAGTCACATTCAAGCCCCGCCAGCCATATTCGCCGCTCAGCGAGAAGTAGTTGCTCGACTGCGGCTTGAGGTCTGTGTTGCCCAGGTAGAGGTAGGTGCCGCTCATTTGGCGCACATAGCGGTAGAACAGTTCGCGGATGGCAGGCGTCTTGAAGCCCTGGCTCCAAGTGGCACGCAGGCGCCAAGCGTTAGCGGGCTTCCACATCGCCGAAACCTTTGGCGTCAGCTTGGTACCGAATTGCTCATTCTGGTTCAGACGCAGGCCGGCGGTGATGTTCACGTTGTGAATGAGGTTGAACTCGTCCTGCGCATACACCGCTGCCGTCCAGTCGCTGGCTTTGCCGCCCTTGACACGCGTCGGGGCATGGAGCCAGTCATAGCGGAATTCCATGCCGGCACTCAGGATGTTCTCGTAGGGTAGGGTGAACACGCCCTTCAACGCAGCCATCGTGCGTTGCTGGTCGCTCTGTAATTCTTTTTGATCCGGGAGATAGGGGAAATAGGGGTAATAGGGCGTTCCCGCACTCTTCTCGTAGTCCTCGACGAGCGTTGTGGCCGTGTAGTAGTAATAATAGGCATGGCGGTGCCAGTCCACATCTAGAGAAATGTAGTCGGTTTTTGATCGGCTCCACTTGCCACCGATGGATGCCGAACCGTTGTGGTACTCCATGTCCCAGGTCTTCACGTCATAGTGTGGATGACGACCGCTCACGCGGTAGATGCGTTTCCAATATGTACTTCCATCGGCATAGAGTTCCAAATTCTTGGTCGGCTGATAGGTCAAGCGCTCAGCAATCTGCCAGTTGGTATGGCGGTTCACCGTCTTGTTGCGGGAGTCGGTGATGGGCGGCTCAGAGCCCTCGGTGTGCTCGACCGAGGTATTCTGCCAGCCATCGCTGTGCTGCAACTGGAAGTTGGTGTAGCTGCTGAACTTGCCGTAATTCAATGCTAAACCATTGTGCTGGCGCACGTCGCCATAGCTACCTAGACGGGTCGTATTCTCAATCAACAATCCCTCCTCACGGTGCTTCTTGGTGATGATGTTGACCACACCGGCAATGGCATCCGAGCCATAGAGCGCACTCGAAGCGCCCTTCACAATCTCGATTTTCTCGATGTTCTGCGGGTCGATGAGCGACAAGTCATTCTGTCCGCCCACGTCACCATGGATGCGCTTGCCATCAATCAAGATGAGAATGTAACTGTTGCCCAGGCCGTTCAACTGCATCTGCGAGCCCATATCGTCCTGATTGAAGGCAAAAGACGCCGTGAGGCCACCCAGGATGTCCTCGATGCTCTTGCCCGCATAATTGCGCAGCATTTTGCTGGTAATCACCTCGGTCTGTACGGGCGCATCCTTCAGCAGGTGCTGCGTGCCAGTACCCGTTACAACCACCTCGGGCAGACTATCCTGCCGCCAGATGTCATTCTGTGCATTGACAGCCGCAAACGTGCATAAAGCCAGCACTGCTGCCGTCAGTCTTTTTCTTTTCTTCATTTGCTTTCCGTCACACCTGTTCCTGAGTGAACGTACTATTGTTTTTTCAACGATGGCAGGTCTTCTGACTTTTCCCCAGTCTGCTTTGCCTTCCCAGCCATGCTGCGGCCAGTGACATTCAGTAAGCAAACCCTGTGTTTGAGGGGATTACAGCTGCAGGTACAGTTCCGGACTCTCACCGGATTCCCTTGCATCGCGGTGGCCCTAAGCCACCCGATTACCATCTTTGCGCCGCAAAAGTACTACTTTTTTCCCCAACCACAAACCAATCCGCAAAAATATTCCAAAAATAAAAAAGAAAAAGGCACCGAAATTCATCGTAAAAATCTCTGAATTTCAGCGCCTAAAATTGGAAGCGTGATCCTGTTGGGATTCGAACCCAAGACCCACAGCTTAGAAGCCTTGCTTTTTCAACCAATAATTCCTTGGTTAATAGATGTTTACAACAGTGTGATTTTTAGGTACAAGGTCAAGGACAAGGTGTAAAAAACACATGTGCAAGGCTACTTCTCATAAAGCTTAAGAAGCAGCTCATGAAGTCTTGTGATTTCATTTTCCAGCTCGCTAATTCTCTGGTCTCTGCGTTCGAGCATATCCAATAGTCTGGACGACATTTTCTGCTCTTCGTTTTGACTGGAACACGAGTTGGAAGATGAATCGGGGGCTGGAGCCTGCGGCTTCGGATCCACAACTTCTACCCTGTCGGGTAGCATATAAGGCTCAAAGTCCTTAATGCCAAGGACTTCTGTAAGTTTCTGGTAAAATTTCTCGGGAGCGTCAACCCTTCCGCGCTCGATCTGCGAGATAAAGCTCTGCGGATATTTTGTCAACTCGGCCAACCTTAGCTGGGTGACATTGTGCTCCTTTCTAATCCTCTGTAAATCAAGTTGTCTCATCTCTTGTGGAAAAATAATGGCAATAATTCCAATAATTATTGTTCAAATAATTTTGTATATTACAATAATTACTATTATATTTGCCGTCGTTTTAACGATAAATGGTGTTTATTCACCTTAAACGCTGCAAAGTTATAACAAAATTTTCATTATAACAAATTTTATAACCATTAAAATTATTTTTGTAACAAAAAAACATAAGATTATGGCTAGAAACATGTTAGCGGAAATGTATTTTTCCATCAAAGAGAAGCCTTCTCCTGCTTCCAAGTTTGTAAAGGAGTTAGCAGCAGCTACTCACCGCTCCGAAACCTCGGTGCGCAAGTGGATAGCCGGTGACATCATCCCCGACATCAACACCCAAATACGAATCGCTGAGCATTTGGGCGTGGAGGTCGAATCGTTGTTCAGTAATAATTAATAATGTATTATGAGTCTTGTAACACAAGAGCCGAAGGTAAAACCTCAAGGCCGTTATTCCGTCAAGCAGACGGCGGAACTGTTGGGTGTTCATCGCAACACCTTGTTGAAGTACACCAATAAAGGGACTATCCGTTGTGGTGTCAGGCGCTCCACGACTCGCAAGTTCTACACAGGTACGGAAATCATTCGTTTTTGGAGGGCACAGTTATGATGAGGGGTTGGATTGCGTTGTACAGGTGCATCATTGAGCACTGGATCTGGAACACATCATCTAAGAGGCTCCAGCGATGGATTGACCTTATTTTCTTGGCAACATGGCAGGATGAGAAGGAGTACTTCTTCGGCAAAGGCCTGGTCATCGCGAAACGCGGCCAGTATCCTACTACCACTAGGGCGTTAATGAAACGATGGAATACGAATAATCATATTGTCACAGACACATTGAAGCTCTTTGAGTTGGCTGGTATGATTTCTGTCGACCGCAAGAGGAATTGGATGGTCATCACGATTTGCAACTATGAGAAATATCAGTTTGCGGCCTTGAAAGCACAGTCGATGATGAAGGAAGGAGACAATTTTGACGATTTAATGATGCCGGCAAACGGCCAAAATTTGTTGCCGTCAATGTCGCCGGGAATGCAAGATTCTGATGACTTTCAGCTGCAAAACCAGCTACCAAATGAACAAGATAATAATATAAATAATTTAAATAATAATATCTCTTCTTCAGTGCGCGAAGAGAATCTGAAGTTTGGAGATGATTTGAAAAAAAACGACTTGGAGATTGAACAAGCATGTATGTCATTAGGGTGTGAAAAGAAACGCATCCTGGAAATGGTTGATGCTTTCGTCAATGAGGTCAACTTCAAGGAAACCAAACATGACAATTCAAGCCATTTCAAGAAACATTTCTTTGACTGGGCGAGAATTGAATTGAGATACAGCAAGAAAAATGGAAACGAAAGAAAACAGTCAGGGAATCAATCCGAAGATCAATTCAAAAGACGTCGAGGCACTGATGTCGGCAATCATAAAGCGTCAGATTACGGTGGATCGTTTTCGGTTCGACCTGACACCACAAAAGGCATTTGACCTGCTGGCCGCATGTTACAGGATCACTGTAGAGAGCAGACGGCGCACGTTCTGCGATGACCCTTATGTGACTGAGGCTATCAAAGAATTTGCCGAATACATCACAGCACCGACGCCAAAGTTCGGTGTCATGCTGTGCGGCCCGTGTGGCAACGGTAAGTCCACAATGTTGTACGCTTTCCAGAAAGCATTGAACTATCTCAATGCTAGAGGACACTTCTCATTTCTGAGCGAGGCTTTCAAAGTCGGCATTGAGATTGTTGATGCGAATGAAATTTCAATCATGTCGAATGACTACATCAAGATCCGCAATCTGCGCTCCCGCTCAATGCTCGCTATCGACGACTTGGGCAAGGAACCAGCCGAGGTGTTGAGTTTCGGTAACGTGCTCAGCCCTGTGGTTGACCTGCTGGAGTTCCGCTATCAGCACCAACTTTTCACAGCCATCACGACAAACCTAGTTCCAGACGAGTTGCAGGACAAGTACGGAGTCCGGATTGCAGACCGCTTCAACGAAATGCTGCAGCCCATCGTCTTTCAGGATGTCAATTACCGACAGTAATTTTGTTCCACCATGAGTGAGAATAAAACGAATCAAGATAATGAACAAAACGAACGACTTATCATTCATCTTGCGCTGGATCCATATCTGGCGCAGTGGTTGACATACAGATACGATGGCCTCGTTGTCGAGTTCCCGAGGAATTCGCCTGAGAACGACATCTTGGAGATGTATCTCACCAAAACGCCCATTTTCGCCTCGAACAATTCGCCGGGCATAAACAGGGTGCCGATTCTTGTCCCTTGGTTCAGGAATAAGAATATCAGGTACAACAATTTCCTTTCAGCGTCTTCGAGGAGGGTATTGGCGAACTGCATCCGCAAGCGCTTTGTCATCGAGTTGTGGAACGACCTGTCTAAGTTCGGCTACATCGGCAAGCGCAAGCAGGACATCATTTGGGCCTGGATGGAATCCCATGGCATCGAAATGACGGAAGCCAACTGGAATACTATCGCCAAAATCTATTTGCGAAAGCGCAATGTCTATCGCGAGATCATGAGGAGGGAAAAGTCAAGGGAAGTTAAGCGAAACTAAAAAAGTTTAAAAATCCGACGACAAAGCCCCCTCAAAAAAAACGAGTGTTGCACACTTTTTTTACGCTTTACTTACAATATGAAATGTAGCCAATCACTGCCAGGAATAAGCTTTATCGGTTATGTGCCTGCCGAGAATTTGCAACGCGAGATCATGTACAAGCATCTTGCGGGTCTGCCTATCGGCATCTTCACCAGCATAACCCCGATAGCGTTTGTTGGAGTGCCGACCTGTGAAGCAGTATCGACATACAACAAAAACGGAAGGGTAGAGCAGACCACGCTGCGCTTTAATACGCTTGACGAAGTGCCTACGAATAGGCATATCGCTTTTGTCATTACCGACTGCAATGGGCAGTCGTATGTCATAGGGCAGCACGAGAAACCGCGTCCCATCATCAAGACCACCAGCTCCACAGGAACGCCCAGCGGCGATCCTGCGGTATGCTCGGTGGAGGTGGTGCTTTATGCACAGAAATCACTTATTCCCTGTATCAGGTCATAGTATAAAGGAATTTCTTGATACTAAATACTTTTTCTACCAACTAAGAGAAAACTCCCTCAATCAAGTTGAAAGTAACTCTTGTGGAGCGGCTGTCGTTGGGAAACGATGGCTGCTTTATTTTTTCAGCTCTTGTCCCTGTCGCCGTCTTGGTTGCAACCGCATGCAGGAGAAATAGCCTGTTGTCCGTAAAATCACCAAGACATCCATGACTTGTTCATCCTCGCTGTCGTTGCCTTTACCCTGCAAAGGTATTGCGGCTTACCCACACGCAAGGCCGAGACGAGTTGCCTTCGGAAATTCTCCAGCCCTTCCAGGGTAGTAATTCCCGGGCAAGCCTTGCTTTCAGTGTGTCACAGCCGCACTTTGCAGGCAGTGTAAAGGCGATCGAAGCGAAGGCAAGATCAATGAATGTTTAACTTTTTAATTTTTACTGTTATGGACAACAATTCAATTTCTTTCAATCCTGCAAGCGGTGCTGACAGCACCAGTGTTCAAGAGCAAGTTGTAAAAGGCTCTCTCAGCTCAAGCAATCTCAATAAATGCGATGAGCTTGAGGAGGTCGATTTGGATTTCCACAAGTATGATTACCGCAGCGGCCATCCCGCCGTGTTCGTTTGCACGTATAATAAATATGCGGCTGGAAAGCCATTGGCGGGCGCTTGGCTTGACCTTTACACATTCAGCTGCTACGAGGATTTTGTGGCCGCCTGCCGATGGCTGCACCGTGATGAGCAGGATCCCGAGTTTGCCTACCTCGATTATGAGAACATGCCAGATGCTTGGTATTCAGAGAGTTGTCTAGATGAGGCTACGTTCGAGCGCATTCTCGAGTACGCTGACCTCGATGATGACGAGCAGGAGGCCTTCAGGGCGTTTCTGGATGTCACGAGCGACAGCGATGCGGATTTCTCGGATTTCCGCGAGCGTTACTGCGGCCGATGGGACAGCGAGGAGGAGTTCGCCCAGCACCTCGCCGATGAGCTTTGCATGTTCGACAATGTTCCCGAGAGCATCACCCGCTTTTTTGACTTCAAGGCTTTTGCCCGTGAGCTGTTCATGTCAGACTATGACATGGGCGATGGCGGTCATGTGTTCCGCACCTGCTAAGCCGCAGCGCACCCAGCAAGAGGAGCCGCCTTCGGGCGGCTTTTCTTGTGCCCATGCGGAACGGGACCGGGGACGACCGCAACCAGTGGATCCAGGCGATGAACATGAGGAACCAAGCCCGCCCACCAACCCGAAAAAGAACAGAATCCAGGAAGGATTTTGTCTTTTATAAGCGGTGTTCATCGTAGTATTTTTGCACCTGAATAATTGTTACTAAGCCAAAATTCACAACTTTACATCTATGCCAAGCACACAATACCAACTCCATCTTAAGGGGTTCGTCGGAGGTTACGACTTCGATAGAAACTATGTGGACTACGTGCTCGCCCGCTATGAGGACAAGCCCGTGAATGTCCTGATCGACAGTCTGGGCGGCTCTCTCGCTACGGCCCTGTCGATCGCATCGGCCTTCAAGCGCCATGGTAATGTCTCAGTTCATTTCGTGGGCATGAACGCGAGTGCGGCAACCGTCGCTTCTCTCGGTGCCAAGCATATCTCAATTGACTCATCCGCCATGTACCTGGTACATAAGTGCAGCGCGGAGTTCTTCGAGTGGGGCAACCTCAACGCCGACCAGCTCGCAGCCGTCCGTGACAGCTGTGATGCGGCGATCCGTGACCTGAACAAACTCGACAACAATGTTGCCTCGATGTATGCCGCCAAGTGCAGCAAGCCTGAGGCAGAGCTGCTCGATCTGATGAAAGAAGGCGGATGGCTGAACGCCAAAGAGGCTCGTGAATGGGGCTTTGTGGATGAGATCACCGATCTTGGCGAGACCAAGCCGGTACTCACCGATGCCGTCGCCTCGGCCATGGCCGCTGCTGGCATCCCAATCCCAAACGTGCCCGCTGCCGACAAGGAAACGGCCTTCGCCCGGTTCCTGGCCGCCATCTCCTCGTTGTTTAAGATCAGGAATGAAGAGCACAATCACGTCACTGCAGATAAGACTAGCACCGTTGACCCCGCAGAAGGCGCTAACGATGCCCAAAACACCAACCATACTGTAATAACCAAAACTCAAGCACTCATGAACCAGTTCCTCCCGCTTTTGGGCAAAGTCCTCAACATCGAGGGCTTTGCCGTGGGCGAGGAAGGCTCCTCCCTCTCTCTTGAGCAACTCAAGAACGTGGAGGACGCGCTGTCCGCAAAGGACAAGCGCATTGCCGAACTCGCCGATGAACTCGCAGCGGTGAAGAAGTCGCCCGCCGACACTTCCACCGCAGTCATCAATGAAGGCACGTCCGACAAGACCCAGCCCCAAGACGAGGTGCAGAGCTATGTCGAGACCTGCAACCAGGCTAAAGCACTGTACAACCTTGTTCCCTAACCACATCCAACACACAACTAACAAATCTGAACCATGGCAGGAAAACTCACATTCACGCCGCAGCAATTCCAGGAAGCTGCGACGAAGTACCGCAGGGAACTGCTCATGCTGCCCATTATCGGCTGCTATGAGACCCTGCAGTACATGACTGGTCGTCCCGGCATCCGCTACAAGGAGAACGTGGGCGCCATCAGCGGTGACGCGCAGTTCGCTCCTTACAAGCCCTCTCGCTCCACCGACTTCAACCTCAATGTCGACTACCGCACCCTCGAGACCTTCTTCGGCTCGGTAGTCGCCAAGTTCGAGCCCAACTCGGCCGTCTCGACCATCCTCGGGGCGACCGGCGCGACCAAGGGCGACGGGCAGATGCAGGCACCGACGGCGCTGCACGTGCTCGCCCTGATCGCCAAGGGCCTGTCCTCGCATCTGAACGATGCCCTCTGGAACGGCGTGCGTAACGCCAGCGGTGACACGACCGCCGACCTGTTCGACGGCTTCGACACCATCACGTCGAATGAGATCACCGCAGGCAACATCAGCGTGGCCAACAAGAACTACATGAAGCTCACCGAGGAGATCACCACGGCCAACGCTGTGGACATCGCCAAGGAAATCTTGTTCAGCCTCGACCCGAGACTGAGGGCCCAGGATCTGATCATGTACTGCTCGCAGGACTTCGCCGACAAGTACAACGAGGCCTACCTGCTCACGCACGGCGGCATCGTGTACAACAACAAGTACGACCAGACCA
>JAEEGI010027966.1_pt1 | contig 10754 bp, 8 predicted proteins | sample 8958751 | NCBI WGS metagenome assembly JAEEGI01 (sample SAMN16246545, study PRJNA631951) | gut metagenome | biome: gut microbiome; feature: rumen; material: KS-attached | host: Bos | place: Iran: Karaj | collected 2018-10 | reverse complement strand
CAGCAGATACATAACGACCTTCAGCAAGCCGATGAGCGGCGATTCAAAGGTGATGGTATAGCTGGTCTGGCCCTGGCTGCGCAGTGTGCTTTCGGTGGCGCCCATCACAAGCTCGCGGTTGGCCACCGTCATAACATACATAAAATCCCATAAGATATTCAAAATCCCGGCGATGAGGGTGAACACCTTGAACCCCTTTTTGGTGGAGATCAGCCGGTCAAGCGTGGTGATCGGCACGGTGTAGCCGGCGCCTTCCGGCACGTAGGGCGCTTGGGGTGCTTCCGGATACGCGGGCGCGGCATAGCCGGGCGCGGCATAGCCGGGCTGGGGCGGCGGATAAACGGCAGTGCCGTCGTCGGCTTCGGGGTATACGAGCGGGTCCGCCGCGGGGGCGGCCTGCGGCGCGGGGGCGCCGGTAAGCTCATCGTCCAACGGGTCCACCAATACCACCTTGCCGCCGATTCTCCATCCCGCGCCGGGCTGCTGGCGCGGCGATACGGGGGCGGTGCGGATCGGGTCGGCCTCGCCTTCGGCCATGCGGCGTTTTGCGGCGGCGCGGTAGCGCTCCCGCATTTCGTCGGATACGCCGCCGTCGGCGCTCTGTTCGTCCTCTTCGATCTCATCCAGCGTTCTGGCATACCGCGGTGAAGCGGCAAACTGCTTCACGTAGGGGTTATCGGCGCCGCCGCCGAACGAGATCCCGCCTTCGGGCTCCGGCTGCGAAGCAGTACCGGGCGTTTCCTGTACGGGTGCGGCCGCAGGTTCAAACGCCTGCGACGTTTCCTGCGCATTCTCCGGAATGTTGTTTTTGTTGTCGTCCATTTTTTTTACCCGGGCCTTCCGGCCCCGTCCTTTCCCGTATTTTCTCTTAGTAAATCAGTAAAAGTATATCAGAAATGGAAAATCTCGCCCATACCGTAGGTAAGCACGGACATAATGAGATCCGCAATGAACACGCCGATGGCTATGATCGGCAGCGCTTTTTTGAAATCCACGTCCAGCAGCGCCGCAAACAACGAGCCGGTCCACGCGCCTGTGCCCGGCAGCGGGATCGCCACGAACAGCAGCAGGCCCCACTGCTTGTAGCGGATCACCTTCGCCTGATTTCTGGCGGTTTTGCCCTCGAGGAATTCAATAAACTTCGTAAGAATATTGTGTTTTTTCATAAACTCAAAAATCTTACGGATAAAAAGCAATATAAACGGCACGGGGATCATGTTGCCGAGGTAGCACAGCAAAAACGCGCGGATGAACGGTATACCGAACCCCTTTGCGATGATCATGCCGCCGCGGCATTCGATCACCGGCAATAAAGACGCCAGAAACGCGATCAGCTCGCCGCCGACGCCCTCGTGAAACAAACCCTGAAACCATTCCAAGAGCTGCTGCATACTTTCCTCCCGTCAAATATCGTGCGCAAGCATATATTCCTGCGCGGCCATAAGGATCTCTTTGTCGTTATCAAAGCGCAAGGTAGAAAGCGCCTCGGCGTATCTGAGCCAGATATAGTCTTCGATCTCTTCTTTCTGGATCACGGTTTGCGTGTCTTCGGTCACGGCAAGGAACACGTCTACGCGTTTTTCGATTTTCGCGCCGATCTTGTAGCGGGATTCGTAACTGAAGTCGCTGAAGATTCGGATATGCACGCCGGTTTCCTCAAGCACCTCGCGCATGGCGGTTTCTTCCCGCGTTTCACCCTTTTCCATATGCCCCTTGGGGAAACCCCAGTGGTTGGAACGGCGGTTTTTTATAAGCAGAAAGCGGTATTCGTCGTTGATCTTGCGGAACACCACAGCCCCGCAGGAATGTTCGTAAAGGCAATCAAGCCGGTAGCTTTCGGGCGGCTCCGCGAAGGAAAGCACGTCCCTGATCTCGTAATCGATGCGGCGCATATTCTTGGGCGCCACCACCAACAGCATTTTTCCGCTGCTGTTCCTGTGAAGAACGGCAATTATTTTTCCTTCAAATACCCTTACCGGGTGATTCACACCGAGAATATATGCGCCGAGAATGAAATTTCTTTTTTCCCCTGTAATTTCGGCCAAACCGAAATTGATGATATAACGCACGTTGGTTTTGCTGTCGAAATAATTGCACGGTTTCGTCACTTTGACTCTAACCATTTTTCCTAACATAGATTTACTCCGCAAAATTTCGTATTATGCTTTATTATATAAAAAACGCGGTGTGATTTCAAGGTTTTTTTAATAATATTTCCGCATAATGTAAAAACCTTTGTTATTTTATGAAAAACTGTTGTAAAACAGTTGAAAATATTATAGAATAGAAAAAATAATATGGGGGACAGACTTATGTCAGACACAAACAAAAACACGCCGACGGACGAAACGCCCGATTTTGATACGGAGGCCTTCGGCAAACGCTTCCGCGAGGTAATGGAGTCGCCCGAGCATAACGACGACGGTCTTTTCGAAAACGAACCGGAAACGGACGACGCGGACGCGGAGGATGCGCGCCCGACGGGAAGAAAGAAGAAAAAGCACGTTTTCCGCAGGATCCTGCTCATTCTGCTGGCGCTCATTCTGGTATTCACCGGCACGGCCGTGGGCGCGGCGTTCTACGCCACCTCGGGGTATCAATCGCTCACGCTGGAAAAGAACGCCTACGTAAAGGAATCCGACCTTATGCACGCGCCCGGCGTAACCAATATTCTTCTGATGGGCATCGATACCATAGATACCGCGGCAAAAACCCGCTCCGATTCCATGATCCTGCTCTCGATCGATACGCTGCACAGAGAAATCAAGCTCACTTCATTCATGCGCGATATGTACGTGGAGGTGCCCGGCTACGGCGGCACCAAGCTCACCCACGCCTGCGCCTACGAAGGCCCGCAGCTCACCGTGGATACCATCGAGCTGAACTTCGGCATTAAAATCGACGCCTACTGCAAGGTGGGCTACAAGCTGTTCGTGGATCTGGTGAACGGCATCGGCGGCATCACCGTGCCCGAAATAGACGAAACCGAATCGTGGGCGCTGGCCAAGGAGGGCGTGGATATCGCCCCCGGCACCAATATCCATCTCAACGGCCATCAGGCGCTCAACTACTGCCGCATCCGCAAGGGGCAAAGCGATTTCCAGCGCACCGAACGGCAAAGAGAAGCCCTTACGCTCATCATAAAGCAGGCGGTAAAAACCAACCCCTTTAAGCTCATGAAGCTGGCAAAAAAGCTGCTGGCAAAGGTGGAATGCAGCATTGAAAAAACCCAGTTCATCTCCCTGTTCTTCAAAGCGCTCCCCTGCCTGTTTTCCGATATCGGTCAGCAGCAGATCCCGGCGGACGGCACCTGGTCGGCCGGCACGCGGGACGGACTGAGCGTGCTGCTGGTGGATATGGACGCGAACAAACAGATATTGAAGGAATTTATATACTGATCCTTTGATCCGGAGGTAATTTATGAAATACGCAAAACTCACCCTGTGCAGCGAATACCGCGTCGGCAAGATCGATCCCCGCGTCTACGGCTCCTTCATCGAGCATCTGGGGCGCGCGGTATACGGCGGCATCTATGAACCCGGTCACCCGGCCGCGGACAAAAACGGCTTCCGCACCGACGTTTCCGCCCTCATCAAAGAGCTGAACGTGCCCATCGTGCGCTACCCCGGCGGCAATTTCGTTTCGGGCTACAACTGGGAAGACGGAATCGGCCCCAAAGAGAACCGCCCGCGCCGGCTTGAGCTGGCATGGAGCACCACCGAGCCCAACACCTTCGGCACCGATGAATTCATGCAGTGGTGCAAAACCACCGGCATCGAGCCCATGATGGCGGTGAATCTCGGCACCCGCGGCCCCGATGAAGCCCGCAACCTTGTGGAATACTGCAACCACCCCGGCGGCACCTACTGGAGCGACCTGCGCAAAAAATACGGCGCGGCGGACCCCTACGGCGTAAAGATCTGGTGCCTCGGCAACGAAATGGACGGCCCCTGGCAGATGTGCCACAAGGACGCGGTGAACTACGGCCATACCGCAAACGAGGCCGCCAAGCTGATGAAATGGACCGATCCCTCGGTGCAGACCATTCTGTGCGGTTCCTCCAGCTACGGCATGCGCACCTTCGGCGAGTGGGAAACCACAACGCTGGATATCGCCTACGACAACGTGGACTACGTTTCCATGCACCAGTACCATTCCAACGGCGACAATTACCTCGAGAATTTCCTCGCCAAGGGCGTGGAAACCGAGCAGTTCATCAAAAGCGTAGTCAGCGCCCTGGATTACGTGCAGGGCAAGCGCCACGCCAAAAAGCAGATCAACATATCCTTCGACGAGTGGAACGTGTGGTACCACTCCCACGGCGCCGAGTTTGAAAAATGGAGCGAGGCGCCCCACATTTTAGAGGACGTTTACAACTTTGCGGACGCCCTCGTGGTGGGCACCATGATGAACGCCATTCTGCGCCACGCGGACCGGGTGAAGATCGCCTGCCTCGCGCAGCTCGTGAACGTGATCGCCCCCATTATGACCGAAAACGGCGGCTGCGCGTGGAAGCAAACCATTTATTATCCTTTCTGCTTTGCCTCCAATTATGCCCGCGGATATGCGCTGCAGGCCGTAAGCGAGGGCTCGAAATACGATACCCGCTGGTATACGGACGTGCCCCACGTGGATACCGCCGCAACCCTGAGCGAGGACGGCAGCGAGCTGGTGATCTTCGCCGTCAACCGCGACCTGACCGACGCCATCGAGCTGGAAACGAAGCTGCTCGATTTCGAGGGCTTCGAGCCGGTGCGCCACGTGGCGCTGGAGGGCTGCGACCCCGAAGCCGTGAACACCGCCGACGCCGAGAACGTGGTCCCGGTGGAAAAAACGCCCGGCAAGGCGGAAGGCAAAACGCTGAAAACCCTGCTTTCACCCATGAGCTGGAATATGCTCGTGCTGAAAAAGCAGTAAAGTTTTTCTTGCAATCCGCCCCCCGTCGGGTTATAATGAAAACGATATTTTACGAAAGGAGATAATTTTCATGTCGATCCTGTTCAACGCTTATTGCAGAGTTTACCAGAAAGTTTTTAAACTGGCGGTCAATTTTCTTGACTGGACCGAGCCCGAGATCCTTCGCGGCGCGGGCTGCGTAAAGCAGCTTCCCGCGGCGATCAAGGCCAAGGGCGTAACCACCGTGCTGGTTGTCACAGATAAAGGCCTTATGGGGCTGCATCTGCTGGATCCGCTGTTTGAAGCGCTCACCAAGGAGGGCGTCAACTACACCGTTTACGACGGCGTTCAGCCCAACCCCACCATCGATAACATCGAGGCGGCCCTCGCCATGTATAAGGCGGCGGAATGCAACGGCATCGTGGCCTTCGGCGGCGGCTCCCCCATGGACTGCGCGAAAGCCTGCGGCGCCAGAGTGGCAAGGCCCAACAAAACCGTGCCCCAGCTCAGAGGCCAGCTGAAGGTCCTCAAAAAGATCCCGCCCCTGTTCGCCGTGCCCACCACGGCAGGTACCGGCAGCGAGACCACCATTGCGGCGGTGGTATCCAACCCCAAAACCCACGAAAAGAACGCCATCAACGACCCGCGCCTGCGCCCGAAGATGGCCGTGCTCGATCCCGAGCTCACCGTAGGCCTGCCCCCGCACATCACCTCCACCACCGGTATGGACGCCCTCACCCACGCGGTAGAGGCCTATATCGGCAGCTCCAATACCAAGGGCACCGTTGCCGCGGCGGAGAAAGCCACGCGCCTGATCTTCGATAACCTCTACGAAGCCTATTCCAACGGCAAAAACATAGAAGCCCGCGAACACATGCTGGTGGGCTCCTACTACGCCGGTATCGCCTTCACAAGAGCCTACGTGGGCTACGTGCATTCCATCGCGCATAATCTCGGCGGCATGTACGGCACCCCCCACGGGCTTGCCAACGCCGTGATCCTGCCCCACATGCTTGAGTTCTACGGCAGCAAATCTTATAAAAAGCTGGCGAAGCTGGCCGACGTGGCCGGTCTCGATACCGCCGGTCTCAGCAACGAGCAGAAGGCCAAGCTCTTCATCAACAAGATCAAAGAGTTCAACAAGAAGATGAACATCCCCGAGAAGTTCGATTTCATCAAGGACGAGGACGTGCCGCTCATCGCAAAGCGCGCGCTCAAGGAGGGCAACCCCCTGTACCCCGTGCCCAAGATCATGGATCAGAAAACCTGCGAGGCGTTCATCCGCAGCGAGCTGATGGCGTAACATCAAACGACGAAAACCGTTCCGGCACGTACCGGAACGGTTTTTTACGCCAACCCGCATTTATTAAAGTTTTGTGTTTTGTGTGTTGCGTTTTGTGAAAAGGGCGGCAAGCAGATTCAGCGCTGCATTTCTCCGCGAATACCCAAAATCACAATTCTCAAAACTCAACACATAACACACAACACACAATACTTATTCACAGCCACTTCTTTTTTTAAAACATCCGTCCGGTCTGTCCTCTTTTCCGCCTGTGAGCGGTTATAATAAAAAAGGGGGAGAAGAAGCGATTGATACTATCCGTTTTTTTGGCGCTGCTGAGCGACGAGGGCGACCGGCAGCTTTTTGAACAGATCTATATGCGCTACCGCAAGCAGATGTTCGTTGTGGCGCGCAGCTACCTGCGCAACGACGCCGACGCCGAGGACGCCGTGCACGACGTTTTCGTACGGATCGCCTCCGCCTGCTGGGATACCGTACGAAAGATCACAGATGAAACCGACCTGCGCAATTACCTGCTGAAGGCCGCGAAAAACCGCGCCCTGAACATACTGGACCGCAGCGAACGCAAGGCGCTCCCGCTGCAGGACGCCGTTGACGGACAGACGATCCCGGAGCCGACCGAGGACGATACCTTTGCCGCCGTTTGCGCCAGAACCGAAGAAACGCGGCTGCTGCAGGCGATCCGTATGCTGCCCGAGCGCTACTGCGACGCGCTGTATTACCGCTTCGTGCTGCAGCTCTCGGTGCCGGAAACGGCGCGGGCTTTGGAGCAGAGCGTTGCGGCCACCAAAAAACAGATTCAGCGCGGAAAGAAAAAGCTGCTGGAGATCCTCGGAGAGGAATATGTAAAATCAACCGAACAAAATTCCGATACGGGAGGAAATAATAAATGAAACCAACAAAAACCGTACGACTTGCCCTTACAGTGTGCCTTACGCTGAGCATACTGTTTACGGCGATTTTCCCCATGCCCATCGCCGCCGCGATGATCGTACCGTCGGTGCAATATCCCATCACCGGTGAATTCGGCATGAATCATACCTACAGCATCAGCAGAAGCGGCTTGATGACGATCACCGGCAGCGGCCCGATGGTATCTACACCTGCGATGAATAAGTTCCCCATCGCCGTAAGCCTCGGCGGCTATCTTCACAGATTCCGTGACATCGTTTTAAAGATCGAGATCTCGGAGGGCACAACCTCCGTCGGAGATAAGGCCTTTCCGGATTACGACCTTCTCAAGGAAGTGCAGCTTCCTTCAACAATAGAATTCATTTCAAGAAATGCATTTGAAAACTGCAGGTCGCTGACAAAGATCAATCTTTGCGAAGGTTTGACGAAAATAGAGGAATGCGCTTTCCAGTATTGTGCTTCCCTGACTTACGTAAAACTGCCCTCCACCCTTACAGAGATCGGCTTCCGAGCGTTTTATGCCTGCGGCCTTACGTCCGTTAAGCTTCCGAACCGCGTGACCTCCATCGGTTTAAGCGCCTTTGCCTATTGCAAAAACCTTGCCGACGTTTCCTACGGGCCCGCGCTGGATGACGTCGGCGAGGACGCGTTTGCCGAGACATTGTGGCTGAAAAACCGGCCGAAGGGCGTGGTTAGGATCAATTCCATGGCTTACGCCTACAGCGGCGTTCCCTCCAACGGCCATATAACGGTACCGAAAGGCATTACAAAGCTGGCGGACGGCTGCTTCAAGGGGATCAAAGAGCTCAGCTCCGTTACCCTGCCTTCTTCGCTGAAAACGATCGGTGCCAGGGCGTTTTATCAGTGCGCCAAGCTCAACAGCATAACCCTGCCCGATGGTCTCAAAGAGATCGGTGAGGAAGCGTTTGCCGAGTGCGCAGGACTTGAGCGAATCCTCGTTCCGTCTTCCGTAAAAACGATCGGAAGAGAAGCGTTCCGGAAATCCGGTCTGCGGGAGCTCCGCTTATCCAAGGGGCTCGCCTCTATCGGCAATGATGCTTTTGGAGAATGCATAAATCTGAAGCGCGCGGTGATCCCCGAGGGTGCCCTGTTCAACAGCTTATTCGTGTTTTGCGATAATATGGAAGAGGTCGATTTTCCGGGAACGATCACCGTTTGCCCCAAGAGCCTTGTCACCGGAGCAAAACACCTGAAACTGCTTGTTTTCAACGAAGGAACGCTCTGCATCAAATCGTATTGCATCAGTGACTGCTCCGAAATCGACGAGATCTATCTTCCCGCGTCGATCCAAACGATCGAGGACACGGCGTTTTCCAGGGTCGTTAAGCATATATATTACGCCGGAACGCAAGAGCAATGGAACGAAGTGACCGTAAAGGAACCGAATTTCGGCATCAAAGACGCTGAGATCACCTTCAACACACCCTACCCATACGATAAAACCCTGTGCGACGTAAACCAAAGCGGCAGCGTTACCACCACCGACGCCCGTCTTGCGCTGCGCAGAGCTCTGGATCTTGAGGATTTCACACCGGGTTCCCCCATGTTCCTCGCGTGCGACGCCGACCGCAACAACAAAAACACCACCGGCGACGCCCGCCTCATCTTACGCGTCGCCATAGGACTGGAGGATGTAAGGACCTGGTAAAAACTAAGGCGCGAGAAAAAGCAGCCCGTTAAATTCGGAGAGGATAAAAATGAGTAAAGAATCCCTGATCGCCGCCCTGCGCAGGGCGGAATCCGAAAAATTTGATACCGTTGCCCCGGAGGAAGAGATCGGGCACGCCTTTTCCGAGCGGTTTGAAAACCGTATGCACAGGCTGATCCGCCTGCAGCGGCAGCCGCTGTGGAAAATGGGCAAGAACCCGATCCAGCGTTCCATCCTTCTTGTGTTGGTACTGCTGCTCACCTTCGGCGTTCCTCCGGAAAAGAACCCCCTGTTCCGCATGGCGCAGCCGATCCCGCAGCTGAGCACCGCCGTGCCGAACCCGGCGGAAGCCTTCGGCCCGCAGGTAGAAAATGAACCCGCTGCCCATACGGTAGCCGGGCAGCCCGACACCATCGCACAGGAAAGCCCCTCGCAGGCCCGGCAGCCGAACGCCCGCGTTCGTGTAAGCCCGGAACGGGCGGAGACCTACCTGCCGGTCGATCTTTCCGCGCCCGCGCCTTCGGAAACGGCCGATACGATGGTTGAACCGGAACCGGTGAGCGAAGCTGCGCCGGTTTACGAAGCTGCTCCATCCTATTCCTACACGAGTTCCTACACCCGGAATTCTGCGCCGGCTTCCGATACGGCAACGGCGGATATACCGTCCGAAGCCAATACGGAGGAATCTTTTGAACAGGTTGCAGAGAGAGCAATACAACAATTTGTAGAAAGAGAAAGGGAAATAAACCAACACATCTCAGAACAAATGGCAAAAGCCCGTGAACAGAGCGGTCAATATTCTAACGGATCACAAACATGGAATCCGTTTCCGGATATGGATTCGATTTTGATATCCCAGCAGTCTCCATCAACGCCGATTCCCGGACAACACCACTCCAACCCTTATGTTTCCTTAGGAAAATCGCCCAGCCCGTAATAAAACCAAAAATCTCCTGTGATGCCTTCAATCGTATCACAGGAGGTTCTTTATTGATATCAAATTTCAGTTTATCTCGCCGTAGGCGCGACAGTTGCAAGCTGCAAGTTACAAGTTGCAAGATAAGTTCAAAGACCGGTACAAGCATTATACAAATCAAAACGCGCAGCGTTTTCCTTAACGTTTCGCCACAGGCGGAACATATAACGTTTTTGCTTGCAAAAACATATAACTTGCCGTAAGGCAAATATAACGCAGCGCAGCTGCATATAACTTTGGAATTTATCGCATCGAGCGATAAATTCCAATTTGCTTCGCTCTTCTGAAACCGGCCCTTATTCCGCATCTCCCAGCAGCAGCATCACGTCGTCGCCTGCCACGGTCTGCGGCAGAACGCCGTCCCATCTTTCCAGATACCGCTGGCGCAGGATCTGCGGGGTAAGGGATTCCTCCAGCAGGCGGTTGGCTTCCGCCTCGGCCTGGGCGGCGATCAGCTTCGCGTCGGCGTCCGCCTGCGCTTTGGCCACCTTGGTCCGGTTCTCGTATTCGGCCTGCAATTGTTTTTGCTCCGCGATCATTTTATCCTCTACCGCGTTCTCAAAGGCGGTGGAAAAATCGATGTTCGTGATCACCACCGTAGTCACGTCCACGAAGTAGTTTTCGTCGATGGCGCTCTTGATGGCCTTTTCCACGGCGGGGCTCATGGCGGCGCGGTTGGCAATGATATCCATCGCCTTGTGCGAAGAAAGCACTGCCTTCGCCTTTTCAATGGAGATGGAGCGGATACGGTTTTCCAGCAGCTCCAGAGAGCCGTACTGCCGCGCGATCTCTATCACCTTGTCGCTCATGATCTGATACTGAATGGTCATCTGCACGTCCATGGTCTGGGCGTCGCTGGAATAGGTATTGGTGGAAATATCCACGTTCTGCACCTTGGCGTCGTACATCTGATATTCGCGGGTGAGCCAGAAATCAAAGTGCGTGCCCGCGGTGCGCACGTTGCGCGCGTCGCCCAGATATTTCACAACGGCCACCTC
>JAEEGI010027965.1_pt1 | contig 10754 bp, 8 predicted proteins | sample 8958751 | NCBI WGS metagenome assembly JAEEGI01 (sample SAMN16246545, study PRJNA631951) | gut metagenome | biome: gut microbiome; feature: rumen; material: KS-attached | host: Bos | place: Iran: Karaj | collected 2018-10 | reverse complement strand
TCGAGCACCACGGGGCAGTTGTTCTCTTGCATCGCTTTGATGCCGCGGAAATCCACGATGAGGTCCTGATACCCGAATGTGGTGCCACGCTCTGTAATCATGACACTCTCATTGCCGCTCTCCCGTACTTTCCCCACAGCAAATTGCATGGACTCGGGTGACATGAACTGGCCTTTCTTGACATTCACCCAGCGGCCTGTGCGGGCGGCCGCTACCAAAAGGTCGGTTTGCCGGCACAAAAACGCCGGTATCTGCAGCACATCGGCCACTTCGGCGGCCCATGCCGCCTCCTCTTCCGTGTGGATGTCGGTGACAATGGGCACTTGCAACTCGTCTTTCACTTTTTTCAGGATGGCAAGCGCCTCTTCATTGCCGATTCCGGTGAAGGAGTGCAGAGAGGAACGGTTGGCCTTCTTGTAGGAGGCCTTGAAGAGAAATGGAATCTCCAATTTGGAACATATATCCTTGATTTCGCGAGCGATGCGCAGGGTGATCGCTTCACCCTCCACAACACAAGGGCCGGCGATCAGGAAGAAATTGCGTTGGTTGGAAGCCAGAATATGGTTGATGTCTGTTGTCATCTCTCTGTTTTTAAACTACAAAGATACAATTTTTTTGAAATCGGGGACGCATTCCTTGTATATTCTTTCGGCACGCACACCATTCCGCCGTGAACATAGTGAACGGCGGAATCCCAATCAAACAGACCATAATTTTGGGTCATCTTCTATATTATTGCCAAAAAATAGGGACGGTATGCATACCGTCCCTACCATATTTGGATATTAGTAATTTGCCGTTATTTTTTATGTCTTTTCTTGCGGGCCAATTCGTTGGGCTCCAATGCCATCTGCTCGCCGTGCAGCAGGGAGGCCACGCCTTCCACATGCTTCTTGTCGGGCAGCGGGCTGCAGGTGTTCTCCTGGTAGTCAGACGGCTCGGTGTAGGTGGTGATCACGCCTTCGTAGTTGCGCAAAATCACCTTGTGGGGGCTTTGTGAAATCACATAGTTGGGCATGACGGGAATCTTGCCGCCACCGCCAGGAGCATCCACCACGAAGGTCGGTACGCAGTATCCGGAGGTGTGTCCACGCAGGTTTTCGATGATTTCGATGCCCTTGGAAACTGGCGTGCGGAAATGCTCCAGACCCATAGAGAGGTCGCATTGGTAGATGTAGTACGGACGCACGCGCATACGCACGAGGTCGTGCACGAGCTGTTTCATAATCTCGGTGTCGTCGTTCACGCCGCGCAACAGCACGGTCTGGTTGCCGAGCGGGATGCCTGCATCAGCAAGACGTGCACAAGCGGCCATAGACTCTTCCGTCACCTCATTCGGGTGGTTGAAGTGGGTATTGAGCCAAATGGGATGATATTTCTTCAACATATTCACCAAGTCGTCGGTGATGCGCTGCGGGCAAACCACAGGGGTACGGGAGCCGAGACGGATAATCTCCACGTGCGGGATGGCGCGCAGGCGTTGGATGATGGATTCAAGCATCTTGTCGCCCACCATCAAAGCGTCGCCGCCAGAGAGCAGCACGTCGCGCACTTGCGGGGTGCGGGCGATGTAGTCAATGGCGGCCTGGATGCGGTCTTGCGTGGACTCGCAGTCGTGCTGGCCGGCGAAACGTCTGCGGGTGCAGTGACGGCAGTACATGGAGCACATGTCCGTGATGAGGAACAGCACTCTGTCGGGATAGCGGTGGGTGAGGCCGGGAACCGGGGAGTCCTCATCCTCGTGCAGCGGGTCGAGCAGGTCGGCCGGTGACTGGTGCACCTCGGCGGCCGTCGGGATGGCCTGGCGGCGGATCGGGCACTTCGGGTTGTTCGGGTCGATCAGACTCAAGTAGTACGGGGTGATGGCCATACGGAGGGTGGCGAGGGACTTCTTCACGCCCTCTTCCTCTGCCGGGGTCAAGTCGATGTATTTTTTCAGTTCTTCCAGGGTCTCCACTCTATTGCGGACCTGCCATCTCCAATCGTTCCATTCAGCGTCGGTAACGTTGGGGAAAAGTTCTTTTCTTCTGCTTGGCATATTTATTAGATTAATGTATTAAAAATCTATGATTTGTCTTTTTTCAAGACAGGGTGCGAAAATACAAAAAAATAGAATAGCCGCGCGCCAAAAACAGCAAGCCACAAAAAAGAAAGCGGGACTCGTTCAGTCCCGCTTTCATCGTCAAAAAATTATTACTATATGGGATAGGTTATGCGTACAGTTCCTCAAAGATTTTGCGCAGCTCGGGGCTTTCGCGCAACTCCTGGAGGGTAAATTCCGCATGGCCTTTCGTATAGCCGTTGCCCATGATCATGTTCACATCGCTGCCGATGCCCTCAGCACCGAGGCTGGCCTTTGTGAAGCTGGTTGCCATGGAGAAGAAATAGACGATACCATCGTCTTTGGTGCAGAGCACAGCGGTCATCTCCTGGTCGGGAACATTGACACAGTTGATGGTGACATCTGCCATCTTGCCGTCGGTGAGTTTCTCGACGAGTTCATAGACCTGCACGGGGGTCATGCCGGCGGCAGACTCCACCACATCGCAGAAGCCGAGGTCTTTGATACGCTGGGTGCTTTTCGGGCTGTTGGCGATGCCGATGACCTTACCGGTGACACCGACGCGCTTCTTGGCCTCGTAGCAGCAGAGCATACCGGACTTGCCACCTGCGCCAAGGATAACGACCGTCTGACCGTATTGGCACAATTTGGCAGTCTGGGCCGGAGCACCGGCAACATCCAAAGCGCTCAAGGCGAGTTTTTCCGGCATATCGGTCGGAATCTTGGCATAGATGCCGCTCTCGAAAAGGATGGCCTTGCCCTTGATGTCCACCTGATCCACCTCCGGACGAATCTCGAGGATCTCGTCAATGCGGAGAGGCGTGAGGCTGAGGCTGACAAGGGTGGCGATACGGTCGCCCTCTTTCAGGTCGATCTTGCCCTTCAAGGCATCGCCGATTTTCTCCACGCGACCGAGGAGCATACCGCCAGAGCCTGTGCGGCGGTTGCGGTGTTTGCCTTGGAGCTCCACGTTCAGGAACATCTCCTTCTTCACTTCCTCCATGATGGCTTCCTGGCTTGCGCCCTCACCTGCCTGTTGTTTGGCATAATTATGAATGTCTGTGAAAGAAGCAGAGTCGATATTCAGCGTCTGCACATCGATGAGGATCTCATTATCGTAGATTTCATCCATGTTGTTGTCAATCTTATTGGCCGGCTGCGGGAGAACGCCTTTGGGCTCGATCACACGGTGGGTACCGTATTTGTTACCTTTTTTCTGCATAGTTTATTGATTTATAAAATAATATTGAAAATACCGCTTTGTATCATCAAGGGGGTGCAAAAATAAATATTTTTTCGACTAAACATAACTTTTCTCAAAAAAAATTAATTCACAGCCTCACGTTAGCAATCTACCTCGTGGATTAACATTCACAGGATCAACACAGAAAAAAGTATTTGGAGCAACAGAAGCATTTTTTTTGCAACAAAAGCGATGGTAAATCGTTATATAAAAGTTATGTGATTCCATGACTGAAGAAGAAAAACAGATAATCAACGGGTGCATTGCTGGTAAAACACACAGCCAAAAGCAGTTGTACCTCCAATACGGTCCGCTGATTAAAGGCATCTGCGAACGGTATGCCGCCGACAAGCAGGATGCCGAAGACCTGTTCCACGACACGTTCGTGTTCATTCTGACGCATTTCAAGGATTACAAAAACATCAGTTCTTTGAGTGGATGGCTTCGCACCATCACCATCAACAAGGCCATTGACCACTACCGGTCCCGACAACGACGACAGACCGGGGACATCGAATCGACAGACTACGCGGACCCGGCCGCACCCGTCATGGGCAACGAAACACTCTCCATGACACAACTGATACGCTTCATCAACGAGTTGCCCGACAAGTACCGGACCGCCTTCAACTTGTATGTCATCGACGGCATCAGCCAAAACGAGATTGTGGTGATGATGAATGAGAGTGCCAGCAATGTACGGACTCTCATATCGCGTGCCAAAAGCATGTTACGGAAAAGAATACAGAACTATCTCAACAACGAGGAATTTCAATTTTGAACCCATACATATATTATGAAAGATCTGAAAACGCAGTTTGAACAATACCAATCCCCTACCGACGAAGCGGGCTGGGAAGCTGTTTCCCGGGATCCTAAGGTGGTAAGATACAACAAAGGCCGTTTTGTGCGCCGTATTGTGGGCTATAGCCTCGGCGGTCTGACGACAGTGGCTGCCATCACCGCCGTTGTGCTGGTGAACACCATAGGTGACCGCCACACCGATGTGGCAGCAACACCGTCTGAGCCGACACCCGTCACTCAGGAGATTGCTCCCGCCACACCGGCACAAGTCATTCACGCTGTACAATCTGCGCAATTCCGCGAGACCAACACCGCTCCCGTGGCACCGGCCATACAAACAGAAAACAACAGCTTGCCTGTGGCTAATACTCCGGAGACAGAACCTGTTGTCGCAGTCGCACCCACACACAACAACATCCCCACTGCCCCTGTCACATTCAATATGCAACCGAAATCGGGCAGCAGTACTGTCCAGCCTCTCATGCCGGCCAGCACCGAGATTCCCAACATCAGCAAACCTGCACAACATTCCGAAGAGATGGTTGCCGACATTGTTACGGGGAATGCCCCGACCGAGCCGGTGAAAAGTGCCAAGAACAATGAAATCCCCTACTCTTTCTGGGCTCCGAACGCATTTTCACCGAACGGAGATGGAAACAATGAGAAATTCTACGTGTTTCCTGACACTGTCACACACGCCAAGATCGATGTTTCAACATACGAACTGAACGTCTTCTCCCGCAACGGACAACTTGTGTTCCACACCCGAGACCTGAACGAAGGCTGGGACGGCTCCATCCAAAACTCCGGCAACGTATTGTCCCCGGGTGTGTACATTTACACCATCCGTTTCAAGCTGAAGGACGGTTCTCCCAAATACCAAAAAGGTACTATCACGCTTCTCAAATAACCGTTTATGCATGCTCCCGACAGGTCAACGCCACCCGTCATACAACCTATCGACCAGATCAGGCTACATCCGCCTATTCTCCATCATCTGCAGAACCAGATTCCCCTTTATATTTTCCCAAACGAGCAGCTGGACCTTATCCACCTGCTCATTCGTGTGAAAGCGGGTACCCTTTACGAGCCGCAAAAACATCTGGCGCAGTTCACCTATTCGCTGCTGAAAGAGAGCTCCCCGCGGCACACAGCCAATGAGATTGCCGGCCTGCTGGACTTCCATGGCACATACTACACCGTTTCGCAGACGTTAGAATGGGTCAACATTTCCGTTTCCGTCCCCAAATACAAGATGGCAAACATTCTGCCCATCATTTTTGAATTCCTTTCCACTCCCGAGTACCGCGACGAGAACCTGTCCCTGTACCGGAACATACGCATCAAGGATCTGGAATACAACGGGCAGAAGACGGAATTCCGAGCCACCCAGCTGCTGCTGCACACCATGTTCGGGGACACTGTCACCGCCGGGCAGATATCCACCAAAGAACTCTTGTCCGCCATCACCACCCATCAGATGAAAACCTATCATCAGGAGACCTTCGTGGCCGAGAACATCACGCTTTTCGCCACGGGAAATCTGGATGAGGAACTGCGGCAACTTATCAGCGACCTGTTCTCCCGGATTCCTTCGGGGAAAGCGGTCCCCCCGTTCGGGCCTATTGCATTGCCCGCCGATAGCACCCCGCTCATTCAAGGAACCATTCCCACCGCTGTGCAGGCCTCTATCAACCTCGGGATGCCCAACATCGGCTATTTGGATTCCGACAAACGCGATTTCTCCATCCTTTCCACCCTATTGGGCGGATATTTCGGTTCCCGTCTGATGCAACGGCTACGCGAAAAGGAGGGCTATACGTATGGTGTGTCGTCCGGCAGTGTCTATTTCGGAGGCCAATCGCTCTTCATCATCGACAGCAACGTCAATGCGTCCGATGCCGAAGCCGCCATACAAGCCTGCTTCGAGGAGATGCAACGGATGCAGGACGAGCCCATGCCGATGGCTGAATTGGATGCAGCCCGGAACTATATCATCGGCGATATGCTGCGCGATGTGGAGAATTCAGTCTCCTACATGAAGAAATATGCCTTCTGGCAGTCGTTCGGCCTTACGGAGGAGGAGTTCCCGACCATGATGCGCCATGTGCGCGAAATCACACCCGAACGCATCCAAACATTGGCAAAAAAATATTTGTCCCACAATAATTTCACACAGATCATCGTTAGGTGAGATTGTATTGATTTCAGGCAGATGAGAACATTTGTATGCACGATTCTATTCCTATGTCTGGCGTTGGCCGGTTTCGCCTTCGAGCCGCCCGCCATGCAGTGCATTGCCATCCACGACAACACCCATCTGAAAGTCTATTGGAAGAACCCAGCCAACGCTGCCAATCTCCAAATCAAAACCTATTATTTTTATTGTAACAACATACTGGTGGACTCCATTGTGACCACAGCCACCTACCATCCGTACGATTTCGGCGACAAGGTCATCAGCATGGCCGGCAGCACGAGTTCCTTCGCCTGCTTCATTGTGGCCCAGAACAACGCTAACGAGCTGGCCTACTCCGACACCATCCGTACGCTGGAGCTGCAGGTCACCACCAGGACGGTCAACCTGCAGAACGGGGATATCGGAGTGGATGCCGAACTCTCCTGGCAGAGTCCGATGGCACAGTTAGACAACAACTGGGGATTAAAATACTATATTTACAAACGGCGGGCTTTTGAAAACACCTTCACAATCTCCGACTCGGTGCCAAACACCTCCAACACATATTTGGACATGGCAGATGTATGCGAGACAACCATCGACTACGCCATCGGCATTGACCACAAATACTACATCCCGCTCATCAACGGGTCGCAATCACAGCGCAACTGTCAGTTCATGTCCTCCACCAAGCAGGCCACCGTCATTGACCACACGGAGCCGCGCATGCCCATTTTGGACAGTGTCAGTTACTTGGAAAACAATCAGATACAGCTTGGATTCCACTCGCAAGACCCCTACATGAAGGGATACATCGTCTATATCAACGACCCGCATGAGGAATTGGCCACCGTTTACAACCAGACCTATTACATCGACCCCAACGGAGCCGGGCGTGACTACTACCTCAGCGTGTTCGACTCCTGTTTTCCCCGTTCCAACGCCTCCATCATCACCAACGATCCTCAGAGCGCGATGCAACTTTCCGTCACGCCGGACGCCTGCCTGCGCAAAGCCAAACTGAGTTGGACAGCATACCGCAACCTGGCTGATGAAATCGACCACTATGACGTATGGCTGAGTACCGACAACGGGGCCACCTACCAACTGGCCGGCACCAGCACCACAAACTCCTATACGGTGGACAACCTCTCCCTCAACCAGCCCTATCGGATCTTTGTCCGTGTCGTCAACCAGACAAACACCATCACCGCCAGCAGCGAACGGGTGAACTTCGACCTGCAGGCCGATGCATCCATCGATTTCTCCTACATCCGGTCGGTGACCGTCAAAGACAACCACCATATCGAGGTGCGCGTACACACCAGCGGCGACACACTGGAATTCCAGGAAATCACCCTCCAGCGCAGCGACGACGGCATCAACTTCACACCCATAGAGACAAAATCCTATCAGACATCCGTGGCTGCCTACCAGTTTGAGGATATGACTGCCAATTTCAACAAGAACATCTACTATTATCAGACATACATCACCAACAGCTGTGGACTGGAGGCCGGGCATTCCAACATCGCACACAACATTCTCCTGACCGGCAAGGCCTCCCATCTGGAAAACATCCTCAATTGGAACAACTACGGGATCTGGGACGGCGGCGTATCGCAATACCGCATCAACCGCCGTATCGAAGGGGAGCCCATCTTCAGCGAGATTGACGGCACCGCCGGCACCAGCTACTTCGATGACGTGTCCACCCTGTACGAGCTGGGCTCCAAGTTCACCTATTATGTGATTGCCGATGAGAATCCCAACGACTACGGTTTCCAAGACACTTCCGCTTCCAACCACGTCACCGTGGAACAGCGTCCCGGGTACTACATCCCCAACGCATTCACCCCGTTAAGCATACACAACAACATCTTCAAACCGATGAACAGCTTCATGCCCACCGACGGCACCTATCGGTTCTCCATTTTCTCACGGCAAGGGCAGATGGTGTTCCACACCAGCGACCCCAACGCGGGATGGGACGGACGACTGAATGGCAGAATCTGCCCCGCGGGCGTGTATGTCTATAAAATCTCATACTACATCCCGGGAGAATCCAGTCCGATTATTAAAGAAGGTACGGTAACGTTACTGCACTAAATCCGGCCATCACCCGACCAAAAGAGAACCAACTATTCTTTCGGCTTTTCCGTGTTGAACAGGGCTTTCACCATCTGGGCATCCAAGCCCTCGGCATATACCTCCTCCGAAGGGGCCGGCCTCAATTTCACGATAATCGCACCATCGGAATCTTCGACCGGCTTATAGCCAGCGATAGCCCGGTTGGCAGCCAAAATACGGGGAGACACCCGCGTGAAATTCAGAAAATCAACCCATAAGGCCACATCGTTCAAATCCTCATCCTGCGTAAGGACATTTCCGTTGCGAAGGACAAGATTTGTCTTGTCCTCTTTCTTTATAAAATAGGCGATAAGATCCTGATGCAATTTCTGTGGGGCACCATGTCGATATATATATATATGTCTTCTGCACCCGTCCATTGACGTATTCTTCCGTGGTCCGGATCTTCCCGTTAATGTCATGATAGTCCCAATCCCCGATGCGCTTCCCTTTCAGATAATTGCCTGTGCAGGAGACAACCTTTTTAGGCAGATAGGAAGTGGACTTGCCATTCAAAAGACCATCCACATAGTGTTCCTCTAAACAAGGGTTCCCGTTGGTGTAATAGGTGATATGGTCGCCATGCTTTTTATCATCCAGATAATGTGTAACTTCCAACAAGGCCCCATCCTCCGGCGAAAACGTCTTCCACTCGCCCGTTTTTTTGCCCATCACATAATTTTCCACGGTAATAAGATTGCCATTCTTGGCATAATAATTCCAAATCCCGTCCTTTATCTGGTCCACAAAGACTCCTTCCGAGGCTTTTTTCCCATTCGGATGATAGATGATGGTCTTTACCTTGTGAACGCCTTGCTGGAACTCGGACACACTCTTCAATTTGCCATCCGGGAAGTAATAGCGGAAGGTGCCGACGGGCACATTGTCCTTGAAGTTTCCCTCATAAAACAGTTTCCCGTTCTGATATTTCTTCCACGGGCCCTGCTTGCGACCCTGTTTGTCGGTCACGTTAAAGCCCGCCGTATCCACCTGGGCGTACAACGATGCCGCCAGCAGGCATAGCACGAAGAGAATCCACTTTTTCATATCCGTTACATTTTTATCTTTTTAAACATCCGGTTCCAACGAATCTTACCTTTCTCACCCCACTCTTTGAATTTGTCCACTGACAGCCACACAACAGAGGCTTTTCCCACGATATGATCCTCGGGCACAAAGCCCCAGAAACGGGAGTCAGCCGAATTATGGCGGTTGTCACCCATCATAAAATAATAGTCCATTTTGAATGTATAGGAGGTGGCTTCCTTATCATTGATATAGACTTTCCCGTTCTTCACTTCCAGCTTATTGCCTTCGTACTGGCGGATAATCTGTTCATACAGAACAATATTCTGCTCGTCAATATTCACCGTCATGCCCTTGGAGGGAACGGTCAGCGGGCCGAAATGATCCTTATTCCAGGGGTAACTCGGCGAATGCGGGAACACGGAGGGGTCGTAGCCGCCAAGCGTGTCAGAAAGCAGCTGGACCACATAGCCCATCTTTTCGATTTTCGCACGCTGTTCCTCATTCAACCGATAGAGAGCCGTATATTGGTCAAACCGTTGGGCATCTTCCTCGTTGATGTTCAGCTCGTGACGTTTTCTGGCCGACAACTGCATTCCGGTCGGGTGATACACTAAATACGAATATTGGATGCGCTTGGGGTTGGCGGCGGCCTTCCCGTTGATCATCACCTGGCGGTCCACAATCTGCAATTCGTCGCCGGGGATGGCAATACAGCGTTTGACATAGTTCTCGCGCTTGTCCACCGGACGGGCCACCACATGATACTCTTTCTTCACCACGTCACGTCCTTTGCCCGGATAATAGGTGCCGGGATATTTCGCCTGATAGCCGGCAATGGCTTCCGGTGAATAACGGTAATAGTTGTTCTGTTTCTCCGCGGGCGAGGCATTGGGGTTGAACATCGCCTCAAACTCGCGCACGATGGCGTAGTAGCTTTCCGCCTGACGTTCCAGGGCCACCGTGTCGCCATCCGGATAATTGAATACCACCACATCATTGTTCTTCACCTTGTGAATCGGTTTGGTGCGCAGATAGGGCAGCTTGATGATCTCGGAATAGGACTTGGCATATTTCGTGCCTGGCAGCTTGTTATGCACAAACGGCACCGCGATGGGCGTGTTGGGCACGCGCACACCATACGCAAGCTTGCTGACAGAAAGAAAATCGCCTACCATGAGCGAACTCTCCATGGAAGACGTGGGGATCGTATATAGCTCAAACCAACAGGCCCGGATGATGTAAGCGGCGGCAACAGCGAAAATAAGCGCATCCGTCCACGAGCGTGCACTGCTTTTCTGCGCCTCCGG
>JAEEGI010027964.1_pt1 | contig 10754 bp, 15 predicted proteins | sample 8958751 | NCBI WGS metagenome assembly JAEEGI01 (sample SAMN16246545, study PRJNA631951) | gut metagenome | biome: gut microbiome; feature: rumen; material: KS-attached | host: Bos | place: Iran: Karaj | collected 2018-10 | reverse complement strand
TGATTGTCTGATTCCTACTATATACAAAATAGCTGACGGCATCATTGTTTCCCTGTCTATAGAGAGTGAGGTGAGTGCCATCATTGAGTTTACATAAATTATGCCCAAAGAACGCAACAAGGCAGCCTGCAATTATGGTTTTACCGTAGACGAGCAGAAGGAGAGAAAAGGATTGAAACAGTTATTTGGTTTTAAAGATTCAATTAAGCTTATCAGACTCTCTGAGGAGCATTCCATCGCTTTCAAGGAAGAAATGCAGGAGGCATTCCAGCATGGATTTATGGCGTATTACAAAGACGATAATCAGTGGCAAGTGCTGCCTGACAAGGACTTCTATCAGTCATTAGAGGCAGAAGGTGCCGAAGCCTACGAAGCCGTCAGCGAGGAAGGCCAACGTGTGGGCGGTGCCATCATTACTGCTAACGGTGTTATAGGCGAGTTGTCTTTCCTCTATGTGAAGGTGGGTGTTCAGAGCAAAGGAATCGGCCAAGCCATCTGGAAATCTATAGAAGCCATGCATCCTGAGATAGAAGTGTGGGAAACCTGCACCCCATATTTCGACCGCCGCAACATACACTTCTACATCAACCGCTGCGGATTCCATGCCGTTGAGTTTTTCAATGAGCATCACCCAGATCCCAATATGCCGAGACAACCGAACGAGCAGCGAGAGCAGAGCGATGTTAACATCGGCTATGCCGAGTCGCGAGAGAGGAAGAGCGAAGCTCAATTTGACCAGGAGGATGGACTCTTCAAGTTTGAGAAAAGAATGAAATGATATGGAAGATAATGAAGTAAATTTGGAGATATAATGAGAAAAGCAAGCTGAGAAACGACACAAAGACAAGTTTAAACGCAAAAACTTATAAGATTAAAGAGATGAAACAGTATGTGATTAAGGCCTACGACGGCGAAGGTAAGCTGGATAAGAGAATGGAGGTTCGCCCCCGTCACTTTGAAGGTATGGAGAAAATGAAGGAGCACATCCTCTGTGCCGGAGGTATGCTCGATGATGACGGAAAGATGATAGGCTCTCTGCTTGTCATGGAGTTCGAGAACCGCGAGCAGCTTGACGAATACCTGGCTCATGAACCATACGTGGTGGAACATGTGTGGGAGCGAATAGAAGTGGAGCGGATGAATGTTGTCATCTATGACAGAGAGATTATCCGAGAAAGGATATAATAGAATTAACTAAAAAGAAATGAGAAAGGTAGGTCTATTAAACATAGAACGGGTTGTCAAAGCATTAAAAGCAGAAGGCTATATAGTAGAATGACACGGCTCACACCTGACAACGGCATACCACGGCGCATACTGCTGATGATGGCAGTCATGGCTGGTTTTACGGTGGCTAACCTCTATTACAACCAGCCACTCTTGGACATGATCTGTCGCGAGACGGGAATTACACATGTCGAAGCCAACCTGATTACGGTCATCACGCAGATAGGCTATGCCTTGGGACTGCTGTTCGTTGTCCCTTTGGCCGATATGGTCTCCGTGCGTCGTATCGTCGTGTTGGGCATGTCGGTGGCGGCAGTCTCGGCAGTAGTTATTGGCTGTGCCGACAGTGTCTGGCTGCTATGGGGCGGCTCACTGGCATTAGGAATCTCGTCCATCATGCCACAGCTGTTCATTCCGATGGCTACGCTCTATTCACGCCCTGAAAACAAAACCCGTAACATGGGCTACGTAGCTTCAGGACTGATTACGGGTATCGTTTCGGCACGTGCCGTCAGTGGCTATGTAGGTGAATGGTGGGGATGGCGAAGCATGTTCTTCATCGTTGCGGGATTGATGCTCGTCGGACTTGTGGTTACATTGCGGATGATGCCGCAGGTCAGCCAGTCGTTTCATGGGACATACCGCCAGCTGATGAGCACAGTCGGCAGAATCTTTATATCCCAGCCACGCATCCGGCTCTACTCCCTCCGTCCAGCCATGAGTTTCGCCTGCATGATGTCCATCTGGTCGTGCATGGCATTCCATCTGGCCGGGCCGCCATTCCATGCGGGTAGCGATGTCGTCGGCATGCTTGGCCTGTTTGGCGTTGTAGGAGCCGTAGCCGCCAGTGGTGTCGGGAAAATAGTGCCACAAGTGGGTGTACTCCGTATGTCCATCCTTGGAGGATGTTTCCAGCTTGCCGCATGGATCATGGCATGGCTGTTTGGCGAGAGTTACGCTGGACTTATCATTGCCATCATCCTTGCTGACATCGGTGCCCAGTGCTTACAGGTGGCCAACCAAAGCAGCAGCCTGCGACAGTTGCCCGAAGCCACCAACCGGGTGAACACCATCTTCATGACCACCTTCTTCATCGGCGGCAGTCTCGGAACCTTTTTCTCCGGCCTTGGCTGGAATATGGCAGGATGGATAGGCGTTTGTCTGGTGGGAGGTTTCTTTGCCTGTGCCTCGCTTGTACTGTCTGCATATGAACGATTTTACTCTCATAATCAGAAGAAATGAAACAGTTTATATTCCTTTTCCTGTTGACTGTCCTTTTAGGATGTACCGGCAACAAGAGGGTGAAGGAAAGCCCTTTTGCCAATGATACTGACTCTGTAATGGTGTCAAAAGGTTATGATGAAGTAAAGCTGTTCAAGACTAGGACGGGACATATTACGGCTACCTTTTCTGTGAATGGCAAGCCTTGCGTTTTCCTCATTGATACTGGAGGCGGTGCCACACTCATCGACAAGTCCAAGAGGCAAAAGTTCGGTCTTGAAGCATCCAAGACAGGTGACTATGCGGCTGGTATCGGCTCTGTTTCTGCACTTGTCAAGACAGCTGCAACGTTCCAGATAAACGGTTATGATATCGAGGAGAAAGACCTGTACTTGATGGATATATCATACATCAACTCCGAATTCAGGAAGAACCATGCGAGGCAAGTTGACGGAGTGCTTGGCACCGACTTCCTCGACAAATATGGAGCATTGATTGACTATGCCCAGCAAAGGCTATATCTCAGAATCCGAAAACAAGATTGATTGAGACAATGAACGTAGAAGAGTTCCGTGAATACTGCCTGTCGCTGACCGATGTAACCGAGGCAACACCGTTCGAGAAATTCTCGAAGGGCAGATTTACGAATAAAACATAAATCCCAAGGCTGTATTACCTTACTTTGGGATTTTTATCGTATATTTGTGCGCAAAATAGTATATTTTTAAAACCAACACGATTATGGATTTCATTGAATTAGCAAGAAGCAGGTACTCCTGCAAGAGTTTTGACTCGCGTCAGATCAGTAAAGAACAACTCGACAGCATCCTGGAGGCAGGACGTTTGGCTCCGACGGCAAAGAACCTGCAGGAGCAGCATGTCTATGTTGTGCAGTCGGCAGAAGGACTGGTCAAGGTTGATGCGCTCACGCCGTGCCGATACGGTGCGCCAACCATGCTCATAGTGGCCTTCGACAAGAACAACGTGTTTACTTATCCAGGCCAGAAGTACGATTCAGGCATTGAGGATGCCACCATCGTGACTACCCACATGATGCTCTGTGCCAAGAGTGTGGGTGTGGACAGCTGCTGGGTGAACTTCTTCGACCCCGACAAGATGGCCGAAGCATTCCAGTTGCCGGAGAACGAAGAGATTCTGACCTGTCTCGCCCTCGGCTATCCGGCAGAAGGCGCAGGGCCGCTGGCCAACCACAACAGCCGCAAGCCGATTGAGGAAACTGTAACTTACCTGTAAATGATGAAAGAAAGATTATCATACTCACGAGTCATATGGGCATGCGCTATTCTTTGTGTGATGGCGGCATGTGCTCAGGGTCAGTCAAAGGATATCGTTGCAGAAGGGGAAACCCCTGTAAGAGTGTCTGATTCGTATAGCTTTACAGAAGGGCCTGCGGCAGACGCAAAGGGCAACGTGTTCTTTACAGACCAGCCTAACAACAGGATTTACCGTTGGGATTGTGAAACGGGAAAGATAACGCTGTTCACTGACCAAAGCGGTCGCTCCAACGGGATGCATTTTGATGCCCAAGGCAATTTGATAGCCTGCGCAGATATGGACAACCAGCTCTGGTCTTTCGATATGGAAGGTCATTCCAAGATACTGATAACCGACTTCGAAGGCAGGCTGCTGAACGGCCCTAACGATGTGTGGATCTCTAAGGATGGAGGATATTATCTGACTGACCCTTATTTTCAGAGAGACTACTGGACGCGCAGCCCGGAGCGCCAGCAGTCTGTAGAGGGCTTGTACTATCTGGCTCCTGGAGGCAAGCAATTGACCATGCTTGACTCGACGCTCAACCAGCCCAATGGTCTGGTGGGAACGCCCGACGGGAAACATCTGTATGTCGCAGAGGCAAAGGCAAACAGAATCCTGAAATATGACATTCAGCCAGACGGCCACCTGACGAACCGGCAGGTGTTTGCCGACATGGGTTCGGACGGGATGACGATTGACGACAGGGGAAACATCTATCTCACTGGCGATGGCGTGACCGTCTTCGACAAGGATGGCCAAAAGATAGCCCATTTCCCCATTCCTGAGGACTGGACAGCCAACGTTTGTTTTGGTGGGAAAGAACGTAATATCCTGTTCATTACCGCATCAAAATCCGTTTACACCCTGAAGATGCTTGTGCATGGGGTGAAGTGATACAAATATGAAAATAGAACTTGCAACAATACAGGATGTTCCTGCTCTTCTCGACTTGCAGCGCAAGGCTTTTGGCCCACTGTGCAAGGAATAGGATTGGGAGGATGCCCCAATTTTGTCAGAATCATTGGAACATGCCTACGAGGAATTTGCACAATGTACGACTCTGAAAGTGCAAAACGACGAAGGAATTATCATCGGTTCCGTTAATGGCAACGTGACAGATGGCTCCCTATACATTGGCCGTCTGATGGTCTTGCCAGAATACCAGCAACAAGGCATTGGCAAGAAACTGTTCCAAGAGATTCAATCACGTCTGCCACATAACCGCGTCTGGCTCTGCACCTGCAAACAAGTAAGACCTCCGTATGAATTCTATCTGCGTGAAGGGTTTAAGCCTTACAAGAGCGAGGAGGTTGGACCGGGACTGACTTGGGCTTATTTGGAGAAATGAGTGCCGCTCGGCTTTGCCGCTTGCCTAAGCAAGAACTTTTCGCCACAATCTTACGTCTAACAGATAGAAACTTTTATAAGGAAGTAATATCAATGAAGACGTTAGGAAACATCATCTGGGTCGTATCCGGAGGCTTGCACATAGCCTTGGAGTATTTCATCGCAGGACTGATACTGATGATTACCATCATCGGCATCCCCTTCGGCTTGCAGAGTCTGAAGCTTGGTATGCTGACCATTTGGCCGTTCGGTACGAAAGTGAAATGGCGGGAGTCGCAACCAGACTGCCTGAGCATCTTCATGAATGTCCTGTGGTTCTTCGTTGGCGGCATCTGGATATGGCTCACCCACATCTTCTACGGTCTCATTTTCTGTATCACCATCATCGGCATCCCATTCGGAAAGATGCACTTTAGACTGGCAAAGCTGGCCCTGTCACCTTTTGGGAAAGAACTTTCATAATCAGGTATTAGTATATTGATGCCCTGGCTGATGTAAACAGCTATTGACCATCACGTTTTACAAGTTGGAACATAAGTTGCAAGTGCCATGTATGAAATCCGCCTCCGAAAACAGCTACAGTAACTCGACCATCGTCAATTATCTACAAAATGATAATAGTCGCTGGAAAATGACCTCATCGACTGCATCGAAATATAAAAAAAAAGACCAGTCCCAATATTTCTGGAACTGGCCTTTTGTTTTTTTCTGACCTGGTTCAGTTTAATCCCAAAGCTCGTAGTTTTCCATCCATTCCTTAATCTGCTTATAGGTCATGTTGAAGTAGCGTTTCTCTTTGTTCAGAGAGGCCATCTTCGCCATCTCGTCTTGAGTCAGTTCGAAGTCGAACACCTCGATATTCTCCTGAATATGCTTCGGATTAGACGAGCCGGGTACCACGCAGAAGCCCTTCTGGATGTGCCAGCGGATGATGATCTGTGCAGCGCTCTTGCCGTGAGCCTTGGCAATCTCACCTATAACGGGATCGCGCAGGATCTCACCCTTCGAGTCACGACCTCCTAAAGGGAACCAGCACTCGATTTTGATATCATATTTCTTGGCCATCTCCTGCCAGTGTTCACGCTGAGCGTATGGGTGGCACTCTATCTGGAACATCTGCGGCTTGATGCGGGCAGGCTCCACGATGGAATTAAACAATTCGTCGCTGAAATCGAAGTCGCTGATGCCGATGGCACGTACTTTGCCAGCCTCCAATGCCTTTTCCAGAGCACGCCAGCCTCCGTTGTAGTCGCGCAAGGGCTGATGCAGATAAACGAGGTCGATGTATTCCAACCCCAGACGCTCCAACATCTTGTCAAACTGTTTCGGTGTCACCTCCTCGCCATACTCATTGGGCCAGAGCTTGCTTGTTACCCAGATGGAATCACGGGGAATGCCGCTGTCCTTAATGGCCTGTCCTACGCTGCGTTCGTTCCGATAGGCATGAGCCGTGTCGATGTGCCGATAGCCTGCCTTCAGGGCAGTCAATACCGAGTTGTAAGTCACTTCCCCTGCGGGAATGCTGTACACGCCGAGTCCGAATTGTGGAATGACAACACCGTTATTCAGCGTGAGATGAGTCTGATTCTTCTGAGCTTCCATAACCATTGCAGTCATTAATGTGATTATACATAAAACAATCTTTCTCATAGTTTCTAATCCTCTCTCCAAAGTTTGAACTCTCCAGTACGGATGGAAGCTATCACGCCGCCATCAATGAGGAGGTCTGTTCCTGTGATGAACTTGGCATGTTCACCCAGCAGAAAAGCTGCTGCCTCGGCAATCTCGTCGCTCGTTCCCGTGCGACGTGCAGCACTTGCATCAATCATTGCCTGATATCCCTCGCCACTGGCACGGAACTCATCGTAAGCCAGCGGGGTAACGATGACACCCGGCGAGATGGTGTTGATGCGTGCACGACGCTTGCACCATGTGGTGGCTGCAGCACGTTGTGCCTGCAGGTGGTTCATACGTTTGGCAATCATGTAGGCTAGGCCACTATCCTTCATGGCCACTTCCTGAATGAACTTCACTTCCTTCAGTTGAGCGGTCGGAGTGTTCACCAGTTGCAGTTCGATGTCGTTGGGGATGGGGTACATATAGGCTGCCTGACTCGAAATGATTAGTCCTGCACCACCCTCGGCCATTACCTCTCCGAAGGCGTCTACGGCATAGCCAGTGCCCAGCATATCGAGGTCAACAATGTGCTCCGGATTGGCTTGATTGGGCGATGCACCAGCCGTATCGATGAAATACATGACGGGCCCCAGTTCTGCTGCTTTCTTTGCAAATGCCTCCACGCTCTCCTTCTGCAAGGCGTTCACCTGGATGGTCTCTACATCATAGCCTGAACGGCGGAAGTCTTCGCCGACACGCTCCAATGCCTTCTCGCTGATGTCGCCCAGCAAGATCTTCTTACCGGCACCAATACGGCGCACAATGGCTGTTCCCATACTACCGGCACCCAAGAGTGCCACAACTGCTTTCTGTTCGTTTCTGTCGAAAATCATAATTTGTTCTCCTTTTATTTTTTTAATCGTGAATTTTTGTCGTTCCTATCCAGCGGGTGTTCTCGGGATCCTGATCGTCGTAAGCAGCACTGCGACCGAGATCAAGGGCTGAGATACGGGCAATCTCTTCATCGGTCAGTGTGAAGTCGAACACACTGATATTCTCTACCATGCGCTCCTTATGGACAGTCTTAGGGATGACCACCACGCCACGTTGCAAATGCCAGCGCAGGATGACCTGTCCGACGCTTTTGCCGTACTTCTGTGCAATCTCCGCAATAACGGGATTGTGGAAGATGTCATTATGCCCCTCTGCAAATGGTGCCCAAGCCTCATGCTGGATGTTCTCCTTCTTCATGAACTGGTTAGCAGCCTCCTGCACGAAGAACGGATGAGTCTCAATCTGGTTGACGGCAGGGCGAACCTCATTGTGAAGCACAAGGTCTATCAGACGGTCGTTTGAGAAACTCGTCACGCCGATGGCGCGAATACGTCCCTCCTTGTAGAGCCGTTCCATAGCCCGCCATGCAGCGTAGTAGTTGCCGTAAGGCTTGTGAATCAGCCACAAGTCGAGATAGTCGAGTCCCAGTTTTGCCATTGATGTGTCAAAGGCTCTCAGCGTATCGTCGTACTCATGATCCTGCACCCACAATTTCGTGGTCACAAACAGTTCCTCACGCTTCACGCCGCAGTTACGGACAGCTGCCCCTACGGCTTCCTCATTCATATACGATGCTGCAGTGTCGATGCTGCGGTAGCCCACTTCAATAGCATCTTCCACAGCCTGCTGGCACTGCTTCTGGTCATTCACCTGAAAAACGCCGAACCCGATCATCGGCATCTTCACGTCATTGTTCAATGTTACATATTCCATATCTGTTGTTTTTAAGTTTATCTGGGTGCAAAGGTACAATGAAAAAGGCAATCCGTCGTTACACGAATTGCCTCTTGATTTTCACATTTTGCCGTAAGTGCAATTATTCATTCTCTGTAGAGTTATCTGAATACCATTTTGTAGGTTCTGTCCTTCGCCTTTACGATATAGATACCTCGTTTCATCTGCCCCTTTGTGACTTGATGGCCTTGGAGGTCATAGATGACATCCGATTCATTGATTGTTGCAGTTTTGACATATTCAATGCCCGTAGAACTTGATTCGTCAGAGGCTGTAAAGTATATCTTCGAGAGGTTGGAAATAGGAAACGACTCAGTGCCGATCGTCAATGTCGTTCCGCTGAATGTCAGTTTCAGCGATGCCATTCCTATGGAAGCCTTGGCTCCATCCGTTGTCTCAAAGGTCAGATAAGTATATGAATCGTCGTTAGCATGAACTGGCAGCAATGACATCATAACCATGAGGGATAATAACTTTCTCATTGTTTGTCCGTTATTTGTTTTTACTCAATTCTTATCGTTTCGCCAGGCAGCACTATCATTTTGTTCGGAGCATCGAAACGCTCTGCTGCATCTCGGTCGAACATCTCACCACGGTTCGACGTGTCGTTGTGGTAGGGAATATTGTGGCGGGCCTTAATCATATGGGCAGCTTCGGCAGCTTCCTCGTTGTCCATATTATACAGACCGTCTGTGCAAAGGAATGCATAGTCGATGTGCATATCCGACATTCGTTCCATCTGCTTTGTGGTGGAAGTATCGCCGGACACATAGACCTTTTGCCCATTATTGAAGGTCAGCACGTAGCCGGCACAACTGCGCACGTCATGGTAGCGGTTATATCCTGCCTCTACGGCTTCCACCTTGACATAACCAAGGTCAAAGGTCTGGCGCACGCCATCGATGACGGCATCGCGGGCACGTATAATCCGACATTCTTCCTGACGGTTTCGCACTTTGTCCACGGCATTGTGGTCAAAGTGCTCGTGGGTCACGAGGATGAGGTCTGCCGCCAAGTCGTAGCCATTACCTGCATACGGATCGATGTAAATCACCCGTCCTTCCTCGGTTGTGATTCGTATACTGGCCTGTCCCATGTAGAGCAACATGGGAACATCTGCTGTGGTGGTCGTATCTGTTTCAGATGATGTCTGGGTGCCGACGTTCATTGCTCCATCGCTGTCCTCTCCCTTGCTGCACGATGCACAGGCTGTGAGAAAGGAGAACGAAAGAATAGCCGAGATAAGCATATTGATTCTCATAGTTGGCAATCTTTAATCAACTCTTATCCAGTGTCCATTGCGTTTCACTAACCTCATAGTGCCGCTGAGCGTCCATGTTCCGTAACTGCCCCAGATGGTGGCGGTGATGACCGATGTGAATGAAACGCTGGCTGAGCCGTCGCTGTTTGAGGTCACCACGACATCGCGCTTCTCTATTTTGTGATACTTCATCGAGCCGCTAGCCACCTCTTCCAGCCACTCGTGCTTGGTCTGAGTCATGCCCGTGATGTGGCGCAGGATAATCCCGTCGTCCATCATGGTTCCCAGCCGCACGGTGTCTGCCGCAATCATCGCATCGTTCCAGTCGTCCAGGAACTGCTCTATCTCTTTCTTCAGTTGTTCCATGCTTGTTCCCTCTTCGCTAAATGTCACACTCTCAATCTCACTCACGGCAAACTGCCGCTCCGAGCCGTCCTTCATCCACACCCGCATGGTCTGCGCCTCGCAAGCACAGACCAGCAGTGTGCAGCATATTGTAGCAAGCAGTTTGTTCATTTCATATCCTCTACAGCAGTGAACATAAAGTTGGACTCGCGACGTTTGATGAGCCATTTGCCATTCTGCTTCACGTAGGTGTCGTGATAGCGTACACCACTCTGATTCCTCTTCCCATTGCCAATGAGCGTCACGAAGCAGTAGGAAATACCTGTGGCTGTGTCACCATCGATTTCTACTGTCTGCTGGCCGTTCAGATGGTAGACCACATCAAACAGGGCAAGATAATCAGCGAAAGCCTTGCCAATCTGTTCTTTTCCTTTCATCACTGAGACATGCTCACCAGCCTTCGAGTGTACTTCAGCATCGTCGGTAAACAAGTCCATCTGTGACTTGACATCCTTCACATCAGCAAGGTTTGAGAACGTATCCACGAGTTTCTTCAATGCCAACTGATCATCAGTCTGTGCATAAGCCCATGTCGTGGTCATCAGGGCAAACATAATAAACAATACTTTTTTCATATACTCTGTTCTAAAAATGTTAATACGATGCAAAA
>JAEEGI010027961.1_pt1 | contig 10755 bp, 11 predicted proteins | sample 8958751 | NCBI WGS metagenome assembly JAEEGI01 (sample SAMN16246545, study PRJNA631951) | gut metagenome | biome: gut microbiome; feature: rumen; material: KS-attached | host: Bos | place: Iran: Karaj | collected 2018-10 | reverse complement strand
ACGCGGTCTTCCTGGCAGCCGCAACGCGGGCAGCGCATATCGGGTATCTCCTGAAAACTGAAAAAAGGGTTGTCTTTCCGGACGGGGGGATGAAAATGAAAAAATGAATATAAAAATATACACGAGCACGAGGCTTTTTTCAAACGCCATACGCCCGCACCGCCGATTTTTCCGACAAAAAAAGCAGAACAGGACGCCAACGCCCTGCCCTGCTTCGCATCGGGGAGACAGAGTCTCCACCGTGGTAGTGTCCGGCTGCGCTCGGACACGGGGAAACAGAGGGTGTGTCCGCCTTTCAGCGCACCAATGGAAAATCGGTCATTTCCGATTCTGCTTCGCCTCTTTCTCCTTGAACTTGATGTACGTGCTGTCCATCCGGTCGATGTCATACGGCGTGATGTCGAGCGAGATGTCGCGGAGCGTGAGCTCGGTGTCCGGGTCCGCGATGAACATCAGGCGGACGTACCGGGCGCGGCGGTTCTCGTTGGCGAGGAAATAGAGGCGGTAATTGTATTTCCTGAACGGCTCGTCGCCGCTGACGGGCAGAAGGTCGAACCCCTGATGGCGTTCCCCGATGTAATTCTGCTCCGCGTCATAGAGCACCACGCCGAGCGAGAAGGAGCCTTTTCCGGCGGCATTCGCGACAACGTCGATGATCGAATCGTCCTCGACCTCATAGAACCCGCAGTAGTAATACATCGTCGGACGATCCGGGCCGGCATGGACCGTGAAGAGGTTGGCGCGCTCGTCGTAGTTCCTGTCGTCCTCGTCGAGCTCGCGGTTGGGCGACACCTTGAACGATGCCGGCTTCATGTAGAACCCGTCCAGGCGGCAAAGCCAGCCGTTCGGCACGAACGCGTCCTTTTCCGTATAGAACCGGCTCGCGTACAGCGGCTTCGGTTCATCGTGGGCACAGGAGCAGAGAAGGCCGAGGCCAAGGAACAGAACGGCAAGGAAAAAATGTTTCATGTCGGAAAAACCTTTCGAATGAAATGCGTGCACAAAAGAAAAAATCTGACATAAAAATTTAAACCGGAAACGGATGAAATGCAAGCGGATTTTGAAAAAAAAGCGTCCGGGACTTGAAAAAAAGCATTTCCGGCATATCTTATTTACTGCAAAATCCCCAAACGAACACTCCGTCCCCGCCGCCGCAAATGCAGAACCGGATGGCGGGCCGGTCCAATAGAACAGAAGGATCTTCATGTCCGGCAGCCTCAAACTCTCCATCGTGATCCCGGTTTACAACGAGGAACACTACATCGACGCCATCCTCGAACGCGTCTGCGCCGTCCGCTTCCAGGAGGGCGTCGAGCTGGAATACATCGCCGTGGACGACCACTCCACGGACATGACGTGGGAACGCCTGCAGGCATGGAAAAAACGCGGGTTCAAGCTCAAACGCCACGACGTGAACGGCGGCAAGGGCGCCGCGCTCCATACCGGATTCGCCATGGCGACCGGCGACGTCGTGACCGTGCAGGACGCCGACTTCGAATACAGCCCAGAAGAGCTGCCCTCCGTGCTTCAGCCCATCCTCGACGGCAAGGCCGACGTGGTCTTCGGCGCCCGCACCTCCATCCTGCGGACCGGAGCGCAGCAGGTCATGCTCTACTGGCACTCCCGCATCAACGAGTTCCTGACCGTCTTCTGCAACATGTTCTCCAACCTCGCGCTCTCCGACATGGAGTGCTGCTACAAGATGGTCCGCCGCGAACTCCTCGAAAAGATCACCCTGAACGAAAAACGCTTCGGGTTCGAGCCCGAATTCACGCTCAAGATCGCCCGGCTCCATCCGCGCGCCTGGCAGGTGCCCGTCTCCTACGCCCCCAGAAGCTACGAGGAAGGCAAGAAGATCAACTGGAAAGACGGCGTCTCCGCGGTCCGCTGCATCCTCCAGTACGGTCTTTTCCGTCTCTGAAAGCCCGAAAGGAACCGCGAAAACGGAACAAACAGGATCATACGCACATGAAAATCTTCAGCTCGAACAATCCGCTCATGACCATCGTCCTGGTCTTTCTTACGATCGTCCTCGCGATCATCGTGGTGCCGTTCCTGATCATTGTCGCCGTCTGCTGCCTGTTCAGCTATATTGTCATGGGGATCTCCCCCCTCGTTTTTTTCAACCGGAACAAGGAACGCCGCCACGACATGACCTATAATGGACCGCGTCAGGAGCCGCCGCGGGACGGCGCATCCGGCAAACCCGCCGACGACACCATCGAGTGCGAGGTCATCAGCGCCCGCACCGTGAGCGAAGAAAGCGGCGACGGCAGCCGCTGACGCCTCCCCCTGTTTTCCGTCAATCCATCCCGAGGATCACTTCTTCCGCTGGGCGAAGAGCCAGTCGAGCGTGGAGTAGTCGTTGTAGCAGACGTCCCAGGCGTTGTGGGCGATCAGCGGGTATTCGCGGTAGCTGCACTGCGTGTTGCCGGCCTCCTGCAGGAACTTGTAGAAATCGCGCGTGAGCTCGGTGCGGACCGTCTCGTCGTAATCGCCCTGATACAGCGCGATCGGCATGTCCTTCAGGCGTTCGGCTTCCTCTCGGGTGCCGCCGCAGCAGATTGCCACGCACGCGGCGAAGAGGTCGGTGTTGCGTCCGGCGAGCTCGACCGTGCCGTGTCCGCCCATGGAAAACCCGGTCACGTAGATGCGCGCCGGATCGGCGTCATACTCGGACATTTTCGCGCGCACGAGCTTCGGCAGGTTGGCGAACACGCTTTCCGGGCGGATGATGCCGTCGCCGCCGCGCTGGACGTTGTTGCCCCAGCCCTCGGTCGCGGGGCATTGCGGCGCCAGCAGGACGACCTTCGTGTCCTTGTGGGCGAGGATGTAGGAGACGATCTCGGCGAACCCGTAGCGGAGGTGCGATCTATTGTCGCTGCCGCGTTCGCCCACGCCGTGCAGGAAGACCAGGACCGTCGGCTTGCCGGGGGCGTCCATGTTGTACGTGCCCTCGCAATAATTGATCTTAATGCCGTCGGCGTCGAACGTCTTCGCGGTCACGCGGGTGTTTTTGAAGATCGCGTCATCCTTCTGCTGCTGCGTGGCGCCGTTCGCCAGAAGCGGGAAAAGCGGCTGTTCCTGTCCGGGGGCATAGGTGTTCGCGGGGTGATTCGCCCCGTCGCAGGATTTGTCGCCGCAGCAGCAGGAAGCGAACATGGCGGAGGCGGAGAGGCAGACGGCGGAACCGATGAGATGGAAGGAACGGCGCATGGGGAAAGACTCCTTGTGAGGTAAAGGACGCACGGGAACGCCCGAAGTGAATATGTTTCGATTCATGATCCCGCCTAATATATCGCATGATGCGCCATTTGTCAAATACCCGCGCCTCGTTTCCTGCGGAAAATGCAAGTTTCGCCGGGAAAACCTCCCCCTGCCCCGCCCGCCGTTTCCCGCCCCGTATCCGTGTCGCCGAAGCCGGAGTGCCGCAAAAGAAATAAACTGTTTTTCAGCATTTCCGCTTGCTTTTCTTCAAAAAGACTGTATTGTATAGGATGCAAACCGTGCCGGAACGAGCAGGGAAAGGCCCCGCCGGACGGAAAAACTGAAAACAATTCATTCACACAACCTACTTTTTGACACAGGAAAGGACAGGAATAACATGAAACAGGTAATGGGCATCATCGCCGCCATCGTCGTACTCGCGCTCTTCGCCGGGTGCTGGTATATCGGACAGAAAAACAGCCTGATCGCGTTCGACGAGGAAGTTAATAAAGCCTGGTCGGACATCGACGCGGACCTCCAGCGCCGCAACGACCTGATCCCGAACCTGGTCTCGACCGTGAAAGGCTATGCCGCCCACGAGGAAGGCGTCTTCACCGGCATCGCCGACGCCCGCAGCAAGCTCGCCGGAGCCTCGACGCCCGCGGAAAAGGCAGAAGCCGACGCCGCCCTCACCGCCGGACTCGGCCGCCTGCTCGCCATCGCCGAGAACTATCCCGAACTGAAGGCCAACGAGAACTTCCTCCGCCTGCAGGACGAGCTCGCCGGAACGGAAAACCGCATCAAGGTCGCCCGCAAGCGCTACAACGACAGCGTGAAAGTCTACAACATGCGGATCCGCCAGTTCCCCGGCTCCATGTTCGCCGGCGAACTCGGTCTCGCGCCCCGCGACTATTTCGAGCCGCCGAAGGGGCACGACGCGGTGGTCAACGCGCCCAAAGTCGAATTCTAATGTGAATTTATCTCTCCCGGACAGACGATGTTCATCTGTCCGGGAATTTCTTATCAGCGGATTGATGTTTAACGGGCTTGAGCCCGTACAGGAATAAGAAGATGACGAAGAAAGCAAACGGTGCGGGTTTCTGGAATTCGGTGTTTCCGAACCAGCTCGGGAACCTTTGCTTTCTCGCTTTCTGGGTCGGCCTTGTGCTGCTCATCCTGCATGCCGGATTCGACCTGAACGTCTTCGACCCGAACTGCTTCAAATCCACCGACGCCCGCATCCCGGACCTCGGCACGCGCCGCGTGGTCGACGAGGCCGGCGTCCTGACATCCGGCGAAATCGACACGCTCACCCGCAGGATCGACGCGTTCGAAGCCGCGTCCGGCGGCCAGATGGCCGTGCTGATCATCCGGTCGCTTTACGGCGACGCGGTCGAGGATTATGCCCTCGCCGTGGCCGAGAAGTGGCAGATCGGCTGGAAAGGCAAGGACAACGGCGTCCTGCTGCTCCTTGCCATGGACGATCACCGCAGCCGCCTCGAGATCGGCTACGGACTGGAAGGCGTCATCAACGACGCCCGCGCGGGCGACATCCTCCGCGACATGGCGCCCTACATGAGGAAAGGCGAATACGCGAACGCGATCGACTTCGCCATCCGCAGCGTGGAGGCGTTCGTTCTGCACGAAAATGCCCCGGAAGCGCCCGAGGATGAACCGGAAGACGACGAAGAATACGTCAGCGTCCCCGACATCCCGAACGGGCCGCTGGACACGCTTCTGATGGTCCTGGGATTCCTGATCATGTTCGAAGTCCTCGGAACGATCCTCGCCGGCAGCATGATCTCCCCTGCCGTCAAAAAATCCGTCGGCCTCATCGCCATGATCTTTATCGGCAAGTTCCTCCTGGAAGTCTTCATCGCAGCGCTGAAAAGCGGTCTGCGCGGAGGAGGCGGCGGAAGCAGCGGAGGCGGCAGCAGCCGGAGCGGCGGAGGCGGCGGAAGTTTCGGCGGAGGCGGCGCATCCGGCAGATGGTAAAACGCTGTTTTCCATCGGCCAATATCACATAAAAAACTACATCGAAAAGATGCTAACAAATAGGACAGAATGAGTTAAGCGAAAGGAACCAGCCAGAAGAAAAACGAATTATCTCCGCGGTTTATTTCAAGCCGGACTGGATTTTTGGAAAAACCGTGCTATGTTAAGTGATTGAATTGTTTCGTGTGTGAAACGAGTTCAGTATCATCCCGTAAAAAATCAAAACGGAACTATCACAGAAAGGAATGCCGTTATGAATGAGAAAAACGATTCGAAACTGATCCGGATCGGGATTTTCTACGATGGGAACTACTTCTATCACGTCAGCAACTACTATTACCACGGGCACCAGCGCAGAAGCCGCATCAGCGTCCCGGGTCTTCACAGCCTCATCCGCACCATGGTCGCGGAACGCGAACACGTCAGCGAAAACTTATGCAGGATCGTGGACAGCCATTATTTCCGCGGCCGCCTGACTGCGGCCGAGGCCAATTTACGCCATTTATTGTTTTCCGAACGCAATTTCGACGACGTCCTCACGCGGGAAGGCGTGGTGGCGCATTTCCTCCCTGTCAGCCACGGCTCCGAAAAGGGCGCGAACATATCCCTCGCGCTGGAAGCCTATGAGCAGATGGTCCACATCGGATTGGACGTCGTGGTCCTCGTCGCCTGCGACGGCGACTACGTCCCGCTGGTCCGCAAGCTCAATTCCCTCGGCGCCCGCGTCATGGTGATCGGCTGGGAATACTCCTACGAGGACGACAACGGCGGCCGCCGCCAGACCATGACCTCCGGCCGACTGATGGCCGAAGCCACTTACGGCATCTGGATGCAGGACGTCATCGAAAAGCAGCTTTATCCTCAGGACAAGATCGACGCGCTCTTCGTCTCCGGCGGTTCGGGCTATTCCCCGTCCGACGGCGGCGACCAGGAAGACTACGAAGAAGAGGAGGAAGAGGATTTCGAGGAACGCGACGGAATCGCTCCCGAACGCCGTCTCGGTATCGTGGTCCAGCTGAAGAGCGGGTACGGGTTCATCACGCCGGAAAGGGGCGACCACGATTTCTGCTTCCTCTGGGAAGACCTCGAAAACTGCTCGTTCGACGAATTGCGAATCGGCGAAAAGGTCGAGTTCGAGGTCGGCACCAACGACCGCGGCGAATGCGCCCGGAAAGTCCTCTGGCTCGATCCCGACGGAAACCCCTACAGTTCCAGCAACAACAGCGAAGAACCGCAGGAGGATGACGCAGAGATCGACGGCAACCGCTAAGCGGCCGCCGGACATCCCGTTTCACCTGAACAGAAACTTCTTCATCAGCCGGAACGCGCGGGAAAGGATTTGCGCGGACGGAATCAACCGGACAGAAAAGCCAACATGAAATCGCCAGCCGAAAGCATCATCCGATGCGGTGACATGGTCCTCCAGCTCAAGGAGGAGGCCGTTTCCCTCGTTTCGTTCCTGGGCGACACGTCCGCGGCCATGTGGGAAGGCATCCGCCATCCGAAACGCCTCCGCTGGAAGGATTTCCTGTTCTATATGAACACCTGCGGCCCGGACGGCCTGCCGATCACGATCATGATCAGCGCGCTGATGGGCGTGGTGCTGGCGTATCAGGCCGAGGTGCAGTCGCACAAGTACGGCGCGGACAATTTCCTGCCCATGGTCATCGGCTGCACCATCCTGCGCGAGCTCGGCCCCCTGATGGTCGCCATCGTCGCGACCGGCCGCAGCGGATCCGCGTTCGCCGCCGAGATCGGCACCATGAAGATCTCGGAGGAGCTGGACGCTCTCCGCACCATGGGCATCCGTCCCGCGCGGTTCCTGGTGGTCCCGAAGATGTGGGCGATGCTCCTCATGCTGCCGCTCCTGACCGCCATCGGCGACTTCGTGGGCTGCGCGGGCGGCTACATGGTGATGAAGACCGAACTCGGGATGCCGCTGGACGTCTTTTTCCGCCTGACCCGGCAGGGCGTCGCGGTCAAATATTTCATCGAAGGCATCCTGAAGAGCGTCGTCTTCGCCTACATCATCACCGCGACGGGCTGCTGGCGCGGATTCCGCACGGGCAGCGACGCCATCGCGGTCGGACGTTCCACGACCTCCGCGGTCGTGACCAGCATCCTCTTCATCGTGCTGGCGGACGCCTTCCTCGCGAAACTTTTCACCGTGTTCTACGGCTGGGGAGGCTGATCCATGACGGACTCCGACATCAGAACGCCGGGAAAAGGCACACCCGCCATCGAGGTCCGTGACCTCGCCATCGGGTACGGCTCGCGCGTCGTGCTCGAGAACCTGAACTTCCGCATCGAACCGGGGCAGATCGTGACCATCCTCGGCGGATCCGGCTGCGGCAAGAGCACCCTGCTGAAGCACATCATCGGCCTCTACAAGCCGCTGCGCGGCGACATCCTCATCAACGGCCGCAGCATCGTGAACGCAAACGAGGCGGAAAAACGCTCCATCATGTCCGAATTCGGCGTGGCGTACCAGGGCGGCGCGCTCTTCCGCTCCCTGAACCTCGCCGAGAACATCGCACTCCCCATGGAGGAGCTGACGAACTGGAAAAAAGACGAGATCAGACGCCGCGTCTCCGAAAAGCTCGCGCTCGTCCACCTCGACGGATTCGAATCCTACATGCCCTCCGAGCTCTCCGGCGGCATGATCAAGCGCGCCGCGTTTGCGCGCGCCCTGGCGCTCGACCCGAAGCTGCTCTTCTTCGACGAACCGTCCGCCGGGCTCGACCCGCTGACCTCCGATATGCTCGACAAGGTGATCCTGGAGATCCGCGAGAAGACCAACGCCACGATCATGATGGTCACGCACGAACTCCCGAGCATCTTCCGCGTGTCCGACCGCGTGATCATGCTCTCCGCGGAAAAGAAGGGCGTCGTGGACGACGGCTCGCCCGCACACCTCCGCGACCACAGCACCGACGAATACGTCCGCACGTTCCTCTCGCGCGGCGGCACATACCGAAGCAACGACGGAAGCCCCGGAGCGGAACCATGACCGCCGGCCGCATCCCTGCCATTTTCAACAAGGAACCCGCATCATGAACGACAACAGTAAATTCAAGCTCGGATTGTTCATCATCATCGCAGTCGCCGTCTTTTTCGCCGGACTGGTGATCCTCGGATCGCTGGACAGCTTCAAGGAGAAGGCGCACATCACCACGCTCGTCACCGAATCGGTGCAGGGGCTCTCGGTCGGGTCCTCCGTGAAATACCAGGGCGTGCCCATCGGCAGCGTCCGCGAGATCATGATCTACCCCAGCGGCAACGTGATCCGGATCGAGATGGAGATCAACCTTTCCAAGTTCAAGATGCAGGAAGATGACGGCGACACGGTCTCGGTCTCGGTCGAGGAGTTCAACAGCGGCATCGAAAAGGCCGTGAAGGAAGGCCTCCGCTGCCGTCTGGAGCTGGAAGGCATCACCGGCGGGAAATACGTGGAACTCCAGTTCGACAAGGACTGCACGACGCCGGAACTCAGCGCCGACCAGTTCGCGCTTGACGCCCCCTACATTCCCAGCCTGCCCTCCCTCATCAGCGACCTCCGCGGCAGCATCACGTCCATCCTCGCCAAGCTCGAAAGCATCGACTACAAGGGCATCAGCGACAAGGCGAACGCCACACTGGCGGCGATCAATGAAAGCAGCATCCCGAAACTCGACGCCACGCTCGACAGCGTGAACACCCTGGTCTCGTCCGTCGAGGAAAACCTCATCCCGTCCGCGCAAAAGAGCATCGAAAACCTCGACAAGCTCACGGGCTCCGAGATCCGCGAACGCATCGAAACCCTCACGGAAAACGCAAACATCGCCGCCACCGCCGTCGAATCCCTCGCGAAGAGCGTCGAAAGCGAGATCAAGGCGATCGAATTCGCCCAGATCGGCGACAATCTGCGCACCTTCCTCGCCACCGCCATCCGCACCAGCAAGACCCTCGACGAAACACTCTTTAACCTCAACAGCGGCGTCGACGCCCTCATCGAGCTCATCCAGTACATCGACAGCGATCCTTCCGCCCTCATCCAGGGCAAGAAGAAAAACAGGATCGACGAAAAATAAACCCTGAAACATACCTTTTTTCATCGGAGAACCATCATGAACGCTCTGATTCTGAACGGCAGCCCCCGCAAGAACGGCAACACCTCCCACGCCCTGCGCGCGATCGAGGACGGCCTGAAGCGGAACCACACCGTCGAATCCCTGAACGTCTACGACTTCACGTTCCGTCCCTGCCGCAACTGCGACGCCTGCAAACGCAACGGCGGCAACTGCATCCAGGCGGACGACACGGTCAAGATCATCAACAAGGTCACCGACGCCGACCTCATCATCTTCGGGTCGCCCGTCTACTGGTGGGGCATCTCCGCCCAGCTGAAGGACGTCGTCGACAAGTTCTATTCGCGCGACGACGCATCCGCGCCCACCCTGCGCACGAAGAAGAAGATCGGCATCGTGGCATGCGGCGCGGATTCGCTCGCCAATCCCGAGTACAAGCTCATTTCCGACCAGTTCCACTGCATCGCGGAGTTCCTCGGCTGGGAAGTCGTCCTGGACGAATCCATCTGTGCCGCGGCCGCCGACGACCTGGCGAAGGATGCCGCGCGTCTTGCCGAGCTCACGGAAACCGCCGCCAAGCTCTGAAAACAGCCTCTTCTCAAAAAAATCACCGCCGGATCTCACATCGAAGTCCGGCGGTTTTTTTTGGGGTGCACACGTGCCGCCACGAAGTGCGGCATATGGTCAGCCGCGATTAAGTGGCTTTTCTGCGGGTGGCGAACTGGTCGGCGGTCACTGCCACGATGATGATGAGGCCGATCACGACGAGCTGGACGTTCGTGGAAATGTCGAGCAGGGTCAGGCCGTTGCGGAGGAAGCTGATGAGCAGTGTGCCGATGACGGTGCCGAGCATGGTGCCGCGTCCGCCGGAGGGTGCGCAGCCGCCGATGATGCAGGCGGCGATGATGTCGAGTTCCAGCGAGATGCCGGCGGTGGGCTGCGCCGTGCTCGCGCGGGCGACGGTGATCATGGAGGCAAGGCCGACGAGTGCGCCAGTGAGCGTGTAGATCCAGACGATCGTCTTGTTCACGTTGACGCCGGCATGGAACGCGGTCTGGACGTTGGAGCCGATGGCGTAGGTGTAGCGGCCGAACCGGGTGCGCTTCAGCAGGAATCCGGCGGCTAACATGACAATGACGAGCAGGATCACGGAGGACGGGATGCCCGCGACGCGACCGGTGTCAAGCCAGCTGTAGTCGGAGACGGCGAACGGCTTGCCCGCGTTCATGATGTAGGAAATGCCGCGGAAGATGCTCATGGTGCCGAGGGTGACGATGAACGGCGCGAGCTTCAGCTTCGTGATGAGCATGCCGTTGGTGAAGCCGCAGACCGCGCCCGCCAGGACGCACACGAGCGTGCCGGCGATCATCGCGCGGAGCGTCAAGTGGATGTAGCTGCCCGTGGAGATGTCGGCCCAGGTCCCGCCGGAGAAGTACAGCATGGAAGCCGCGCCGATCATGCCGCACATGGCGAGCATGGAGCCGAC
>JAEEGI010027960.1_pt1 | contig 10755 bp, 9 predicted proteins | sample 8958751 | NCBI WGS metagenome assembly JAEEGI01 (sample SAMN16246545, study PRJNA631951) | gut metagenome | biome: gut microbiome; feature: rumen; material: KS-attached | host: Bos | place: Iran: Karaj | collected 2018-10 | reverse complement strand
TATGACTATTTCATGATGTACCTGAACAGTGGTAAGAGCTCACTCTTCCAGGATTCTGAGGCCATCAAGACAGATGCTAACCTCGGTCTGGCTTCTTACTATGCAGGACGCTGCGCCATCCTCAACGAGGACTATGCTGCTGCTACCGCTGCACTGAATGAGGCACTCAACGACACCTCTGAACAGATTCGTGACGGCGCTTTCGACTTCAAGCTCTATGCCATGAACCGTAGTCAGAAGACCGCTGCCGACTCTGTCAAGTATCTTAACGACATGAAGGCCCTGATGGCGCAGTATCCTGACAATGACAAGGTATTCGGTGCTTTAGGCGACGCTCTGCTGCAGCAGGAAAAAACAGAAGAGCTCACAGCGCTTTGTAATGCTCACATGCAGAAACCTCTGGCCATCGTCTATAAGGGTATGATTGCCATGAATGCCAAGAACTATGCAGAGGCCATTGCCGACTTCAGCAGCATCACGCCCGATCATCCCAGCTACCTGCAGGTGGTTTTCAACCGTGCCGTTTGCAAGCTGAACCTTGCCGGCGAGTTCCAGGACAAGCACGCCAACAAGAACACAGGTGCTATGGCTCCTGCTGATGATGCCAAGCTGAAGGAGATGCTGAACGATGCCCGTGTTGATTTCGAGACGTGTCGCCAGCTTGACCCCGACCAGCAGAACGTACGCTGGGCTGTGTTGCTCCGTAACATCTACTACAACCTCGGCGACGAGGCTAAGTATCAGGAGCTGGAGAATATGTAAACAGGCGGCACCTTTTGCCTCATGTATATATAAGGAGAAAATGATAAATGATAAACTATGACGCTTGTATGAAGAACTTAGTTTTATCATTTATCATTTTTTCTTTGTCGTTTACCAGCGCTGTTGCGCAGAAGAAAGAGATAGCGCAAGCCCGTTCTTACATCAAGAGTGGCAAGAACTTCGACAAAGCAGAGAAGCTCATGGTTGACCTGCTGGCCAAGGACTCCGCAAACATGGAGAATCCAAAGATTCACACCCTGTTGTATGAATCAGTCAAGCGACAGTATGAAGCGGGTAATGAGAAGCTCTACCTGAAACAGAAATTTGATACCGCTACCATCTTTAACCTGACCAAGCGCCTGTTTGATGTTTGTCTGCGCTTTGACTCTATTGATTCAAGACCGGACGAGAAGGGTAGGGTAAGGCCAGAATACCGTAAGAAACATGCGCGGGAACTTGACGACATACGCAGGAACCTCTATCTTGGCGGCCGTTTCTTCCTGGCCAAGAGTTGTTTCCCCTTGGCGTTCGATTTCTTTGATGCCTACTTGGACTGCGCCCGTCAGCCCCTGTTTTCAGACTACCACTACCTTCAGCAGGACACACTCATGAAGCATGCCGCCTATTGGGCTGCCTTCACGGGATATAAGGAGAATTCTCCACAGCATATCCTGAAATATGCTGACTTGGCGATGAACGATACGGCTAATGTGCTGTTTACCTTGCAGTACATGTCGGAGGCGTACCGTATGCTGGATGACGACACACTCTATGTGAAAACCTTGAAAAGAGGATTCGAAAGCAGTCCGGAACATGTGTACTTCTATCCGCGATTGCTCGATTTCTACAACAGCAGACAACGTTATGACGAGGCTCTTGAACTGTCGGAAGAAGCACTCACGCATAACGGACAGAGCCAGCTCTTCCTTTTCGGCAAGTCAACGGTGCTGCTGAATATGGGACGTAACGAGGAGTGCCTTGCCATCAGTGACTCGCTGATTAAGATGAATCCCGACTTCAACGAACCGTATTTCAATGCCGGTACAGCCTTGCTGAATCAAGTCCTGCCCTTGGAAAGAAACAGGCGTGCCAACCGCAAGAAGATAACCGGCCTTTATACGAAAGCTCGTCCTTACATGGAACGCTATCGTCAGCTGGCACCCCGTCAGCAGGACAAGTGGGCTCCGGCACTTTATAAGATTTACTTGAATCTGAACATGGGAAAACAGTTCGATGAGATAGACAAATTACTAAAAAAATAAAAAAACACTACCTTTAAGCATTATTTTCCATATTATTTCGTAACTTTGTAGAACATTACAAAGCAAATCTAAAACATATCAAATTATGGAAAATAACGCTCAACTTATTGCTCAGTGCGAGGCACGTGCAAAAGAATGGCTTTCTCCGGCCTTTGACGAGGAGACACGCAAGGAAGTACAGGCTATGTTGGATAATCCCGACAAGACTGATCTCATTGATGCATTCTATCGCGACTTGGAATTTGGTACGGGTGGACTCCGTGGTATCATGGGTGCCGGTACCAACCGCATGAACAAGTATATCGTAGGTATGGCTACGCAGGGCTTTGCCAACTATATTCTCAAGGCCTTCCCCGGCAAGCAGTGCTCGGTTGTCGTCGGTCATGACTGCCGTAACAACGGACGTATGTTTGCCGAGTCCGTAGCTGATATCTTCTCGGCTAACGGCATCAAGGTCTATCTCTTCGAGAGCCTTCGTCCTACACCTGAGATTTCGTTCGCCATCCGTCAGCTCGGTTGTCAGGCAGGTGTTAACGTTACTGCCAGCCACAACCCTCGCGAGTATAACGGCTATAAGGCATACTGGGATGACGGCGCACAGGTGCTGGCTCCCCATGACAAAGGTATCATTGATGAGGTGAACAAGGTGAAAATCGGTGATGTGAAGTTCGAGGGCAACAAGGAACTCATTGACATCATCGGTGGTGAGATGGACTGGGACTACCTGCAGGCAGTCAAGGAGGCTATGGTCGATCAGGATGTCATACTGCGCCAGAAGGACCTTAACATCGTTTACTCTCCCATGCATGGAACCGGTCGTGTGATTGTTCCTGAGGCACTGCGTTCCTGGGGTTTCCAGAACATCCACGTGGTACCCGAGCAGATGGTCATCGATGGTAATTTCCCGACTGTTGTCAGCCCCAACCCCGAGAATGCCGAAGCTATGACACTCGGCATGAAGTTGGGTACACGTCTGAATGCCGACCTGGTGATTGCCTCCGACCCCGATGCCGACCGTCTGGCTATTGTCTGCCGAAATGCAAAGGGTGAGTGGGAAATCCTGAACGGTAACCAGACCTGCATGATGTTCTCATGGTACATCATCGCCAACAAGAAGAAACTCGGTCAACTGAAGGGCAACGAGTTCCTCGTAAAGACCATTGTGACCACCGAGGTGATTGCTGAGATTGCCAAGAAGAATGGCGTGGAATACCGTGACTGCTATACGGGCTTCAAGTGGATTGCCAACGAGATTCGTATCTCAGAGGGCAAGCAGAAGTACATCGGCGGTGGTGAGGAGTCGTTCGGCTTCCTGCCGTTTGACAAGGTGAGGGATAAGGACTCCCCCGCATCCATCTGTCTGATTTGTGAGATTGCAGCTTGGGCACGTGACAACGGCATGACGCTCTATGATTTGCTGATGAACATCTATGCTGAGTATGGCTTCTCGCGCGAAGTAACCATCAACGTGGTACGTCCGGGTAAGACGGGTGCCGACGAGATTAAGCAGATGATGACCAACTTCCGTAATAACCCGCCGACAGATCTGGGTGGTTCAAAGGTTTGCCTGTGGAAGGACTACCAGACACTCGAAGCCAGGGATGCCCAGGGCAATATCACTAAGCTCAACATGCCTGACACATCGAATGTGCTGCAGTGGTTCTGTGAGGACGGAACGAAAGTCAGCGTACGTCCCTCTGGTACCGAGCCGAAGATTAAGTTCTATACTGAGGTCAAAGATCCTTCGTTCAAGTGCGCCGGATGCTACGAACGCTGCATGAAGGCTGCTGAAGAGAAGATTGAGGCCATCAAGAAATCTCTGAATCTGTAAAGATTCTGTGGTTTTTAACTAAGTATGTGTGGGGCAAACAGCGGTTTGCCCCTTTTCTATGGGTCAAAACATACATTTTTCACAAAAAGCGAAAAATATTCAGTAAAAAATTTGCAGGTGTCAAAGAAAAGCATTACCTTTGCACCGCATTTGAGAGAAGATGCTACGGTAACATACCGGGTAAGGAAGTTTGGGTGAGTGGCTGAAACCAGCAGTTTGCTAAACTGCCGTGCGGGTTACCGTACCGGGGGTTCGAATCCCCCAGCTTCCGCTCGACTTTAAAAATGCACAAATGCTACATTCACTAACTGGTCGGTTCATCTAACGGTTAGGATACAAGATTCTCAATCTTGGCATAAGGGTTCGATTCCCTTACCGACTACAAAAAAAGGAGCTTCAGAATTTCTGAAGCTCTTTTCTTTTTGTGTGTTTCCCGTGCTTACTTCTGCGGAATGTTCCTCAGGATGTCGAGCAGGTGATCCCATACCATTTGTACGGTAGGAATGTGCAGACGCTCATCGGGTGTGTGAACACCACGCAGGGTGGGACCGAAGCTGACCATGTCGAGGGCAGGGTAGCGTTCGGAGAACAGACCGCACTCCAAACCGGCATGAATACCTCGTACATTGGGGTCCTTGCCAAAGAGTTTCTTGTACGACTCTACCACAATCTTCTGCAGCTCGCTGTTCTGACGCATCTTCCAGGCAGGATAGCCGTCGGAGCTGACCACATGAGCACCTGCCAGTTCGAAGGTGGCAGCAATGGTGGCACACATATTGTCGAGGTTAGACATGACGTTCGAACGCTGGCTGGAAAGGATGTTGATGACCTTCTCGTCGGTATGCACGCTGGCAATGTTGCTGGAGGTCTCGACCATTCCACCCAATGCCTCGTCCTGGCAGATGGCGTAGATACCATTGTCAACAGCCTGCAGAGCTGTCACGAAGCGGCGCATGTCGGCATCGGTCATGACGGGTTCGGCATCGCAGCTTTCCATGTAGAACTCCATCGTCTGGTCAGTCACGTGAAATTCGTCCTGTACCTCGGCGGCAAAGATGTTCCAGTCGGCACGTACATTCTCCTTGACAGCATGAGGAACGGCTATCACGAAGTAGCCGTCGCGCGGAATGGCATTGTGCAGTTTTCCGGAATGGAACTGTGCCAGTTGCACACCTTCGTAGCGCTTCATCTCCTGATAGATGAAACGGCTCAGTATCTTGATGGCATTGGCGCGCTTCTTGTTGATGTCATCGCCAGAATGACCGCCGTTCAGACCCTTCAGCGAGCCACGCATGAAAAATGCCCCGTCGGCAGCTGCCTGACGGCTGATGTCGAAACGAGCCGTCGTGTTACGTCCGCCGGCACAAGAAACGAAAATCTCTCCCTCGTCTTCCGAGTCCAGATTGATGAGGTAGTCGCCAGTCATGAAGTCCGACTTCATGCCTTCGGCACCAGTCAGGCCCGTCTCTTCGTCGCGTGTGAAGACGCACTCAATGGGGCCATGCTCCACATCGTCAGCATCGAGAAGTGCCAACTCTATGGCACAGCCGATGCCGTCGTCGGCTCCTAACGTCGTGCCTTCAGCGGTCAGCCATTCTCCGTCGATATAGGTACGGATGGCATCGTGGTCGAAGTCAAATTCCACATCCACCAACTTGTCGCATACCATGTCCATGTGGCTTTGCAGGATAACCGTCTTCCGGTTCTCCATACCCTTGGTTGCTGGTTTGCGGATGATGACGTTGCCGGTCTCATCAACTTTTGTTTCCAGTGCTCTGCGCTCACCCCAGTTCTTCAGATACTCAATCATCTTCTCCTCATGCTTTGAGGGACGGGGAATTTCATTAATTCTTGCAAACTGTTCGAAGACACTTTGCGGTTTCAAATCACTTTTATTCATTTCTGATAATCATATTTGGTGTTTATTATTCTAATAAATCATAATTTATTTTGCTGTTCGCTTGGTTTACACTACCTTTGCATCCGCAAAATTAATAAAAAAGATGGAATTAGTGCTCATACCAACGTTAATAATTGCAATCGCCATGATTTTTCTTTTGGTGAAGGTGCTTTTGAAGCGTAATGGTGAGTTTTCATCGCAGCACATACACGACAGTCAGGCCATGAAGGAACGTGGTATTCATTGCGTGATGGACCAGGACCGGGAGATGCGACGCAAAAGCCGGCTGGCCGTGGAGGAAAAAGTAAAAAGGTAAAAAAGTAAAAAAATAAAACAGAAAGAAATGAAAAAGAACATTCTTACATCGATGGCTGCTATTGCAGCATTTGCTCTTACAGCGTGCAACAACGCTGCACCCAAGATGGACGAACAGCCCGCTGCTGCTCCTGAGGGAGGCATGAAGATTGCCTATGTCGAGGTTGACTCGCTGGCTTCGCAGTACCAGTTCTGCATTGACTACACCAAGATTCTGGAAAAGAAGCGTACCAATGCCACGAACACGCTGAACCAGAAGGGCAATCAGCTTCAGGCTGCCATGAACAACTTCCAGCAGAAGCTGAACAATAATGGTTTCCGCAGCCGCGAGGAGGCAGAGAGTGCACAGCTCGCCATTCAGCGCAGCCAGCAGTCCTTGCAGGAGCTGCAGGCTCGTCTGGGTTCAGAACTTGAGAAGGAAGCTGCCGATTTCTCCTTGGCGCTGAAGGATTCGCTGGACCACTTCCTCGCCATCTATAACAAGGACAAGAAGTTCGACCTGATTCTTTCCAAGTCGGATGCCACCAGTAACATTCTCTATGCCGAGAAACGTTATGACATCACCGACGAGGTTATCAAGGGACTCAACAAGCGCTATAAGCCTGCTCCAGAAGCAAAGCCCGCAAAGAAAGAGGACGAAGAAAAGAAATAAAAACAAACTACTAAGTATATATAACAGAGAGGGGTAGGGTTCTGGTGAACACCTGCCCCTTTTTAGTGCTTGCCCAATTCCCAGCAGGCAACGGCAGTTGCAGCTGCAACGTTTAGTGAGTCCACGCTGTGTGCCATCGGAATGCGTACCACATAGTCGGCATCGGAAATCGTCTGCTGTGGGAGTCCGTCACCCTCGGTGCCCATGACTATTGCCAAGCGCTCTTCTTTTTTCAGCCTGTCGTCATCCAGTGCGATGCTGTTGTCGGTCAGCGCCATTGCTGCCGTTCGGAATCCATAGCCGTTCAGCTCCCTGATGTCCCCGCTCATCCACGTCCAGGGAACCTGGAAGATGGTTCCCATTGACACCCTGACGGCGCGTCGGTTCAATGGGTCGCAAGAGTCTGGAGTCAGCAGTACGGCATCAATGCCCAGTGCCGCTGCCGAACGGAAAATGGCCCCGATGTTGGTCGTGTCAACCACACCCTTGATGACGACAACCCGACGGGCATCCTTGCAGACCTCGGCAACACTGCGCAGCTTCGGCCGTCGCATGGCACACAGCACGCCACGGGTCAGCGTGTAACCTGTGAGTTCGGATAGCAGTTCCCTTGTCCCTGTATATACGGGCACCTCGCCGCATCTGCTGATGATGTCAGCCGCATCGCCGGTGATGTGTTTCTCCTCGCACAGCAATGCCGTCGGTTCAAAGCCTGCATCCAGTGCCACCCTGATTACTTTCGGGCTCTCGGCAATAAACACCCCCTTTTCGGGCTCCAGCGCCATGCGCAGCTGTGCCTCGGTCAGCGTGCTGAATACCTGCACGCCCTCCTCGTTGAGTGATGCTATTCTGATGATGGACATACCTTGATAAGCTATTGACGTTTCCCTCGTTCTGCTATAAACAAAAAAGTGCTGCATGAAATGAATCAACAGCACCTTTTGTTGAGGTACCTAGCAGAGTCGAACTGCTCTACACGGTTTTGCAGACCGTTACCTAACCGATCGGCCAAGGTACCCTTTTTTGTTTTGCGGTTGCAAAGGTAATATAATTATTCGGTATAGCCAAATTTTTCGGTTATTTTTTCTTGCAGAAATCCGTATTTCGTGGTTTCTGTGCTTTCAACGGACATCCTTCGCAGCTGTCGCAAGGGTTCTCAGCGCGTTTCAGTACCTTGTAAATGCGCCAGGAGGCATAACTCACGGCGGCGGCAAGAATGGCAAAAACGCATATCCATTGAACCATATCCATAGACCCCAACCGCCTTATCTTGTCAGTTTCCGAAGCAGCACCTTGTTGATGACCTGTATGCGGTGACCCTGATAGACGATGTCCTCGCGTACATTATTTATATTATTAAAGAGGTCGCTGAAGGCGTTAAGCAGGAAGTTGGGCTGACTGCTGTCCTCCGTCACCTCCGGGTTGGTCACGATGCGTATGCCCTGTTCCTCTATGTGCACGTCAACGTCGGTGCCCGTCATGATGGGGTCGCCGTCGTAGTGTATGGCTCCGGGTGCCGTGCGGTGTATGTGTATGCGCTTGCTCTTGAAGGTCTTGATTTTCGAGTTCTTCTCCAGTGTCTTGCTGAACAGGTCGAAGCTGATTTGCGGGGCATCGAAGGCGGTAAAAGGCTCCAGAATGACAATGTCCATCATGCCGTCCTTCATCGTGGCGTGGGGTGCAATGTAGGCGTTGTTGCCGTACTGCGACGCATTGGCACAGGCTATGAGGAATGCCTTGTAACGCTTGGCGCCCGTCTCGTCCTCTACCTCGTACGTCTCGGGCTTGTATTTCAGTCCTTCCTTCAGCACGTTCTCCACGTAGGTGATGGGGCCGCGCTTGCCAGCTTCGGCAAACTTGAACGAGATGAACGCATCAAACCCCATGCCGCAGGTGCAGAAGAACGGCAGGTCGTTGATGACACCATAGTCAAACGATTCTATCTGGCAGTGGTTGATGATGCGAAGAGCCTTTTTCACATCCAGTGGTATGCACAGGTGGCGGGCCAGTCCGTTACCGGAACCGCAGGGTATGATGCCCAGCGCGGTCTGTGAGTGGGTCAGCGACCGTGCCACTTCGTTTACTGTGCCGTCGCCGCCTACTGCCACGACGACATCCACCTGCTGTTCCACGCAGTCGTGGGCTATCTCTGCTGCATGTCCGGCATATTCGGTCGTACGAATCTCGTAGTCGAAATCATCCTTGCTGATAATCTCGTCTATATACTCCGGAATCATGTTTTTGTTATGCGTACCGGATATCGGATTGAGTATGAATGTTATTTTTTTCTTGCTCATCTCAGCCACAAAGTTACGAAATTCAGTTGAAATATGTCTAATAAATGTAATAAATTTTATGTTTTGTGCGAAATATTACGAAAAAAATGCACTATTTGATAAAATTTGTGTATCTTTGCAGCCTGTAACAAAAGAGAAGTGTTGTACATACATAATAAATATGGGACAATTACAAGAAAGATACAAGAATTATCGTGAGCCACAGAAGTTTATGGAGGCTGACGTTTATCCCTATTTCCGTGCTATCGAAGGAAAACAGGGCACGGAAGTAGAGATGGGAGGCCACAAAGTTCTGATGTTCGGCTCCAATGCTTATACTGGTTTGACAGGCGACCAGCGTATTATTGATGCTGCAAAGGCAGCACTTGACAAGTACGGCTCGGGCTGTGCCGGCAGCCGTTTCTTGAATGGAACGCTCGACCTGCACGTACAGTTGGAGAAGGAAATCTCGGAGTTCATCGGCAAAGAAGACTGTCTTTGCTTCTCCACCGGATTCTCTGTCAACCAGGGTGTTCTGGCAATGGTAGTCGGCAAGGACGACTACATCATCTGCGACGACCGCGACCATGCAAGCATTGTCGATGGCCGTCGTCTTTCGTTTGCCAAGCAGCTGCACTATAAGCATAACGACATGGAAGACCTGGAGCGCGTGCTGCAGAAGCTGCCTTACGAAGCCATCAAGCTGATTGTCGTTGACGGTGTCTTCTCCATGGAAGGCGACTTGGCTAAGCTCCCCGAGATTGTTGAGCTGAAGCATAAGTACAACTGTTCCATTATGGTTGACGAGGCCCACGGCATTGGTGTCTTCGGACGTCAGGGCAGGGGAGTGTGCGACCATTTCGGACTGACCGACGAGGTCGATCTCATCATGGGAACCTTCTCCAAGTCACTCGCATCGATCGGAGGCTTTATTGCTTCCGACTGGGACACCATCAACTTCCTGCGTCATACCTGCCGCACCTACATCTTCTCTGCGTCCAACACGCCTGCTGCCACCGCAGCGGCTATGGAGGCTCTGCACATCATCCAGAAGGAGCCCGAGCGCATCGAGTCACTTTGGCGCGTCACCAACTATGCCCTCAAGCGTTTCCGTGAAGAAGGTTTTGAGATTGGTGAGACCGAAAGCCCCATTATCCCGCTTTATGTGCGCGATGTGGATAAGACGTTCCTCGTTACGGCACTTGCCTTTAAGGCTGGTGTGTTCATCAATCCTGTCATTCCGCCTGCATGTGCTCCTCAGGACACGCTGGTACGCTATGCCCTGATGGCCACCCATACCGAAGAACAGGTTGACCGCTCGGTAGTGGCGCTGAAGAAGATATTTGTTGAACAAGGCATCATCAAGTAAGATAGAAAAAAAGAAATTGGGAAATGAGAAGTGGAAACGTTAAAAAACACTAAGTAGCGTCCATTTCTCATTTTTCATTTCTCATTTCTCGATATAAAAGTGTACCTTTGCAGCCGCAAAACCGGAACATTGGTATTGCAACGAGGTGTAGCGCAGTTGGTAGCGTTCCTGGTTTGGGACCAGGCTGTCGCAGGTTCGAGTCCTGTCACCTCGACCACCCTTGAAAAGTTCGGCCGCTGACTCACATGGAGTTAGCGGTTTTTTGTGCCCTGTATCGTCCGTCATGTCCGCTCCACCTCGCAGATAGGCCGTTTCGAAATGCTCGGCACCAATTGGGACGAGCACGAAAAGACCTTCCGTGTCCGCTTCAAGGTCGTCTGATTCTTAG
>JAEEGI010027957.1_pt1 | contig 10756 bp, 7 predicted proteins | sample 8958751 | NCBI WGS metagenome assembly JAEEGI01 (sample SAMN16246545, study PRJNA631951) | gut metagenome | biome: gut microbiome; feature: rumen; material: KS-attached | host: Bos | place: Iran: Karaj | collected 2018-10 | reverse complement strand
TGTATTCAGGATTATGGTCGTAGAGCTTTAACCACTGCATTTTCTCGCAGAAGGTCTTGGGATCGTCTAAGTTAAGAGGATAATCCATCCTGTAATTCCACAGGCTGTTTATATATTCCTCATCGCTCATTGAATGATAAAATCCGTGCGAAGCAAGAAAATATAATCTTGTAGCGGGGTTTGTGACCAGTTCCTTCAGAAAAGATATTTTACTCATTACATGCTCCCAAAAGTGTATTTATTTGATAATCATACCATATATCCTGATAAATTGCTTTATAATCTGTTAATTTATATCAATATATAGTATGATAGTAATGTTTGGGGCACATATATATAGTGTTTGTTTTTGCATCATTGGATCCGTATCCGGCATGATTGATCCTGAGGGATCACAGTCTGGCGGAGCCGGACGCAGACTAAGGGGGATTCGTATGGAATTAATGTTTATCGGAGCCGACCATGAGGTTACCGGAAGCTGTCATTACTTAAACGTCGGTGATAAGAATGTCCTTGTTGATTACGGAATGGAGCAGGGCGTAAATGTCTATGAGAACGCCAACCTTCCCGTAGATGAAGCAATGATAGATGCGGTGCTTCTTACTCATGCTCACGTGGATCATTCCGGTATGCTTCCGAGGTTATATGCAAGGGGCTTCAGAGGGAAGATATACTGCACCTATGCGACTGCCGATCTGTGCAGCATAATGCTCCGCGACTGCGCGCATATCCAGCAGCAGGAAGCTGAATGGAAGAACCGCAAGAATAAACGTAGAGGCGAGAGCGAAGTTATACCGGCCTACACCATGGAGGATGCGGACAATACGATCCGTATGCTGGTGCCGTGCCCTTACGGAGAGAAGATCAATATCCTTGACGGGATAGACATCAGATTCACCGATGTGGGACACCTGCTCGGTTCATCAAGTATTGAGGTCTGGGCGCACGAAGACGGCGAGAAGAAAAAGATAGTTTTCTCAGGTGATATAGGTAATACCAACCAGCCGCTCATCAAGGATCCCAGTTATACCAGCTACGCCGATTATGTGGTTATGGAGTCTACATACGGAGGCAGGTATCATGAGAAGGCCAAAGGCGATAACGTCAAGGAGCTTGCGGCATATATACAGCAGACTCTTGACAGGGGAGGCAATCTGGTCATTCCTTCGTTTGCGGTAGGAAGAACCCAGGAGATACTCTATTTCATACGTCAGATCAAGGCGGAGCATCTGGTCAGCGGACATGATGATTTCCCTGTGTATGTGGATTCGCCCATGGCGGTTGAGGCAACTAACGTATTCCAGAAGAATATCAGGGAATGCTTTGATGAAGATGCGCTTGCCCTTGTGAACAAGGGAATAAACCCGTTAAGATTCCCTAATCTGAGGCTGTCCATTACGGGCGACGAATCCATATACATCAACTCGGATCCCGAACCCAAGGTCATTATCTCGGCTTCAGGCATGTGCGAGGCAGGCCGTATAAGACATCATCTTAAGCATAATCTGTGGAGACCGGAATCCACCATACTGTTCGTGGGATATCAGGCGGTCGGAACACTTGGCCGTGCCCTTGTGGAAGGAGCGGAAGAAGTCAAGCTCTTCGGTGAACCCATAGAGGTGAGGGCGAGCATCTGCCAGATGACCGGACTTAGCGGACATGCGGACAAGGAAGGACTCATGGCCTGGGCATCAGCGTTTACCAATGTTCCGGACAGATATTTTATCGTGCACGGCGATGATGATTCCGTAGAAGCGCTTACTTCATCCATAAGAAAAGAATTAAACGCCACGGCAGACGCTCCTTACAGCGGAACCAGGTTTGATCTTCTGTCAGGCACATATATATTCCAGGCCAAGCCGGTGCCGATCTCGAAGAAGAAGGTCGTATCCGAAGTATTTGCCCGTCTCGAGGCAGCAGGCGCAAGGCTTCTTGCCGTTATTGCGCATAATAAGGGCGGCGCCAACAAGGATCTTGCGAAATTCGCAGACCAGATCAATTCGCTGTGCGACAAATGGGACAGATAGAAGGAAAAAGATATGAGCAAAGCAGATGAACTATTTATAAGTATGTGCCGGGATATACTGGACAACGGCACCGATACAAGGGGCGAATCAGTACGCCCGCACTGGCCGGACGGAGAAAGCGCATATACGATCAAGAGATTCGGAGTAGTCAACCGATATGACTTAAGAGAAGAGTTTCCGGCCATAACCTTAAGAAAGACCGCTATCAAATCCGCAACCGATGAGGTCCTGTGGATATATCAGCAAAAATCCAACAACATCCATGATCTGCATTCGCATATCTGGGATGAGTGGGCAGATGAGAACGGATCCATAGGAACCGCATATGGATATGTGGTCGGAGAGAAATTCATGTACAAAGGCGAGGAGACCGACCAGATGGATTATGTGTTAAGGCAGCTTAAGGAGAATCCTTACAGCCGCCGCATCATGACCAATCTGTATCAGTTCCATGACCTGGCTACAGGCAGACTTGATCCCTGCTGCTACAGCGCCACCTATAATGTGACACATGACACATCATCAGACAAGCTTGTGCTTAACATGGTCCTTAACCAGAGAAGTCAGGATGTTCTGGCCGCCAATAACTGGAATGTTGTCCAGTATGCGGTACTTCTCATGATGGTCGCCCAGGTCAATGATATGATCCCGGGAGAACTGGTACATGTTATCGCAGATGCCCACATCTATGACAGACACGTACCCATCATAGAGGAACTGATACAAAGAGAGACTTATCCTGCGCCTAAGGTCCATCTTAATCCCGATATCCATGATTTTTATAAGTTTACGAGAAATGATGTGATCGTTGAGGATTATGTAACGGGACCTCAGATAGAGAATATACCCATCGCTATCTGACGGTACAGGAGTTTTGATAAGGGATATATAAGATTATTTCACGCAGGATACGGAGGCACACCCATGAATATGATAGTAGCAGTTGATGCAAACTGGGCGATAGGCAACAAAGGATCTTTACTGGTGAGGATCCCCGCAGACCATAAAATGTTCAGAAATGAAACCATAGGTAAGACTGTGGTTCTTGGAAGAAAGACGCTTGAGACTTTTCCGCAGAAACAGCCCTTATCCGGACGGACCAACATCATCCTTACAAGAAATCCGGATTATAAAGCCGGGGATGCGCTGATCGCCCACAGCCTCGAGGAACTGCTTGGCATGCTGAAGGATATTCCTGATGAGGAGATCTATATTATCGGCGGCAGCTCGGTGTACGATATGATGCTTCCTTACTGCGATACCGTTCATGTGACGAAGATCGACCATGAATATGAAGCGGATGCGTATTTCCCGAATCTTGACGAGTCGGATGAATGGGAGATAGAGGCTGATTCGGACGAACAGGTATATTTTGATCTGACATACAGATTTTTGAAATACAGAAGACTAAATAACGCAAAATCATTGATTTAGACACTTTTTTAGGTGTAAAATATTTGTTCAGATACCCCGGAGGGGATTTATAAACGGGCTTAATGGTAAGTCCGATCAACGGAGGAGTAAACTATGGCTAAGAAAGATATCGATTGGGGTAGTCTCGGATTCGGCTATCAGAAAACAGACAAAAGATATGTGAGCAACTATAAGAACGGAGCCTGGGATGAAGGCGCTGTCGTAGATGACGCCGACATTGTGCTCAATGAGTGCGCAGGCGTTTTCCAGTATGCCCAGACCGTATTTGAGGGCCTGAAGGCATATACGACCGAGGATGGACATATTGTTACTTTCAGACCTGACCTGAATGCAGAGCGTATCAACCAGTCCGCAGCCAGACTTGAGATCCCTGTTCTTCCTGAAGGAAGATTCATAGAAGCTGTTGAAAAGGTAGTTGCAGCCAATGAAGACTGGGTTCCGCCCTACGGATCAGGCGCAACATTATATATCAGGCCTTACATAATGGGTACAAATCCCGTTATCGGAGTTAAGCCTGCAGATGAATATCAGTTCAGAGTATTTGTTACTCCGGTTGGCCCGTATTTCAAGGGCGGCGCAAAGCCTATCACCATTAAGGTAAGTGATTTTGACAGAGCAGCTCCTCACGGAACCGGACATATCAAAGCAGGTCTTAACTACGCCATGAGCCTTCACGCAATAGTAACGGCTCATAAGGAAGGCTTTGATGAGAATATGTATCTTGATCCCGGCACACGTACGAAGATCGAAGAGACAGGCGGAGCAAACTTCCTGTTTGTGACCAAGGACGGCAAGGTTGTAACGCCCAAGTCTGATTCCATTCTTCCTTCCATCACCAGACGTTCACTCATGGTGGTTGCTGAGAAGTATCTCGGTCTTACCGTTGAGCACAGGGAAGTATTCTTTGATGAACTTCCGGATATGGCTGAATGCGGTCTGTGCGGTACCGCTGCAGTTATCTCTCCTGTAGGCTGCATAGTGGATCATGGCAAAGAGATCCGTCTTCCCAGCGGTATGGATGAGATGGGCCCTGTTACGAAGAAACTCTATGATACTCTTACGGGAATCCAGATGGGCCGTATAGAAGCGCCTGAAGGCTGGATCTACACAATCAAATAATAATCGGGAAATACAGGCATGGATAACCTTAGACGATGTAAAGTTAATATTGGTTTTCTATGCCTGTTTTTATGTCTTGCGATACTTACAGGATGTGGCGGACAGATCGCGGATACCCGTGTGGTCCTGACCACGGGACTTAAGAAAGACGAGGTATTCAGGATCGAGTCAGTCAGTTGTTCAAAGCCCGAGATGATGGTCTATATCACCAACATGCAGAACCAGTATGAAAATGTGTATGGTGAAGAGATCTGGAAGACCGAAGGATACGGGGTGACCTTGAAGGAACGCGTTATGGATAACGCTCTTGCCAAGATGGCGCAGGTCAAGACCATGAACCTTATGGCACGCTCACGAGGCATAACGTTATCATCTCAGGAGTCGGCATCGGTTGAGAACGCCGCAGATATATATTACGGATCCCTTAGCCAGACAGAGATTGAGTCCATGGGGATAAACAGGAATACGATAGCCGGGCTGTATGGAGAGTATCTTACAGCCAGAAAGGTTTATCAGGACATTATTAAGGATATCAATCCCGAGATAAGTGATGATGAGGCGCGTAATATCACCATAGACTATATACTGATCAAAACATATAAGGAGACTTCGGACGGCACCAGAGTTGAATATGAAGAAAATGAAAGGCTGAAAGCCTACGCCAAGGCACAGGAGGCATATAAGGAAGCTGTGGCGGGAGAAAGCTTTGATCTTCTTATCGCAAAATATACGGAGGCAGATGAGAGCAGCGCTTCGGTCTCAAAGGAAGATATAGAAAGCGATTATATCCGCACTTCACTGTTTGAACTGTCCAAGGATGAGATATCGCCGATCCTGTCGACGAAGGACGGATATCTGATCGCAAAATGCGACAGCACATACGATCTTGAAGAGACTGACCAAAACAAGATCACTATCGTTGATGAGCGCCGTGAGATGGCTTTCAGTGAAGAATATGACAAATATGTTGAGAATCTGACGAGAAAGCTAAATGACGCTCTTTGGGAAGAGATAGATTTTCTTCATGATGATGAGATCACTACAAGCAGCTTTTTTAAGGTTGCCGATGAGAGTCTGGTACTGGATGAACAGCTCTGAGATGTGATCCGGGAGGTCCTGATCTGAAATTTATATAAGTTTATAAAATTTTTATTAGCACTCAGACGAATTGAGTGCTAAAATTATGTTTATGGAAAATTAACCAACCATATTTCATGATAGAGGAGATGAATACAATGTCTGAAAAACACGGTAACTTATCGATCAACTCGGAGAATATGTTCCCGATAATCAAGAAATGGCTTTATTCCGACCATGACATATTCTACAGGGAACTTGTTTCCAACGGCTGTGACGCCATCACGAAGCTTAAGAAGCTTGACATGATGGGAGAGTATGAACTTCCGGCTGACTATAAGCCGCTCATCAAGGTGATTGTTGATCCGTCGGAGAAGACCATTAAGATCACGGATAACGGTCTTGGAATGACAGCTGAGGAAGTTGAGGAGTATATCAACCAGGTGGCTTTTTCGGGAGCTACAGATTTTGTGCAGAAGTATAAGGACAAGACCGGAGATGATCAGATAATCGGACACTTCGGATTGGGATTCTATTCTTCATTCATGGTTGCGGATGAAGTACATATCGATACCCTGTCTTATAAAGAAGGAGCACAGGCAGTACATTGGGAATGTACAGGCGGCGCTGAATTCTCAATGTCCGATTCGGATAAGGCAGAGGTCGGAACAACCATAACCCTTTTCTTAAATGAGGACTGTCTGGAATTCTGTAATGAATACAAGGCCCGCGAGGTTATCAAGAAGTACTGCGGATTCATGCCTTTTGAGATCTATCTGGCAAAAGAAGAAGAGAAGGGTGATCTTGAGAACTTCCTGACAGCAAAACCTGAAACAGAAGAAGGATCAGCCGAAGACAAGGCAGAGGATGGCGGGGAAGATAAGGAAGATAAACCCAAGCCTAAGACCTTCACATCCTTGTCTGAGACGGTTCCGCTCTGGACAAAGCATCCTAATGACTGCACTAAGGAGGAATATCTGGAATTCTATCGAAAGCTCTTTAACGACTATAAGGAGCCGTTATTCTGGATCCACCTTAATATGGATTATCCCTTCAACTTAAAGGGAATCCTGTATTTCCCGAAGATCAATACAGAGTATGATTCCATCGAGGGCGTGATCAAACTGTATAACAGCCAGGTATTCGTTGCGGATAATATCAAAGAAGTGATCCCTGAGTATCTGATGCTCTTAAAGGGCGTTATAGACTGTCCCGACCTGCCTCTTAACGTATCAAGGTCTGCGCTGCAGAACGACGGCTTCGTTAAGAAGATATCAGAATTCATATCCAAGAAGGTGGCAGACAAACTCTCCGGCATGTGTAAGACCGAGAAGGAAGAATACGAGAAGTACTGGGATGATATCGCTCCCTTCATCAAGTACGGTTGCTTAAGAGATGACAAGTTCTGTGAGAAGATGACTGACTACATCCTCTTTAAGAACATAGATGATGTATATATGACGCTTCCCGAGTGCCTTGAAGTCAACAAGATCGATCCGGATGATGCGGAAGCGGAAGAAGACGGGGAAAGTGCAGGAAATGCTGTTGATGAAAACGGTGAGACCGTAGAAGCCGAGATCGTTGAGGATAATAAAGACGAAGAAGCTGATGCAGAAGAGGAGAAAAAGGACAAGACCATCTATTATGTCACGGATCCCGTTCAGCAGAGCCAGTACATCAACATGTTCAGACAGGCTAAGATGGATGCGGTGGTTCTTACTCATAATATCGACCAGCCTTTCATCTCCCAGCTTGAGTCCAAGAACGAGGGCATACACTTCAAACGTATAGATGCGGATATCACGGATTCACTTATGTCCAAGACTTCTAAGAAGACTCAGGAAGAGTATGATGAGTCGGCAGAGGAGATCGCAGCTATCGTCAAGAAGGCGCTTAAGAAAAAAGAACTCAAGGTTCAGGTTTCAAAACTTAAGAACAAGAAAGTGTCATCTGTCATAACATTGGCGGAAGAATCAAGACGTATGCAGGATATGATGAAGATGTATTCCATGCCGGGAATGGATGCAGGCATGTTCGGCGCAGACGGTGAGGGCGAGACTCTTATCTTAAACGCCAACCATCCGCTGGTAAAATACCTTATGGAGAATAAAGAGGGCGAGAATACCACGATGATAGCCGAGCAGCTCTATGATCTTGCAAAGCTCCAGCAGGCTCCCCTTTCACCTGATGAGATGACAAGATTTGTGGCACGATCCAACTCGATTATGGAGATGGTGATCAGGTAAGATGACTTCGTAGCCCGGAGATCCGATGATGGATTTTCCGGGCTTATTTATTTACCGGTAAAGATGAGGTCTCGCTTGAAAAATCTGCCGTTTTTTGGTACAATTTTGAGTAACTATGAGAGCAGTTATTGATGAAATAAACAACGGACAGATCATAAGAAATTTCGGATCGCTGACGTTTGACGTCAGTATAGTCGAACATACTTTAAGAGCCGGCACAATATGTGAAGGCTCTTTTGCGGTTAACGCCAGACAAGGACAGCTTACGGAAGGATATGTCTATACCACGGACTATCGTATGGAAACCTTAAGCGACCGGTTTGGCGGAACCCTTGATGAGGTCGCCTACAGATTTCACGGAGAGCATATGCTCGAAGGGACAGAAGTCCATGGCGACTTTATTCTTGTGACCAATTGCGGGGAGTACCGCATTCCCTTTGTGATACATGCGGAAGGAAGCGTACTTGAATCTTCTATAGGCCCTATCAGGAATATCCTGCATTTTACCAATCTGGCAAAATCCGAATGGGATGAAGCGCTTTCTCTTTTCTATTCTCCCGGATTCGAAAAGCTTTTCACGGGATCGGACAGAGCATATCTGTCTGCTTATAAGTGTCTGTCGGGGGTAAAGGGATCCGGCCACAATATGGATGAACTTCTTGTGACGATGCACAAGAAGACTCCGGTTGAGTATATTCCGGCCCAGCGCTCGATCGAGATCAACGATCCGGAGGGCTTAAGCAGATTCAGCCTTGATATCACCAGAAACGGCTGGGGACATACTTATTTTATCGTCGAGAGCGAGGGTGATTTCATCACTATAGAAGAAGACAGGGTGAGCAGAGATTCATTTCTGGGCAATAAGTATCAGCTGTTTTACTACATAGATTCTGCAAAACTCCATAACGGACATAATTTCGGGTCCATCGTCATCAAAGCCGACAGACACAGGACTGTCATACCCGTTACGGTCAATCTGACCGGCTCAATGCAGTACCTTCGCAATATGACCAGATTCAGACATGAGCAGATAGTCGGGCTTATGAAGTCCTATTCGGGACACAGACTGAAAAAGATCCCCACCAGGGTATGGCTTAATGAATCAAATGAGATAGTCGAGAAGATGCTTGACCATGATCCGGAAGATCTGATGGCAGGCTTATACAGGATCCATCTGATGATAACCCAGGAGCATATCAATGAAGCCGCCTGGAATCTTAAGGCCATAGCGGGAAAGGCTGAGAGCGTCAAGGATGATCTGACATATCTGTGGTGTTATTATCTGTATCTGAAATCACTGACGGATGAAGATGCGCTTGATATCAATTCACTCACTGAAGAAGTAGAGTATTACTACAAACGTGATCCCGACAGCTGGCGTCTGTGCTGGCTTCTGGCTGTGATGTCAGAGGAGTGCCAAAACGCCGAACGCAGATGGGAGATGTTTAAAGAGTCCTTTGAGAGAGGCTGCAATTCTCCTGCGATATATGTTGAGGCTGCAAGGATCGTACTTGATAATCCTGCGTTTATCAGGGACTTTGATGACTTTTCCATTTCCGTGATCAGATATATCTGTAAGCAGGATGCACTGAATGATGAAGTGATATACGCCATCATTTCAACAGCACAGAGAATGAAGGAGTGTTCTCCTACGGTCATAAGGCTGCTTGAATACTGCTATGAAAGATGCGCTGATGATGAATTGCTCAATATCATCTGCCTGCATCTTATCAAGGCTGACCGCAGAGATCTTATCGCTCATAAATGGTACGGATACGGTGTTGAGAGATCTGTCAAGATAACAAGGCTTGTTGAATACTATATGATGAGCATTGATATCACTGCGTCTGAAGAGATCCCACGCCCGGTTTTATTGTATTTTTCCTTCCAGTCTGATCTGGATTATGAGACCAATGCTTTCCTGTACGCCTATATCATCAGGCACAAGGAAGATGATCCGGATATGTACTCAAGATATCTGCGTCAGATGAAGGAATACGTTGCCGATCAGCTTGCGGCAAAACACTGTAACCGTAATCTTGCCATCGTGTATCGGGATATCATTGATTCGGATATGCTTGGAGACGATAAATTAGCCCGTGATCTTGCCGACGTTATATTCATGTATGAGGTTGATACTTCGCGTCATCCCAGAGCAAGACGGGTGATACTTTGCTATGACCACAAGGACGGCGAAGAATGTTACAACATTAAGGATGGCTTTGCCTGCGTACCCATCGTCAGCTCAGACCATTGCCTTGCCATAGAAGACGAATACGGGAACCGTATCTCCGGAACCGCCGATGTGACCGAACATCAGCTTATCTCACCCGGAAACTATTGCTCAATCTGCAGCTCATGGTCAAGGATCATACCGGGATCGATGCGCACTACTGTATGGAGCATGCAGATGACGGAGATATCAGACCTGAGAATGAATTCAGATTCTTAAGTCTGCTGGAAAAGAGATATTTCTGCTCTGAATATGCGCAGGGGATCACGATGCAGCTTATCAGATTCTATTATGACCGCGACAGGGATAAAGAACTGGATAAACTGTTAGAGAGTCTTGAAGGAGATCAGGTATCCGAACTTGACAGGAACGAATGCATCAGATACTTCGTCAAGAGAGGGCTTTTTGCAAAGGCAGTCTCATGGCTTAAGGAATACGGCCCTGACAGGTTGGACGTTACGATCATAAGCGAGCTGCTTCATTCGTGGCTTCCGGTTTTCAGAGATAACCCGGGAGAATATGAAAAACTCGTCTGTCAGCTTTTATTCGGAATGCTTAAATACGACGGAATGAATCTTGTGGGAATTCAGTTTTTGATGAAGCATCTGAATTCATCCGTT
>JAEEGI010027956.1_pt1 | contig 10756 bp, 6 predicted proteins | sample 8958751 | NCBI WGS metagenome assembly JAEEGI01 (sample SAMN16246545, study PRJNA631951) | gut metagenome | biome: gut microbiome; feature: rumen; material: KS-attached | host: Bos | place: Iran: Karaj | collected 2018-10 | reverse complement strand
TCTCGAAGCGGTTTCGGGAGATAGCGTGCGAGGTGTCCATCAGCAGCTGGGCATAAGGGTTGGGCTCGACGAGCGAGCGGATGATGAGCCGCTCAGGGTCGAGCTCGAAGTAGGCGACGTGCTCCTGTTCGGGGGCTTCATAGTCGTCGGTCAGGCCGAGGGCGTATTGGCCTAAGGGCGTGAGGCGGATGAACTCAAGCGAATCAAAGGGTGACAGCCCTGGGTTCTTGTCCTCGTTGATGGCAATCTCGGCAGCGCCGATGCTGGCCAAAAGGAAGGCGCACATTTGCAGGCCCGTGTAGCCGAACTCCATCGCATAGCTGTTGGCGGCAATGGTATTCCCCGTGTACTCATTGGTCATCTGCGTGCTCGACTGCTCGTCGTTGGGGTGAAAGACGAGTGTGGTGAAGCGCTGGGTGTTCTCACCATTCTCGATGCCATAGATTTTCAGGTAGATGTCGCGTATGCTCACCCAGCGGTCAGGCTCTTCGCGAAGCCAGGTGAACATCGTGTTACAAAGCTTGCCTTGCTTGCCGTATTCGGTCATCTGCTGGCGCAGTCCCTTGATGTGCGGATAGAGCAGGCCGACTAACCAGAAGTTGAGACGGGAAAACTCACAGAGCAACTGACGCACCGTTTCTTCGTACGTGGGGTTGCCGCTTTTGATGAGGAACTGCTTGGCTAGGGTCAGCAGCTGTAGATAGGAGAAGGCGCGGAGGTTGGTGCGGAACTCCGTCGTGTCGCCTTGGAAGAACTCAGTGAGTGACAATTTCTTCTGGGCGCGCTTTAAGTCGGCGGTGCCTACACCTTTCTTCTTCAGGGGAAACTCGCCTTGCTGATAAAGGCCGCAGAACAGCTGGTAATGGGCGTAGCTGTCAGCCTCGAGATTGACCGTGCGGTAGTGCCCTTCGGGCAGATTGTTGAGTCCAACCTCTTGGTCAAAGGTCTCGGGGAAGAAAATGGGCATGAAGAGGGCGTGAACGGCCGGACTGACGGTGATGTAGGCCTCGTAGTCGCGGTAGCCATAGCGCCCCACCTCGGCGGAACGTAAGTTGCTGGTTGTGAACCAGCCAAACTCGCGCTTGTTCCAGACAACCTTGTCGCTATAGTAATAGTACGAGCGCTCCTGACTGAACAGGTTGCTGGTGGTCTTGAGTATCTGTTTAGCCTCCTTCTGGGTGACAAACAGTTTGAAGAGCAGCGTGCGCCAAAACTCTTGAAGTTCGTTGCTCATCGAGTCGACATACATCTTCAAGTTCTGCTCGCTGGCTAGGACGAGGGCCAGCCCTTGGGCGATGTTATGCTTCGAGGCGTTGGGCTTCGACATCAGCATGGCTTCTGTAGCTTCTACGACGCGGCCGTTTCTGGTAGTGCGCATCACCTTGCCATACTTGCTTAACCATGGGGCGAGCGCTCCGGCGTAGTTGAGCAGCTGGTTCTTGGTGGAGCGGCTTTCCAGGAAGTCGACGATGGCACCCCATTGGTCGGCAGTAGGCTCTTCGAGCACGAGGTTGGGCAGTGTGGGTACGCTGTTTCCGAATAGATCTGTCTGTGCCATGTTTCAGTTATTTTCCAAAGATATACTTGATGTCTTCCTCAGTGAGCCGCTTGGTGATGGCAGCGTCGCCGGTGATGAGGCTGTCGGCCAGATCCTGCTTCTGTTGTTGCAGCAGTCGGATCTTCTCCTCGATGGTGTCGCGGGTAATGAGTGCAAAGCTGAGCACCTTGGCCTTCTGGCCTATGCGGTGCAGACGGTTGATAGCCTGCTCTTCGGCGGCCTTGTTCCACCACGGCTCGAAGATGTAGACGGTGTCGGCCACGGTGAGGTTCAGCCCTACCCCACCCGTTTTCAGCGTCATCAGCAGGGCGCGGCAGCCCGCGTCGTTCTGGAAGCGCTCAATGACGGCACGGCGGTCGCGGGTGGAGCCGGTCATGGTGGTATAGTCAATGCCAAGCTCCGTCAGCCGTTCGCCGACAAGCTCGATGCCGGCAATGAAGTTGAAGAAGATGACCACCTTATGGCCACTGGCCACCAGCTCCTCCACCTGTTCGCAGAGCAGCGGAATCTTCGGCGAGGCAATGGCACCGTCGCTGAGGCTCTCGGGTACGGAGGCGATGCGTCGCAACTCGCTGAGGGCCTGGAACATCATCATCTGCGACTTCTCCAGTCCCTGCGACTTGATGCTCTGCTGAATGGCCATCTGGTAGTACTGGCGGCGCTCCTCGTAGAACTTGGCGTGGCTGGGTTCCATCTCGACGTAGAGCGTCTGCTCAGTACGGTCGGGCAGCTCCTTGAGCACGTCCTTCTTCAGGCGGCGCAGCATGAAGGGGAAAATCTTGCGGCGCAGGGCCTCGGTGGCTTCCTTGTCGGCGCCGTGCTGTATGGGGCCTGCATACTGGCGGTTGAAGTCGTCGAGTGAGCCCAGCATGGCGGGGTTGAGGAAGCGGTAGAGCGAGTAAAGCTCGGTCAGGTTGTTCTCTATCGGTGTGCCGCTCAGCGCCAGGCGGTGACGGCCGTTGAGCAGCAGCACGGCCTGCGTGGTCTGCGACTGCAGGTTCTTAATGTTCTGCGACTCGTCGAGGATGATGTAGTGGAACTCCTGCTCGCGGAACTGCTCTATGTCGTTGCGCACCAAGGCGTAGGTGGTCAGTATGAGCTGTTGTTTCATGGCTTCCTTCAGGTCGCGCTGCTGGCCGTAGTAGGTGTAGTAGGTCAGCTGGGGCGCAAACTTCTGCAGCTCGTCCTGCCAGTTGAAGAGCAGCGAGCGGGGCATGATGATGAGGGAAGAAGACCCAAAAGCCCCCAAAGCCCCCCCTTCGGCCCCCGAGGGGGCTACATTACTCTTGCGGGTGGTTTTACCAGCATTTGAAGCCCCCTCGGGGGCAGTAGGGGGGGCCTTGTAAACCTTGGTCAGCATCGTGATGGTCTGCAGCGTCTTACCAAGTCCCATATCGTCGGCTAAGCAGCCGCCGAAGTTGTTGTCGTAGAGGTAGTTAATCCACTTCACGCCCTCCTTCTGGTAGTTGCGCAGCTTCGCTTTCACGCCCGCCGTGGAGAGCCGCTTCGAAGCCAGCTGGTTGAAGCCCTCGTAGAACTCGCGGTAGTGCTTGAAGGTCTGGCCTTCGAGCTTCTCGGCCAGCAGACTCTCAATCTCGGGCAGGTCGAAGAACGATACTTTTACTTTGTCGCCCTTCTCCACCTTGCGGAAGATGCGCTCCAGTCGCTTCACGTAATGCTCGTCGACGAGTCCGCGCTGTCCGTCGCTCAGCGTGACGTATTTCTGCTTGTTATACTGCTGCAGGAACGAGCGGAGCGACATTTCCTCACCCTCGATGTTGATGGTGGCCGAGCCTTCGAGGAAGTCGATGCCCGACGACAGTTTCAGGTTCATCTTCGGCACGATGGGTTTCACCTTGTACTCCTTCAGCCGCTCGGCACCGAGCAACTGGTAGTGGCGTACCAGCTGCGGCAGGGCCTGTAGCAGGAAGGGCCCGGCTACGTCCTGCGGGATGATGAACTCGCCGCCGTCGTCCCAGACGTCCTTGGCGGCCGTCTTCGTTGGAGCGTAGCTGAGAATGGTCTTGCGCAGTTCGGCCTCGTCCTGGGCCTCGTCGGTGTGAACGATGCGGCGCAGCAGTACCTGGTGCTCCATAGTCAGCGTGGCTAAGCAGGTCAGGTCAAAGCGCTCGGCAAATTCGGTGTCGGTACCTGGCAGCGTGTATGTCAGCCGCAGGTAGAGGGCCATGTCGGCATCTACCTTCTCGATGATAATCGTGGGCACGGTCTCTATGTTCTGATCCGAGTGTACCAGCTGGTAGTCCTCGAAGTCGAGGTCGACGTTGTCGATGTAGGAGTAGAACACTGAGAGGTATTGCTCCAGCAGCGTGCGTGGGAACTTTTCGTTGAAGAAGCCGATGCGCAGGTAGTTCTCGCCAAGCGAGGCGATGGGGCAGATGGTGTCGCCAACCAGTGCAAAGACGTCGCTCAGCAGCTCGAATGGCTGTGGCGACTGTCCCTCGCAGCGGGCCAGCAGCGAGGGCGTACACTGACCGTTTTCAGTAGTGATTTGCAGCAGCACGGTGGCGGGCGTATCGCTGACCTTCAGGGGTTTCAGCTTGCCGTCTACGAGGTTGTCGCAGCGCAGCAGGGCAAACAGCAGGTAGGGATAGTCGTGCAGCCGTATGCCGTTGTCCTCGTCGGTGTCCCAGCTGATGCGCATGGCCTGCTCCTGCCGGATGTTGTCGATGATGCGTAGTACGTTGAACGTCTCGCCCTGATACTGTTTGTAGTCGGGCGCTACAGGGTTGCCGCTCTCATCGACGATGCTCACAGCGGCTCCGCGCTCGAACGTCAGCCTGAACAGCACAGTTGTCTTACCCCGTCCCTTCGGCGTATCGGTCGTCCGGAACGCGGTCTTATGGAATTGACTCAGGAAGTTACTCTCCATTCTTCAGAATCTGTTCGGCGTGTTCCTTGGTCTTCACTTGTTTGCCGGCGAAAATCTGCTCGATGATGCCCTCTTCGTTGATAATAAAGGTGGTGCGGATGGTGCCCATCGTCTTCTTGCCGTACATCACTTTTTCGCCCCAAGCACCCATCGCTTCCATCAGCGTCTTGTCAACATCGGCAATCAGCGGGAAGGGCAGTTCGTGCTTCTCCTTGAACTTTACGTGCGAAGCAGCAGAGTCCTTGCTCACGCCAACCACCTCGTATCCCCTACCCTGCAGTTCTCCGTAGTGGTCGCGCAGACTGCAAGCCTCGGCCGTGCAGCCGCTGGTATTGTCCTTCGGATAAAAGTAAAGTACTAATTTGCGTCCCTTGTAATCACTCAGACGGATATCCCGTCCCTGCTCGTCTTTGCCCAGTATTTCGGGCGCTTTGTCTCCAATATTCATGGTTTTTTGTTATTTATCGGTGCAAAGATACGATAATTCTTTGAATATTTTGTACTTTTGCACACAAAAAAAATATCGATGCAACCAGTACTTCATTTCTATGACTTCGGCGAGGGCGTGACCGCCTTCAGCTCGACGCGACAGGGCGGCTATAGCAAGGGCAGCTACGGCGAGTTCAACATCAACCGTTATTGCGGAGACAGTCTGGAGGCCATCAGTCGCAACCGCGCCCTACTCTGTCAGTTGTTGGGAATCGATGACGACCGCCTGCTGATGCCCCACCAGGTTCATGAGACGGAGATTGCGGCTGTTGACGAGACGTCGAAAGAGTCCCAGCTTGAGGGCGTTGACGCGCTGATGACCAACGTTCGCGGACTCTGTATCGGTGTGTCAACGGCTGACTGCATTCCCGTGCTGCTCTACGACAAAGCGCATCAAGTTGTCAGCGCTATTCACGCTGGTTGGCGGGGCACTATGAAGCGCATCGTTGAGAAAACCGTAGTACAGATGACTGCCGTTTACGGCTCCCGTCCTGCCGACATGATTGCCCAGATAGGTCCAGGCATTCACGTTGAGAGTTTCGAGGTGGGAGACGAGGTCTATGATGCTTTTGCCGCCGCAGGTTTCGCAATGGAAACCATCAGCCGCCGTTATGGTGAGAAATGGCACATCGACCTTCCCGAGTGCAATCGTCAGCAACTTCTCCGCACCGGCATTCCCGAAGCCCAAATCAGCGTCTCCCCCATCTGCACCTACCAGCATCCCGACCTCTATTTCTCCGCCCGCCGTCTCAGTATAAATTCCGGCCGCATCTTCACTGGCATCGTGATGGGTTAGTGCGCCTCGATAATACTCCTCTCCAAGTCCTCCAAAGCCTTGATGTCTTCAGCGTCGGCCAATTGTGCTTCGTAGTTCTTGCGGTTTGCATCGAAATCATCATAGACTTTGCGGACAATGGCTTCCATCTCGGCATTCGAGATACTGCCCTTGCCCTGTAAAATGTCTTTTTCTTGGAACGTGAGCAGATTGTCCACATTCTGGCGCCAATACTGGAGCGTGAGGTCACGCCGACCTTTCACGCGCTCTTCGGCACTGGTCAGGAAAATGTCGACGAGCCTGTTCAGAGAGTCAATCTCGTCGTTCTGAAGATAGTTCTTGGCTACGATAATGTCGCCTTTACGAACGATGCTTCCCTTCCACGTTGTTAGTCCCATATTGGGCTTGTTGGCATCTGCGCGGGCGACAATCAGTTCAGCAGCTGTCAGATGCGTTACGGCATAGAGAAGCTTGTTTTGCGTCTCTGCGAAGAACATCTGCGTGGCCTTGTCCGTTTTGTCGTAGTCGCTGCTGAGTGCAAAGAGGTCGCGAACTTTCTGATAGAATCTTTTTTCCGATGCTCGAATGTCCCTGATACGCGCCAGCAGCTCATCGAAGTAGTCAGGACGGCCATCGGGATTCTTCAGTCGCTCATCGTCCATTGTGAAGCCTTTGACCAGATACTCCGTCAGGTGTTCTGTCGCCCATTGTCTGAACTGTGTTCCGCGAATGCCACGAACCCTGTATCCAACGGCTATGATCATCTCCAAAGAGTAGAAAACAACATTGTAATTCTTGCCGTCGGCGGCAGTAGTCAAGTATTCTTTGACAACTGATTTCTCTGTTAACTCCCTCTCTTTCAGTATGTTAATAATATGATAGCTGATAGTTTGCTTCGAGGTGGCAAAAAGCTCTGCCATCTGTTGCTGGTTCAGCCAAATCTTCCCATCCTTGGCATATAGCGCCACAGATGCCCGTCCGTCGGCGGTGCGATAGATGATGATGTTCTGTTCGTCGCTCATAGTATTATTCGTTTTTTAGTGCGCCTCCAGCCAGTTGTCGCCGAAACCAGAGTCGGCGACGAGGGGGACGTTAAGGGGGAAGGCACGCTGCATCTCTTCGAGAACGATGGCCTCTACCCTACTCTTCTCCTCTGGGTAAACGCTGAAGTTGAGTTCGTCGTGAACCTGGAGAATCATCTTGCTTCGGATGCCCTCGGCCTTAAAGCGCTGGTGAATGCGAATCATGGCCACCTTGATGATGTCGGCGGCGGTGCCCTGAATGGGCGCATTGATGGCGTTACGTTCAGCAAAGCCGCGCACGGTGGCGTTGGCTGAATTGATGTCGGGCAGATAGCGGCGACGGCCGAATAGGGTAGTGACATAACCCTTTTGGCGAGCCGTCTGCTTGGCCTGCTCCATGTAGTCGTGAACGTCGGGGAATGTGGCAAAATAGCCGTCGATGAGCTGCTTGGCTTCATCGCGGCTGATGTCTAAGCGCTCTGCGAGTCCGAAGACGGTGATGCCGTAGATGATGCCGAAGTTGGCTCGCTTTGACTTCGTACGCTCGTCGCGTGTAACCTCTTCAATAGGTTTCTTGTAGATATTGGCGGCGGTGGCAGCATGCAGGTCCTTGCCTTCACGGAAGACGGCAATCATCTGCGGATCGTTCGATAGGTGAGCCATCACGCGCAGTTCAATCTGACTGTAGTCGGCTGAAAAAAACAGACAACCAGGTTCCGGTATAAACGCCTTGCGGATTTCCTTTCCGTCTTCACCCCGAATGGGAATATTCTGCAGGTTGGGGTCGCTCGACGAGAGTCGCCCCGTGGCTGTCACCGTCTGGTTAAACGATGTATGAATATGTCCGGTACGCGGGTTTATCAGCTTGGGCAGGGCATCGATATACGTGCCGATGAGTTTCTTCAATCCTCTGTGCTCCAATATGTCCGACACGATTTCATGCTTATTGCGCAGTTGCTGTAGCACTTCTTCCGAGGTGACGTATTGCCCCGTTTTGGTCTTCTTGGCCTTTTCAACGATTTTGAGTTTGTCGAACAGAAATTCACCCACTTGCTTCGGCGAGGCAATGTTGAACTGTTGGCCAGCCAACTCATAGATACGCCCCTCTAATTCGTTCATTCGGTTAGTCAAAATTGTTGACGTTTCCTTCAGTGAATCAACGTCTAAGCACACGCCGTTCATCTCCATTTCGGCGAGCACGGGCATCAGCGGCATCTCAATGTCGTAGAACAATTTCTCGCACTCAAACTTCTTCAGTTCGGGCTCCAGCTTGTTTTTCAGCCGTAGGGTGATGTCTGCATCTTCGGCGGCATACTCGTAGACGAGGGTAGGGGAGAGGTCGCGCATTGAGCGCTGGTTCTTTCCTTTCGGACCGATGAGCTCATCAATATGAATGGTCTTATAGTTAAGGTATATCTCAGCCATGTAGTCCATGTTGTGACGAAGCTCGGGCTGAATGAGGTAGTGGGCAATCATGGTGTCCCACATCGGGCCTTGTAACTGAACGTTATAATTTCTTAAAACTTCTAAATCGTACTTCAGGTTCTGTCCGACCTTCAAGATTTTGGGGTCTTCGTAGAGTGGTTTGAAAATATTGACTATTTTTAAGGCTTCTTCACGTTCGGCTGGCACGGGGACATAAAACGCCTCAAATTCGCGTACGGCGAAGCTCAAACCCACCAATTCGGCATCGATGGCCGAGGTTGAAGTGGTTTCCGTGTCTAAACTGAGAATTTCGTTTGTCAAGAAATAATCACGAATTTTCACCATTTCTTCCTCATTTTCAATGAGTTTGTAGTCGTGAGGAGTGGTTTTTAACGTCTCAAAACTCGAATTTTCGCTCAAATTCGCACCGTCGGCGGGAAATTCTGCAAACAAATCGAGTTGTCCGTTAACGGGCGTTTGCGGTTTTTGTGGTTTTTTAAGAATCTTGTCTGCGAGCTGCTTGAACTCCAGTTCGGTGAAGATTTTGCCCAGTTCTTGTTCGTCAGGTTCCACGAGTCGGAGTTCGTCCATGTTGAGTTCGATGGGAACATCGGTCTTGATGGTTGCCAGGAAGTACGACATCTTGATATCGTCAACGTGCTCCTCGATTTTCTCGCGCAGCTTACCCTTGATCTCTGCCGTGCGACTCAGCAGTTGTTCAACGCTTCCGAAGTCGGCGATGAGTTTGGCGGCAGTCTTTTCACCGACACCGGGGCAGCCCGGGAAGTTGTCGGCAGAGTCGCCCATCAGCGCCAGCAAGTCGATGACCTGGGTAGGGTAGGAGATACCATATTTCTGACAGACCTCTTGCGGACCCATCACTTCGTAGCCGCCGCCGTGACGCGGACGGTAGATGTTGGCATGCTCCGTAACCAGCTGCCCGTAGTCCTTGTCGGGGGTTAGCATATAGCACTTCACGCCGATGGAATCAGCCTTTTTGGCAAGCGTTCCGATGACATCGTCAGCCTCGTAGCCATCGACCTGCAGCACGGGAATGCGGTAGGCTCGCAGTATGTTTTTTATAATAGGAACAGCCGCGTGAATGTCCTCTGGCGTAGCGTCGCGCTGTGCCTTGTAGTCCGGGAAAGCCTCGCTGCGGAATGTTGGTCCGTGAGGGTCGAAAGCCACGCCGATGTGCGTGGGCTGCTCCTTCTGCAGCACCTCGTTCAGCGTGTTGCAGAAGCCGATGATGGCACTGGTATTCTGACCCTTGGAGTTGATTCGCGGGTTCTTGATGAAGGCGTAATACGACCGGTAAATGAGCGCGTAAGCGTCTAAAAGGAATAGTTTATCCATAACAAGTGAGAATTTTCGCGTAAAATTACTAAAAAAATTCTGATAATCGAAAGTTTTTAGCTAATTTTGTATCAAAATTCAACAAAGATGGACTATTTATCACTTATCAAGCAGCCAATAGCGCAGGATTTGAGCCTGTTTATCGACTTGTTTAATGAGTCGCTCACCCATACTGACGGCCTTCTGGGCTCGGCCCTTTCGCATATCCGTCAGCGTGGTGGTAAGCGTATGCGCCCGATGCTGATATTGCTGGCAGCCAAGAACTTCGGCACGGTGTCTGAAGTTACGCAGAATGCTGCCGTTGGTCTCGAACTGCTGCATACGGCCTCGCTCGTTCACGACGATGTGGTCGACGAGAGCAAGGAGCGTCGCGGCCAGGCATCGGTGAATGCCTCGTATGATAATAAGGTGGCTGTGCTGGTGGGTGATTACATTCTGTCGACAGCCTTGCTACGCGTGTCGCTGACTGATAATCAGAAAATCATACAATTGCTGGCTGAGCTCGGCCGGACGTTGGCTGCTGGTGAGATACTCCAGCTGTCGAACATTCAGAATCAGGAGATTTCAGAAGACGTTTATTATCAGATAATTAACAACAAGACCGCTGCACTTTTTGAGGCCTGTGCCAAAATCGGAGCCATCTCGGCAGGCGCTACTGACGAGGAGGTAGCTGCTGCTGCAAAATTCGGACAAAACATCGGCATGATTTTCCAGATTCGCGATGATATCTTCGACTATTTTGACTCGAAGGAAATCGGTAAGCCCACCGGCAACGATATGGTTGAAGGCAAGCTGACGCTGCCCGTAATCTATGCCCTGAACAACTCGCATCTGGAATCGATGCATACGTTGGCGCGTAAGGTGAAGGCGGGCACCGTAAACTCCGATGAAATCGCCGTGTTAGTGGAGTTCACCAAGGAGCAGGGCGGTATTGAATATGCTGAGCGGCGCATGGAGGAGATAGCTGCCGAGGCCCGCGTGTTCATTGATAAATACGTCAAGGAAAAGGCTGTCAAGGAAGCCCTGACAGCCTATCTCGAATACGTCATTCAGCGTAACTATTAGAAAAACTTCACCTCTTCGCCGACAACCTCGCTCAGCAGCAGGTTAGCCAGGCGCGATGTGCCCATGCGGAACCACTGGTTGGTGAGCCATTTCTCGCCTAACACCTCTTTGACGATGGTGTAGTAGATGAGTGCGTCCATCACGCTGTTAAGGCCTCCAGCGGGCTTAAAACCAAT
>JAEEGI010027953.1_pt1 | contig 10757 bp, 8 predicted proteins | sample 8958751 | NCBI WGS metagenome assembly JAEEGI01 (sample SAMN16246545, study PRJNA631951) | gut metagenome | biome: gut microbiome; feature: rumen; material: KS-attached | host: Bos | place: Iran: Karaj | collected 2018-10 | reverse complement strand
CGAGAGCGATCGGGCCGATCTGTGTGCTCTCCGACGGCGTTGCTCCGGATAGAGTTTACAGCACCGACATGTCTCCATGCGGCGGGTGGGCTCTTACCCCGCCTTTCCACCCTTACCCGGCAGGAGCCGGGCGGTATCTTTCTGTTGCACTTGTCCGAGGGTCACCCCTGGCGGGCGTTACCCGTTATCCTTGCCCTATGGAGCCCGGACTTTCCTCATGTGCGGGCTTTCGCCCTGCACCCGCGGTCGTTCGGTCTGCTCACGCGGCTTATTCTATCCAAAACGCATCATCAAGTCAAGAAGCAACTTGTATTCGCGGCATAAAAGTCTTATAATTAAGAAGTTATGAGGTGATGGTTTTGACACTGAACGAATATGTGCAATCGATCCGGAACAAGCGTATCGCGGTAATCGGCGCGGGCGTCAGCAATCTTCCGCTGATCCGCCTGCTGCTTGACGGCGGCTGCGATGTAACGGTCTGCGACAAGCGAAGCGCGGAAGAGATGGGCGCGGACGGCGAGGAGCTTCTCCGCCGCGGCGCGAGGCTGCAGCTCGGCCCGGATTATCTCGAAGGGCTTGATCAGGAGCTGATCTTCCGTACGCCGGGGCTGATGCCCTTTGACCCGCATCTGCTTGCCGCGCGGGAAAAGGGGAGTGTCGTGACCTCGGAGATGGAGGTGTTTTTCTCGCTCTGCCCCTGCCGCACGATCGCCGTGACGGGCAGCGACGGAAAGACGACGACGACCACGATCATTTTCGAGCTGCTCAAAGCCGCCGGCTATACCGTTCATCTCGGCGGCAACATCGGCCGGCCGCTGCTGTGCGACGTGCCGCTGATGAAGCCGGAGGACTTTGCCGTGCTGGAGCTCAGTTCCTTCCAGCTGCACAGCATGCACTGCCGCCCGAATGTTGCGGTCGTGACGAACATCTCGCCCAACCATCTGGACAAGCACAAGGATTATCAGGACTATATCGATTCAAAGATGTCGATCTTTTCCGCACAAACAGCGGGAGAGCGCCTCGTGCTCAATCTCGGAGACGCGCACGCCGCCTATTACGCGGCCAACGCCATGTCCTCACTGTGCTGGTTTTCCGACCGGCTTCCCGTGCGGAACGGCGCCTGCTGCCTTGACGGCGTGCTGTATCGCGCACGCGAAGGCAAAGCGCGCCCGGTGCTCCGCGCCGAAGAGATCCGCATCCCCGGCGCGCACAACGTGCAGAACTATCTCGCCGCATTTGCGGCGACCGAGGGGCTCGTCAGCGACGAGGTCTGCCGCAGCGTGGCCGAAAGCTTTGCCGGCGTCGAGCATCGACTGGAGCATGTGCGCGAGCTCGGCGGCGTGCTGTTCATCAACGATTCGATCGGCACCAGCCCCACGCGTACGGCCGCCGGTCTGCGCGCCATGCGGCGCAAGCCGCTGATCATCGTCGGCGGCTACGATAAGCACATCGCCTTTGACGGGCTCGGCGACGATCTGTGCCGCTATGCCAAGCGTGTGTTCATCACCGGTGCGACCGCCGAAAAGATCCGCGCTGCGATCGAAGGCTCGGCCCTGTATTCCGGAAGCGGACTCGTTTATGAGATGATCGACGACTTCCGCGAGGCGGTCCTGCGCGCGGCCCGAGAGGCCGAGAGCGGCGATATCGTGCTGCTCTCTCCCGCCTGCGCGGCTTTCGATCATTTCAAAAACTTTGCCGAACGCGGCAGATTTTTCAAGAAAACGGTCATGGAGCTTACAGATGAAGATATCGGACATTAAACCGCAGGTCCTTGCCCTCGCCGAAGAGGTGGAGCTGGCTGCGCGGGAGGTATTCGAAGGCGTCGACGCGGTCGCGCGGGAGAACACGCGCAAGATCATGGAGGCCTTCGAGGACAACCGTGTCTCCGAAGCCTGCTTCGCCGGGACGACCGGCTACGGCTACGACGATCTCGGCCGCGAGACGCTGGATAAGATCTACGCCCAGGTCTTCCGTACCGAAGCGGCGCTCGTCCGCACCGGCTTTGTCAACGGCACGCACGCGCTCAGCGCCGCGCTGTACGCGCTGCTCGCTCCGGGCGAGGTCCTGCTGGCCGCGACAGGCGCGCCCTACGATACGCTGCGCTGCGCCATCGGCACGAGCGGGGACTGCCACGGCTCGCTGAAGTTCTACGGGATCGGTTACCGGCAGGTCGAGCTTGGCGCCGACGGCGCTCCCGATCTCGAAGCGATCCGCGCGGCCGCGGCCGAGCCGAAGGTCAAAGCGGTGCTGATCCAGCGCTCCCGCGGCTACGAGGATCGCCGCGCCCTCACGGTCGCGGAGATCGGCTCGATCTGCGATGCGGTCCGCGCCGTCAATCCCGCGGCGCATATCATGGTCGACAACTGCTACGGCGAGTTCACCGACACGGTCGAGCCGACAGAGGTCGGCGCCGACATCATCGCCGGCTCTCTGATCAAGAATCCCGGCGGCGGGATCGCGCCGACGGGCGGCTATATCGCCGGGAAAAAGGAGCTCGTCGACCGTGCCGCGATGCGCATGACAACGCCCGGCATCGGGGGCGAATGCGGTTCGACTCTCGGCGTGAACCGGCTGCTCTATCAAGGGCTCTTCCTTGCCCCGCACACGGTCGCACAGGCCCTTAAAACGGCCGTTTTCTGCGCCGGGATGATGGAGCGCGCCGGATACGAAACTTCGCCCGGAGCGGGCGAGAAGCGCTCTGACATCATTCAGATGATACGGCTCGGCAGCGGCGAAAAAATGAGGCGCTTCTGCGCGGGCATCCAGGCGGGCGCGCCGGTCGACTCCTACGTGACGCCGGAACCCTGGCAGATGCCCGGCTACGACTGCCCGGTCATCATGGCAGCCGGCGCCTTTATCCAGGGCTCGTCGATCGAGCTTTCGGCCGACGGTCCGTTCCGCGAGCCGTATATCGTCTATCTGCAGGGCGGACTGACCTACGAATCCGGCCGCCTCGGGATCATGATGGCGCTGAGCGCCATGCTCGACGAATAAAGGGGAGTGATCCGAATGGATGTACAGAAGGAGATCGAAAAGCTCCGCAGCGAGATCAACTATCACAGCAAGCTTTATTACGTCTATGACGCGCCCGTGATCTCCGACTATGATTTCGATATGCTCATGCAGCGGCTCAAGCAGCTCGAGGCGAAGCATCCCGAGCTTGTCACGCCCGATTCGCCGACCCAGCGCGTCGGGGGAATGGCCCTGTCGCAGTTCACGCCCGTGCATCACCAGGTCCCTCTCGAGAGCCTGACCGACGTCTTCTCCTATGACGAGCTCTTCGCCTTCGGCGAGCGAATGGACGCGCTTGTCGACGAGGAACACAGCTACACGGTCGAGCCGAAGATCGACGGTCTTTCGATGTCGCTGGAATACGACAACGGCGTCTTCGTGCGCGGCGCGACGCGCGGCGACGGGACGACCGGCGAGGACGTAACGGAAAACCTGCGTACGGTGCGCTCCGTCCCGCTGCGCATCGACAACGCGCCGGAACGCCTGATCGTCCGCGGCGAGGTCTACATGTCCAAGGCCGTCTTTGAGGAGCTCAACCGCGAGCGCGAGATCCGCGGCGAGGCGCTGCTGGCCAACCCGCGCAACGCGGCCGCCGGCTCGATGCGGCAGCTCGACCCGAAGGTCACGGCCTCCCGCAAGCTCGATATCATCTGCTTCAATCTGCAGTACAGCTCCGGCGAACCCTTCCGGACGCATGCCGAGACGCTCGACGCGATGCGCGACATGGGCTTTCCCGTCGTGCAGTACAAGGTATACGACAACATCCGCGACTGCGTCGAGCGTATCGAATGGCTCGGCGAAAACAGGGGAGAGCTGCCCTTCGATATGGACGGCGCGGTCATCAAGATCAACTCCCTTTCCCAGCGAGCGATGCTCGGCAGCACGGCAAAAGCGCCGCGCTGGGCGGTCGCCTTCAAGTATCCGCCCGAGAAAAAAGAGAGCCGCGTTCTCGATATCGCCGTGCAGGTCGGCCGCACCGGCGTGCTGACGCCGAAGGTGATCGTCGAGCCCGTGCGGCTCGCGGGGACGACTGTGTCTGCCGCGACGCTCCACAACCAGGACAACATCGACCGGCTCGACGTCCGTATCGGCGACACCGTCGTGCTGCAGAAAGCCGGAGAGATCATCCCCGAGGTGCTTTCGGTCAACCTTTCCAAACGGCCGGAGGACAGCGTGCCGTTCAAGATGCCCGCATTCTGTCCCGAGTGCGGCTCTCCGGTCATACGCGACGAGGACGGCGCCGCGCTGCGCTGCACCAGCCCGGAGTGTCCCGCGCAGCGGCTGCGCAATCTCGCGCACTTTGCCTCGCGCGAGGCCCTGGATATCGAGGGGCTCGGCATTTCCGTGTGCGAGAGCCTGATCGGCAGCGGTCTCGTCAAGAACTTCGCCGACCTCTATTATCTGGAGGCCCAGTCTGTTGCCATGCTCGACCGTATGGGCGAAAAGTCCGCGCAAAACCTGATCGCCGCGATCGATAAAAGCAGGGAGGCCGGTCTGGCCCGGCTGCTGTGCGCCTTCGGCATCCGGCAGGTCGGGCAGAAAGCGGCGCGGACGCTCGCGATGCATTTTCCCGACCTCGACGCGCTGACGGCCGCCTCTCCGGAGGAACTGACCGCGATCCCGGATATCGGCGCGATCACCGCCGGCTTTATTATCGAGTGGTTCTCTCTCGAGCAGTCGAAGCACCAGATCCGCCTGCTGCGCGAGGCGGGCGTAAGCTTCGAGAGCCGCGAGAGCATCGTCGACAGCCGATTCGCCGGAAAGACCTTTGTGCTGACCGGTACGCTTTCGCATTACACCCGCGACGAGGCCAGCGCGATCATTGAACGTTACGGTGGGAAAGCATCCGGTTCTGTCTCTAAGAAAACGAGCTTCGTCCTCGCCGGCGAGAACGCGGGCAGCAAGCTCACGAAAGCGCAGGAGCTGGGTATCCCGGTCATAAGCGAAGCGGAATTCTCGGAAATGATCCGCTGAAAAACCAGGAAAAGCAAAACACCTCCCGAAGACATAGAATGGTGCGAGCAACCGCTCACGCACATTCCATCTTTTCGGGAGGTACTATTTTGGACAGCAATCCCAACTACGATTATCGCCGCGGTTCGCTCCCGCCGCGTGCGCCGCTCGCCTCCGCGTATGTTCCGCTGCAGGAGAGCGTCGAGCCGCATTATCAACCGCAGGCTGCGATCGGGCGCGGCACGCTTTTCCCCGGCCTTGACCTGCCGTTCCGCGGCATGGTCAATCGGCCGCTGCCGGAAAGCCCGCTCGGCGAGCTGATGGCAATCGATTTCGTCGCAGACGAACTGGAGTTGTATCTCGATACGCACCGCGACGACCGCGAGGCCTTTGAGATGTATCAGACGGTGCTTTCGCTTGCAAAAACGGCGCATGAAAAATACGCCAGGCAGTACGGTCCGGTCTGTCAGAGCGACATGCTCGGCGCGGAAAGCTACGGATGGCTCTGTGATCCCTGGCCGTGGGAATACTGCAAGAGAGGGGAGGACTGAGCCATGTTCGTATATGAAAAGAAGCTGCAGTACCCGGTAAAAATCAAAAACCCCAATCCCGCGCTCGCCAAGTTCATCGTCTCGCAGTACGGCGGCCCGGACGGCGAGCTCGGCGCGTCGATGCGATATCTCTCCCAGCGTTTTTCCATGCCGTATCCGGAGCTGAAAGGGCTGTTGACCGACATCGGCACGGAGGAGCTCGGCCACATCGAGATGGTCGGCACGATCCTGCACCAGCTGACGCGCGAAATGACGCCGGAGGAGATCAAAAAGGCCGGCTTCGACCTCTACTTCGTCGATCACACGGCGGGCGTTTACCCGACGGCGGCCTCAGGCTTCCCCTGGAGTGCGGCCTCGATCGGCGTCAAAGGCGATCCGATCGCGGACCTCAACGAGGACCTCGCCGCCGAGCAGAAGGCGCGCGTGACCTACGACAACATCCTGCGCCTGAGCGACGACCCGGACGTCAACGACGTCATCAAGTTCCTGCGCGAGCGGGAGGTCGTGCACTACCAGCGCTTCGGCGAGGCGCTGCGCCGCACGCTCGAGCGGCTTGATGAAAAAAACGTCTACGCGATGAATCCCGCGTTTCCCTGAACAGAAAAACGGTCCGTCGAGTTTTTCGACGGACCGCATCTTTTCTGTCCGTTAATATCCGAACAAAACGCCGAGTATGATAAAGAGCAGCACGAGAAGGAGATTGACGACAAAGAGGGGAACGCTCTTTTTTACCCAGGTGAAATAATCCAGCTCGATCATCGACAGGGAGATCAGCAGCACCGGCGAGGTAGGAAAGATGACATTGGTATAGCCGTCGGCAAAGGTGTAAAGCAGCACGAGCATCGGCTTGCTCAAGCCGGTGTTCACAACCGCAAGCAGACCCATAACAAGGATCGCCTTGGCTGTGGAGGAGGAAATAAAGAATTCCAGAAGCAGTACGATGAGATAGATGACCAGCGCCACGGCGACGGGGCTTTTGCCGAGGATGAGCAAATTGATCTGATGAACGATCGTCGGCAGAACGGAGGCCTCGTCGAAAACAAACTTGATCGAAGCGGCAAGCGCGATGAACACGATTGTCGGCAGCGCGCCGAGAAGCCCGCTCCAGAAGCTTTTGAGCACGAAGCGGATATCGCCGCAGGCGGCCGCTCCGGCGGCAATGCCGAAGATCAGGAAATACACCGTGAGGAATACGACCGTGTAGCCGCGCAGAGACGCGGAGAGGGAGAATGTGACGATCAGCGCCAGCGAGACAAGGAGGAAGAGGGCGTAGATCCTGCGCAGCTTTCGATCCGACTCGCCGTTTTCGGCGCTCTGCAGGATCGACGCAGCCGAGGCCCGCAATTTCTCGTCATGTGCCGCGGTCAGGCTGCGCGACGGGTCTTTTTTCAGCCGTTTGAGGTACAGGAACAGGAAGGCGAGCAGCAGCGCGAACATCACGAAAAAGATGAGGATGCGATAGCCGATATGCTCCATCGGGTTGACGCCGATGATCTCGGAGGCGAGCAGCACCGTAAAGGGATTCGTGACTGCGCCGGCAAAGCCGAAGCCGCACGCGAGGATGCAGCAGAGAAAGCCCGTGAAGGAGTCAAAACCGATCAGCACGCAAAGCGCCGTAACGATCGGCAGCATCGTCAGCATTTCCTCAAACAGGCCGAGGAAGGAGCCGAAGCTGTAAAACAGAAAAGCGATCAGCACCAGCAGCAGCTCGCGCCGCGCCGAAAAGCGCTCGGACACCGCTCCGATGAGCGCTCGAATGCCGCCGACGTCGTTCATCACCTGGAAAGCCGCGGAGATCGTAAAGAGGAAGAGCGAGAGCACCAGCAGCGTCAGGCCGTCCTCCGAGAAAAAGACCAGGATCGGTGCGAGCAGGCCGCGCAGCGGGGAGATGCCGCCGAGATCGCCGCGCGGGATGTATTCGAGATAATTCGTCCCGCCGTCGGCAAGACGGCCGAACTCACCCTTCGGGATAAAATAGGTCAGTGCCGCGGAGAGGAGCAGCAGGCCGAAGAGCAGGGCGGTCACCTGCAGAAAGGTCCGCCTGGAAATATTGATCAGCGTCTTTTCGGCATTATCCTTTTTCACTGTCGCCTTTGCCTTCTCTCTCTTTTCGTAATAAATCGACCAGCAGCGCCCATCGCGCCGTCTGGAGCGGGTTTTCCTTGGGATAGAAATAACAGAGCTCTCCCTCGTGGTAAAGCTCGAATTCCGTGCCGCAGGAGAAGGCCAGCGCGGGCAGCTTCTCCGTCGGGATCGAGAAGTCCATATTTGCCGAGCGGTAGGAAAAACGCATCGGCGTCAGCGTACAGACGCCTTCCTCACGCCGGACCGGGCCGCCGTTGGCCCCGAAGATGCGGGTGCGTACCGCGCACTCGAGGCGGAAATCGGAAAGCGTTTTTTTCTCCGCCTCCGCGATCCGCTCATAATACTCGCCGATCGTGCCGATCTTGTCGTCGAAGCGGTAATACTCGTTCAGCCGGCGGCGCGCGCCGCAGGCGCTGCAGATCAGCTCGCAGTCCTCGCCGCGCGTCGTGTACAGCGCGCCGCAGTCGGCGCAGCGGTAGAGCACGCCCTCGAGTCCCACGGCCTTGTCCCGTTGAGGATAACGGTTGCGGCAGCTCACAGACGCGTCGTTATACAACGTATCCGAGATCAGCTTATCCAGCTCCGCGTCGGGGATCGATCGCAGCTCGTCCTTGCCGACGACGCGCAGCACCCGGACGGAGATCTCGGAGCGATAGCTGCGCCGGCGCCATTTCGGCGAGGCAAAATAAGCGCCGTCGATCTTCACGAGAACGAGATCGCAGCCGAGCTTTTTATAGAAGGCCGCCCCCTTCTCCACGATCGGATTCGAGCGGCCGTCCGGGGAAAGACGCCCCTCCGGGAAGATCACGACGGGCCAGCCGGCCCGGATCGTCCGCAGGATGCCGACCGGCGCGGCGATATCCCTGGTAAAGAGCTTCTTTGCGAGGATCCCGCCCTTTCTCGCCATCGTTTTGAGGATCGGACGGGTGCAGTAGTATTCGTTGACAAGATAGCTCGGCCGCCGCGGGTGCGCTATCTGGGAGATATAGTAAAAATCAAAAAACGACTCGTGATTGGCGAGCAGAATATAAGGGCCGGTCAGAGAGCGAAGCGGCGCGTCGTCGATGACAACGCGCTGCCGTTTGCCCTGCCAGAGACGCACGATGAGAAAAATCAGAGAATACATCCACGACCGCGGCGTACCGTCCCGCTCCCGGAGGCGGCGAAATATGCGTTTCATGAAGCCATACCTCTCGTGTGCATGATGGATTCCGGTTTATTCGCCCTCCGGCAGGCAGTGCATCCTGGTCGCTTCCAGGACGCGGTAGGCCTCGCCGCTGCGGGAAAAACAAAGCAGGCCGTGTTCCCGCGCGCGCAGCGTCAGATACAGCTTCAGCGAGGACGCCGCAGACGAGGCTTCGGGGAATTGGCTCTCGTGGCAGCCGAAGATCGCGTCGAGCTGTTTTTCAAAGCAGCCGGCGGTCGAAACAAAGCGGTTCGGGCGCGCCGTAAAATACAGCGCCAGCGCCTTGACGTCGGCGGCTTTCGCACCGTAGCGGTCCATGATGCCGCCATAGGGGGCAAAGCACGCGACGGTCTTTGCGGCTCGTCCGACGTTCAGATGATCCTTGTGACACTCGCTCTCAACGCTCGGATCCGGCGCGAAGATCACGTCCGGGCCGATCTCGCCGACGGCGCGCGCAACGGAACGTTCGAGCTCGTCATATTCGTAAAAGCCGCCGTCGCAGAGATCGAGAAAGACCGGCTCGCGGGCGCCGAGCCTCGCCGCGGAGGCGCGCGCCTCCGCCTTTCGAAGAGCGGCGAGTTCGTCGGGACTCAGATCCGGTCTGTTCCCGCCGCCAAAGCGCCCGTCGAGGCAGATCAGAAAAAAGACTTCCTTGCCGGCAGCCGCGAGCTTCGCAGCCAGAGCGCCCGCGCCGATCTCAATATCGTCCGGATGCGGACCGATGAAAAGATAACGCTTAAAGCTCTCCAGTTTGGGAAGCGGCACTGCGAAATGCAGTGCCGCTTTGGTGAGACTCACGCTTCCTTCGCGGCCTTACGGTCCGCGATCTCCGCGCAGATACGCTCGTACTCGTCTTCGTCGAGCTTATAGTGCTTCTTATACAGGATGTAAGAAAGGAACATCAGCAGGCAGGGGAGTACCGTCATGACGATCATCAGACCGATCGTCTGTCCGGAATGAACGCCCGTGAGGAGTATCGTAATGGCGTCCGCCTTCTGCTCGGAGCTGATCACGCCCTGGTTGGCCAGCTGCTCCTGCGCGGCGATGCCGTTGGTATACTTGAGCAGGTCAAGGACGATGTAGGTGCCGCTCGCGATCGCGATGGTCAGGGCGGAAGCGAGCTTCGTCAGGAAGGGACGTAGCGAGGAGACGATGCCCTCGTCGCGGGTGCCGTGCTTGAGTTCGTTGTATTCGACCGTGTTCATGATCGAGATCATCATGATCAGATAAAAGCCGTACTGGCCGAAGTTCGCGAGCATGTAGCCGAGCGTGATGATAACAAACTTCAGATCGAAGCCGGCGAGCACCGCAAGGCCCTTCGGCATGAACAGGCCGGGCAGCAGCATCAGCGCGTAGCCGACCGCAGACACGATCATCAGCACGTCCATCAGCTTCTTGCGGTGCATGTGGCGCGAGATCGCCGGGTAGAAGAGCATCAGGAAACCGGTGACCATCATGCCGAGCATCTGGAACATCGTGAAGAAGCCGCCCTGATAGCCGAAGTCGACGTAAATATAGGTCGAGCCGACGCCGGAGAGCACGATGCCGTTGCCGATCTGCTGAATCAGGAAGATCAGCGAGATCCAGAGCAGCTGATCGTTGCCGGTGATCGTGGTCCAGATCTTTTTGAAGCTGACGGGAGGCGCGGGCTCGTCGTTGTAATTGCGCTGCTCCTTGACGCCGAAAACAGTGAAGGCCAGGAAGGCCGGGCCGAGGATCGCGAAGATCAGCGCGATGATGCCGTACGCGGTCACGGCGTTGCCGCCGATGGCGTTGTCGCCGGCGGTGAGCATCGGGATGAAGGCCGCGGCCGTCATGCCGCCGATGCCGGCGAAGAGCGTGGCGCGGGAGGTGAACTGGTTGCGGGTGTTGGCGTCGGAGCTGAGCGCGGGCACCATGCCCCAGAAGGCGATGTCATGCATCGTGTAGGTGATGGAATAGAGGAAATAGATCAGCCCGAAGAACCACAC
>JAEEGI010027951.1_pt1 | contig 10758 bp, 6 predicted proteins | sample 8958751 | NCBI WGS metagenome assembly JAEEGI01 (sample SAMN16246545, study PRJNA631951) | gut metagenome | biome: gut microbiome; feature: rumen; material: KS-attached | host: Bos | place: Iran: Karaj | collected 2018-10 | reverse complement strand
TAAATTATTGAATTTAGAAAATTATTGTGGAGATAATATTATAAAATTCATAAAAAAATAATTTTAATAGGTCTCCTCAATTACAATTATTTTTTTTAAATATTAATATTTATTTAATGTAATTAAATTATTAAAATAATTCAATTTGATATAGAGGAAATAGCATAAATGGATTTGAAACTATTTAAAAAACTCAATATAACTCTGAATAATATTTCTCAAGTTCTTTTTGTAAAAAATCAATTTTTTCTTTTTGTTTTTTAATTGTTATTTCTTTTTCTTCTATAATTTTATTTTTAACTTCTCCTCTTTTTACTTTTTCATTATCTTCCATTAAATTCTTAATAAAATTTTTATTTAGCTCAATATCATCTTTAATCTTTTCAATTTGCTTATCTTGTTCTCCTAATTTCTTAACACAATCCTTATATAACTTTTGATTTAATTTAATTTTATATTTTTTTTTTTTAATATCATCTAAAACACTATTTAACTTACTATTATTATTATTATTATATTTCTCTTCCATTTTTTTAACTTCATCTTCATAATATTTTCTTTGTAATTCTAATTGAGTAGCAAGTACTTTATTATATTCTTCAATAACATTTTCCATTCTCTGTAAAAATTCTTGAGTAGAAGGAGCTTCTTCAATATTATTATTATCTTCTAATAATATTTGAGAATGTTCAGTATTAATTATTCGATGAACAAATTTATCTGTCATATAATCCCATATTCTTTGAGTACTTAACTCAATTGAATATCTATGATTTGTTTCTTTATAATGTAAAATTGAATGTTTTTCTTCATATCTATTACAACCTATAAATCCACATATTAAACAACACCATAATGAATTTGAATTTAAATTTTCACATTTTTCACATTTTAATAAATTAATATATGGAAATTTAGAACATACTTTACAATTTTTTTTATAATTTAACCATCTATTACAAGGAAATATATTTAACATTGTTTCTATTCCAATTGAACTTGGTTCTACCTTTTCTATACATAAAGGACATGTTGGCATTTCTGTTATATTTAAATTATTATTTTTTTCATCGTCATTATATAATATTTTTGATATAAAAACACAATATAGAAATTCACTTTTATTTTCAGAATAATTTTTTGTTTTAAATTGATAATAAAAATTATCTGCTGAATCTTGATTGTTGAAATGTATTATTAAACTTGTAAATTTATTTTGAGATTTTATGAATAAAATTCCTTTTATTTTTTCTACTTCTTTACCAAAGTAATTTATTATATTTTCATTTGTACAATTTTCTGGGATTGCTATTATAAATATTAAGTTTGTTCTACTTATTGGTAAAAAACGAAATGTTTCAAATTTATCTGTTAATGATATATTTTCTGAAGGGATTCTATATAATTTAACTTCTCCATCTATATTATCATAAAATATATTATTTTTTTCTATAGTTTCTAAATTCTTTTGTGAATTAGTAATAATATTTATTTGGAACATATTTTTTTTATTCCTCAAAAAAAAAATATGTATAAATATAAATTAAAATAATTTTTATCATTTATAATAAAAAATCTTTAAGAAAAAATATACAAATTGAAACACAAAAACTCCAAAATTCCAAATAAAAAGCTTTTTTAAAAATAAATAAAAAAGAATAAAAAAACTATTTTTTCTTCTTTTCAACTCTAATAGTCAAATTTTTAACAGCAGAATAAATTCCATTGAATTGATCAATAACTAATCTTAATTGTTTATTTAATTCTTCAGGTTTAGGACTTTCTCTAAATTTAATAGTTTTAATAAAAGCTTGATCAAATTTACTAGCTAAAATTTTTCCAGCTTCCATTTCAAAAACAGAATCTCCACAACAAATAATATTAGTAACTAAATTCATATTTAAATTATTTTTTAAATTTAAAAAAGTTTCTATTTTCCATTGTCTAGAATCATTAGGATATTTTTCTTCATATTCTCCTCTTGCAGAAATAATTTTAATTTTCTTTAATAATTTTAAAATATTAGGATAAAATTTTTCAGCTGAAAATTCAACCCAACCAGGACCTGCATTTGTTATAATATATACGTCACCTTTATCAATACAAATTTTTAATAAATTATATACTGATATTTCTAATTTTTGTACTTTTTCTTTTTCTTTTTCATTTAATACTATATCTTCATCAAAATAACCTTTTGGAGTTAAAAATGTTGTACATAATAATGTATCATCCCAATCAAATATTATTAAACTATTATGTGTCTTTATTTCTACTGATGGCTTCCATATTTGTTTATATATTAATTTAGCTATATAAGTATTTCTTATGTTTTCACCATTTCTATAAAATTGAAATTCATAATCATTTTTTTCCATTTTATTCTTATTTGATAATTTATTTAATTCTTCTTCATTATATTCTTCATGAATTGGTTTCATTTTAAATACTTTTTTTATATCAAAATTTATATCTCTAAATATTGGTTTTTTTTCTTCTTCTTCACTATCTGAATTATCATAATTTGAGATTATGTTATTTTTTATTATAGGGTTTGAACTTTTTCTTTCTTGATCAGAAAAATTTCCTTCGATTATTTCATTGTTAATTAATTCTTTATCTTCTATATTTGTATTTAAAGAAGATAAATTTTCTGAAGATTGAGAATTTTTTTTTGACAATTTTGTCTTTTTAATTTGGTTATTGTTTATTTCTTGTGAATTATTTTTTGGAAGATCTTCTTGATATAATTTGTTTATATTTAGATTTGAGTTTTGTTCTATTTTTTCTTGTGTATTATTCATATTATTTTTTTCTTCTTGTATATTATTTTTTTCTGAAGAATTTTTTTCTTTTTCCTCTTCTTTATTTTGATTATTTTTATCTAAATTATTTTTATTTATTGAATCTGGTTGTTCCATATTATACATTAATTGACCCATATTTAAAAATGAATTTATATATGTGAAAAAAAATTAAAAAAATATTTATTTCTTTTGAAATTCTAATTTAATATATAATTTATTGTACTTAAGAAATAAGTATCTATTACTTTATTTAAGTTCTTATGTTATTTATATTCTTTTTACAAATAAAATCTCTTTTATTCTTTTTTATTATTTTTATTATTGCATATATTAATATTTCATTAAATATAAATATTGAATACAATAATTATTTATTTAATTTTCATTTAATATTTCATAAATATGAATGAATCAACAACATTTCCCCCAAATATTAATAACAACTTAGATATATTAACTATCCAACAAAGTTCCTTTCAAAAAAATATATTATTATTTAAAGATGATGTTTTAAAAGATTTAAAAAAAATAGAAATTAAATTAAATTCTAAATATGAAAATAGCTCTTTATCAATGGAAAGCAAATTAAATGAATATAATTTAAAAATAGAAAATTTATCTCAAAAAGTATATAATTTATCTAGTTTAATTTCAACAGATAAAAATTTACAAGAAAAAGTAGATTCTTTATTGAAATTTAAAGATCAAATAAAAGAAAATTATATGGAACAAGAATTAAAAATAAATTCAAATTATAAAGAATTACATGATTCAATATTTAATCATGATAAATTAATTACAGAAAGTATATTATATCCAGGATTAATTGGTCAAATGTGTAGATTTCAAAATTTACATCAATTTATTGATTTTGTTTTACTTAATATAAAAGAATTATTATCTCATAAAGATCAAACTATTTCAGAGTTAAAAAATTATAAAAATAAAATAGATTCAATAATTAAAAATATAAAAATTCAAATTGAGAGAATGAGTAAATCAATGAGTGATTATACTAAAAAATGTGTTAATTTAACTGAAATTAGATTAACTGATATAATTAAAGGTTATGATGATAGAATAAATGAAGTTAGGCTTGAAAATAGTAAATTTATAACAGATTTACAAACTAAAAATGAAAATTTCATTTTTGGAAAAGGAAAAATCTTTGATGATAAAAATGATCCTTATAATAAAATTATAAAGGAAATTGAATATATTAAACAAGAAAATAATAATATTAATCGTAAAATTGAAAATTATAAAAATGATTTTAATGAAATTAAAGGACAAATTTCACAATTAAATGATTTTTTTAGAGAAACCGAATCAAAAGTTAAATATTTGAATGAAAAAAAACAAGATAATAATATTAATAATAATTCGAGTGTTAATAAAAATTATAAAACAAATCAAACTGTTAAAAATAAAAAAAAATTTGAAATTAATCATCCTAAAAAAGGTAAAGTAATTGAAAGTTTTTTAAAAAAATATATTCAAGGAGAAGTAGGAATAAATGAAATTATACATAGGAATAATATAGAAGAGAGTTCAAATGAAAATCAATTACCAAATATAAGTAATTTAGAAGAAAAAAATAATAATAATATAAATAAAAAAAGTAATAATGAATTAAATAATATTATGCTTAAAAATACCATTAATAACTTAGGGAATAATTTTTATTATCCTGAATATCCAAATGAAGAAGAAATAAATTTATTTAGTCAAAGAAAAATATTTAAAAGATTAAAAAAAGTAAATTCCCAAGATAAAATGTTTTCAGAATATCAAATTAAAAATAAATATTTAATGGATAATATATCAGATTCAAAAGAACAAAATAATAATAAATGTGATTCAGAAAATGAAGATGAACCTAAGAAATTAAAATTCCAAAATCGTAAATTTAATAAATCAATGACTTCAGAAGATATAAAACAATTTGCAACAAGAAGTTATTCGGTTTTCCCTAATTTATCGAAAAGAAATTTTCAAAAAAATAATTTAAAAATGACAAGATCATTTTCAGAAGAAGAAAGAAATAAAAATTTAATTGCTTTAAATTTTTATAAAAATAATATTGAGAAGAATAATAATAATAGTATTAATATAACGACTTTAAAAAAATTACCTATTAATACTATTACTCCAGATATGTTTAAATCAATTGATGGTGAAAAAGGTTATTTTAATAATAAAAATAGTTTAGTTTCTTTTATTGGAAATTCTATTCAAGTTATTCATTCAAAAAAACATTCTATTACTGTTAAAAATTTTAAAAGTGAAATTAAAGAAAAAGAAAAAGAAATTGAAAATCATAAAAAGAAAAAAGATAGTTTAAATTCTAGTTCTAGAACTAATGAAGCTAAAGAATTGGAAAAATTTGTTAATCAAATGAAAGAAAATATTTCCTATTATAAATTTGAAAAAAATAATTATGATGATAATTATATTTCTAAAAAATTATTGTTTGATAAAAATAAAAATCATGGATTTAAAAAAAATAAAGATTTACAAAATTTTTCATTAGATAAAGGGAATAATTTATATAATTTAATTGGAAATGAAAATCCAGATATTAAATATTCTAAATTATCTAAAATTTTAAATAATGTTCCTAAAAATGTTTCTAAAAAAAAAAATCTATTATTGAATGATTCTGATAAATTTTCTTTAAATCATTATAAAGATGAAGATAAATAATAAGTAATAGAAAAAATAAAATCACTTCTTAATTTTATAAATGTAATGATTTTATTTTTTTGAAAATAGTTATTTCTTTTTTTTTTATTTATGTTTTATTAGTAAATAATTGAATGTATTTATTTTTCGATTAGAATGTTTATTATAATATAAAAAAATTAAAAAAAATTATTTAAAAAAAATAAAATTAATATTTAAAAAAATTTTAAACAATTTTTCATACATTCATTAATTCAAAAAAACATAAAATATTAATTAAATACACAAATTTAAAAATAGGTAAAATATTGTAAGTAATAAAATAATTATGTTATAAATCACCTTATCACAATAAAAAATAGTTTTAGAAATTTCAAACAAAGAAAAATTTCAAATTAAATCTGTGATTTTTATCAAATCAAAAAAATCAATATTAAATCTTTTTATAATAAATGAATAGAGCAACAATAATAATAATAACAGTATAATTAAAAAAAGTAGTGATTATAATTTATATTAAAAATTAGATTAGTTATTAATTCTCCATAAAAGATATATTAGAAAAGATATTGAATTTTCAAAATCAAAATTAATGAAATATTTTATAAATGTAAGTATCAATTCTTCAAAAAAAAAAATATTTTTTCTCAGAAAAATTCTTCAATGAAGTTTAGCAAAAATTCTCCCTGATTAAAAAATTTTATTTAAATAATGTTAATAATTGAAATTAAATTATAAAAAGATTTAATGGTTTCATTCAAGTAATGAAAGAAAAAAAGATTATATAAATAGTAAAGAAAGTTTTCTGATAGATTTGGCTCTCCTGTTAATTTCATTAATATGAATAAAAATTCAACAAATATTTATTTTTAATTTCTTTATATGAAATTAAAGAAGTTAATTGTGATAAATATATAATTATAATCCAAGAAATAGGAATTATATATATAAAAAAATTACTTTTTCAAAAAAAGAATAATACCAATAAAAATTATTATTATTATAAAAAAAATTATATCTTATAAATAAGATGATAATATTTTTATTCTATAAACTCTTTTGAAAAAAAATTAATTAATATTTTTTAAAAATCCCTATTTTGAAATTATATATATAAAAAAAATGAATTCTCAAAAAAACATATAATATCATCAAAAAACCGTGTAAACCTAAAGGAGAAAAAAGAATTATAAATAATATATTTAAAACAAGATAAAAAAAGTGGAGACATAAAATTAAATTTCATAAAGAAAAAATCTTTAGCCAAAATAATATATGATTGGGAAGATGAGAAAAAAATATAAAACAAAACCAATAACTTTAATAAGCAATAAATGATTTACTTCAAATGTTATATGTCAAAGAATGGTAACATCATTATTTATTCCAAATAGTGGTAATGCTATGGATATGATTAAAAAAGATATATTTAGACCATTACCAAATTCAAATAGAAATAATATAAATTTAGGTGTTTGTGAAACTGCAATTGAAGAATATGAACAAGAATCATGTTATTTTCTTTAAAAATTTAATTTTTACTCTTCATAAAAGTCAAATTTATTTTTTGTTCAATATTATTTTAAATATTCAATATTATCATTTCCTTTATTAGAAAGTATATTAAAATGCCAAACTTTTGCAAATTATGCAAAAGAAACTATCTTTTTACAAGAATCATCAGAATTTTTTTAATTTTGTGATATTGAGAAATTACAACCTTTACTAATTAATTTATTTAAAAGAATAATTAAATTTATATCAGGTTTTCATTTAAAAGTTGTAGATAGAACATTCTGTTTGTTTAAAAATGAAAGTTTTATTACTATAATTAAATAATATAAAACTTGAAAAGATTATTACCAAAAATTGAGCCTCACTCTTATATTAATTCTATACAAAATATTGAACAAAAAAAAAAAATCTCAAGATGAAATAAATAAAATGGCTCAAAAATGGAAAAATTATGTAAATTTGCCGAAATAATCCTAATTTTATTGAACCAATTTTTACCTTTTAGAAATAATTATGTTATTAGTGATTACAATGATGTTTATAAAAGAGTTGTTAATAAGGAAAATAATTAAACTATTAAAAAATGGTTATTCGAGAAGAAAGAATTTTTTTCTTTTGATTTATCTTTCTTTTATAAAATTAATTCATTAATTAACTATTTATTATATACAAATATTAATAAAAATGGAATTTCTTAATGAGGAAATAAAGAAAAATTTAAATCAATTCCCTGATTCAATCATAGATAATAAATATTTAGAAATAACAATCAATTATTTGTTTTTTACTTTAATAGATAAAAATGAGCTTAAAGAATACCTAAAAAAAAACAATGATGAAGAAATTAAAAATAAAATAATATTGACTCAAATGTTAGAAAAAGAGTTAAGTAATATGATGGATTTAGATATTCTTCCAAATAATATAACTTCAGATTTCACAAATGAAAATTATAAAAGTATACTTACTTATTTATATAATAATACAAAGAAAAAAGAATATTTTCCAGATTTATTAGAATTCTGTTTGATTATTGCTTTATCATTTGTTGTTTCTTCTGAAATTGGTCATACAATAAACATATATTTATATGATAATTTCTCTAAAATTAAAAAAGCAAAAACTTTCGAAAAACTTCAAAAAAATTCTACTTACATAGTTGACATTTTAACTCCTTCATTCAAAAAATATATCAAAGAAACAGATGAATTAAATTTTAACGAAGAAAAATATATATTTATAAATGAAAAAAAAGAAATAATAAAGCCAAAGAAATGTTTTATTGATTTGTTTGAAAATTTACCAGAACCAAAAATAAAAAGTTTTTTTAGTGATTTTGAAAAAAATATAAATTTAATATTAAATCTAACAGAAAAAGAAACTCCATTTGAAAACAATATATCTCCTTTAATATATTTAGGAATGGTAATAAAATTTGGTAAATTACAATTTATATACAAAAATCAAGATATTCCAAAAGATTTAGAAAATTTTATTTTTTCCCAAATAAAAATGTTATATTATTACCCAAAATCAGCATATATATATTTATTTTATATATTATTTGCAGTTTATAAAATTAGAAATTCAACTTTAATAAATTTAGAGGAAATTCCTTATGAATATGATATTGCACAAGCATTTTTAGAATTTGATAGTTCTTTTGTAATGGCTTCTGTTATAAAATATGATAAGAGAATTGAAAAAATTGTTTTCAACGAAAATAGATTTGGAGAAATTGGTTTGTTTGAAACTGGAAAAAATTTATTTTTTAATAATAATGTTAAAATAGTTAATATTGGGAAAATGAATATTACAACAGATCATTTAAGATTTTTTAAATATGGTCTTCAAGAAAATAAATCTGTTATTGAATTAAATTTAAATAATAATATGAAAATAGATAATACTTCAGGAAAAGAAATTGGAGAAATTTTATTAAAATTCCCAAATTTATTAATATTAAATTTAAACAAATGTAAATTAGGAAAAAGTTTAAAGTATGTTCTAAATACAATATTAAGAAATAATATGAAGATTGAACAATTATATTTATCAAAAACTTTAATGGATCAAGCTAGTATTAAAATTTTATCTATGATTGTAGAAAAGAAATCTTGCTCAATTGAAATTTTATCAGTTAATAATTGTGATTTTAATAATAAAATGGGAAGAAAGTTTTTGAAAAGTTTATGTCAAAATTCAGAAATACAAGAATTATATATGTATAATTGTAATTTAAATGATACTTTTTATGATGAAATTTCAAAATTAATTATTTCAGGAAATTTAAATGCTATTTCTTTTTATAAAAATAAATTTTCTCAATTTGAAACTATTTTAAAATTAATAAAATTAACCTCAAATAATAATAATAATACTAATAATGATAGCCAATTATCAAATTTAGATTTAAGTCTTAATCCAATTAAAAGAGAATCAATTTGTGAAAAAAATATTGATTTATTTATTGATATTTGTGGAAAAACTAAATTAAATATTTTAGATGTTTCTCAAATTATAAATGGAGAAATTCCAAAAAAAGAAAAAAAAGTTGAGGAAGAGATATATGATAAGAGAGTTGAAATATTAAACGAATCTTTAAATAAATTAAAAAAGGATAATTTTGATTCTGATATTTATTTTTAAATTTTCATAATTAGGAATTGAAAATAAAAGTAAATAATTATAATAAGTTAATATTATATATTAACAAATTACTTATTTTATTAAAAGATTTTTTAATTATAATATTTATAAAATAAGAATTTATATTATAAATGCTTAATATTATATTGAACTTTAATTAAACAATAAAATCTTAAAAAATAAATTTTTTTTTAGCTATTTTTTAAAAAATAAATTCATCTCAATTTAATTTCTCGAATTATCTTTAAAAAATTTGATATCCATTTTTATAATTATTTATTGATTCAAAATATTATCTTATATTTCCTTTAGAGCATTCATTCATTTTTTTGTTTTGTCTAATTGATATTGAAATTCAATATTTGAATTAATAATTGTTAAATAATTAAAGAAGTTGCTTTTGAAATACTGATAATTATTTTCATTTTTATGAATTCTTCTTTACTACTTTTTTCCAACGGAACACTAATATTGAAAATATCTTCATAAATTAAATAACCTTTTTGTTCAAAAATATTTTTTATGAATTAAATATAAAGCTTTATTTAAAAAATGGAATTATTTAGTTTTATATAATTATTTTCATTTTTTCAAAAATCAAATAAGAATTAAAATCTTTAATCCGAAACAATTAATTTTAAAAATTTATGAATTTTTATTTGATTCAATTTCTTTTACAATAAACCATGAAATAAAATAATAATATTATTTAATAATTCTTTTGATAATTATTATTGTTATATATATGATTTTTCTCATTAAATTTTTTTTTGTTTAAAAAAGAACAAAAAAATAAATTTACTATGTAAAAATCATAATTTCTATTTTCATCATATTTGTTAAATATAACAAATTCTACTTTTATTTTAATATTTCAAATAAAATTTTAAAAAATTATATGAATTAATTATGAATTTGAAAATAATAGAATTAAATCAAAATTATTTATTTGGTTTTAATTGCATTCTAATTTATTCTAATTCATCTTCAGTTTTTAGAAACTATCAAAAATAATTCTTAAGAATAAATATTTTTTCAATTAAAATTAAATGTTTATTTTATTATTATTTTTTTTTTTTAAAATATATTTATTTAATAATTT
>JAEEGI010027949.1_pt1 | contig 10758 bp, 8 predicted proteins | sample 8958751 | NCBI WGS metagenome assembly JAEEGI01 (sample SAMN16246545, study PRJNA631951) | gut metagenome | biome: gut microbiome; feature: rumen; material: KS-attached | host: Bos | place: Iran: Karaj | collected 2018-10 | reverse complement strand
TTTTATAGTTGGCCGTCACCTTTTTCAGGGCGTAGGCCAGGTCAAACGTCATCTCCTGCTCTTGCGTATAGAGCAGGATCGAGAGCTCGTTCGACTCGGTGACGACATCAACCATCCGTTGATGCTGGCGCTCATAGTCGTCGTTGAAGCGTTGCTGCGCCTCAGAACGTTGTTGATAGGACGTTTGCAACTCTCTGCAGAGTTCCTTGAGTGTATTAGTCAACGGCCGCCCGCTCACGATAGCCCAGAGCGGAATGGCGCATACACAGAGTGTAAGGGTGAGTGTTATTAGTTTCTTTCTCATATCGTGATTCTAAAGCCTTACGCCCAAAAAAATACGAGCAAATGCATCGTAGAGATTGAGCAACAAATAGATTCGTGTCTCTTTCGAAACACGGTGCAAAGATAAGAAAACTTTTTGACAGGGTTTTTATTCATCGTTTCATAACTACTTGATGACGCTGGTAATCGTAGAGGGTGAGACGGCGCAGATGGTAGTAGGCGAGCCAGTAGTTCTGGAGTGAGTTGATATGGTTCTGACGGGCGGTCTGCCAATGACTCTGGGCAACTGACAGGCTGTAGGCATCAGCCTGGGCACGGATAAACTGCTGTAGAGACTGGACGTAGGCATCCTCGGCGATGGTGAGCGCCTGACAGGCGTTCTCAACAATGGTCTGCCGCTCATTGAATTCGGCGACGGTCAGCGCCACATCCAACTCCACATCGCGGGCGGTCTCCTGTTCCGTACGCTCCGCCGTGTCAACGCTGCTTCGGGCGGCGAGGTAGGCATTCTTGCGCTTACCCCAGTCTTTTAAGGGGATGGTTATTTTTACGGTGGCCATATCCTGACTTTGGAGATGACGATATGCATCGGCAAAATTGTCAGCCACCTGGTTCAGACCGATACTGGCATTGAGACTCACACTGAGGTTCTTCTCCACCTTGGCCTTTTCAGCCTCCCGACGGGCCTCGGCGGTTGCCTGACGGCTTTCCAGATACTTTGGATTGTTCTCACGGGCCAGGGCGATGGCCTTATCGGCATCAATGTGCAGTGTGCCGACAACCGACGGGATGATGAGATCGATCTCTGTGGTCCGGTCCATCCCTAGATAGGTGGCGAGTTCCTTGACAGCCCGACTGCGGGCAATGCGGGCATTGGCAAGCGTGGTGCGGGCATTGGTCTTTTGAAGTTCCAGGATGCTCAGTTCGGCCTTGGAGATACTGGCGATCTTGTAGCGCCGCTCGGCGATGGCATAGATCGTATCGCACGATGCCAATGACTCCATCGCCATCTGCATCATATCCTGTGCCAAGGCGAGGGTGAAGAATTTCTCCACTGCCTGCTCACTGGTTTTCTCAATACCATATATCAGTTCCTTCTCTGCCCGTTCCAGCTTTAGCGGTTCGATCTGCTTCGCCCATTTCAGGGGATTGTAGAAGAGCAGATCCTGCTTGTAGCCTATGGAGATGGGCACGGTCATGAACTGAGTCTGGTTCTGATCACCGAAGGTCCTGAGGTAGCCCAGTTGTGTGGAGCCGAAGAACTGTCCACCCCAGCTCTCCATCGTCTGCGAGGCTGAGATACCGGCTTGCGAGTAGAACATACGCTGCTGACGGTACACGTCGATATCCTCGTCCGAGAGGTATCGCTGGGTCATGTATCGCTGGTACATCACCGGTGTTGACTCTAAGGCTATCTGCGGTTTGCGCGATGCCTGCCACGAGAGGTATTTGTAGCGCGATATATCATAGGAGCTCTGGTACTTCTGTGCTGCCAGGGAACTGTCGGTAGCGAGACGTACCGTGCGTTCGAGGTCGAGCAGTATCTTCTGCTGTGCAGAAGAAGTGAGGGGTGAAAAGTGAAAAGTGAAAAGTATCAACAGAATCTTTTTCATAAGCTTCATTTCTCAGACTTCAAGATGATTTCCACGTTCATGCCGTCGAAGAGGCCGGTGGCATTGGAGAGACGCGCACGGAGGGTGACGGCACCCTGCTGATCGACGACGGGATTGATCTCGCTGACGGAGGCATCGTAGTGGACGTTCTTGTCGGCTACGGGAATCACGTTGACGCTCGTACCTGTCTTGTATTGACTGAGATCAGCCTCCATCACGCGGAACTCCACTTCCATCTCGCCTGTAGCGATGATCCTGCACACCGTCTGTCCGGGCTGTGCCAGCTGATGAGCCTGTATAGAGAGATTGGCTACCACCCCGTCGAAGGGGGCAGTAAGCACGCCACTCCGCAATTCATGCTGGGCAGCGTCAAGTGCCGTGCGGGCCGTAGCGAGTTGGGCCTTGGCCAGAGCATGGCCCGACTTCACATCCGCATTGTGTTTTACATCCGATGGAATGGATGAAGACTTGTCGGGGTCATAGCCCTGCGAGATAATCACATCCTGCATCTGCAATCGGGCCTGTTCTATCTGTAGCTGCGCCTGCTCGATGGCCCGCTGCTGCTGTTCGATGGCATTGCGCAACTTGTATTGGTCGAGCACGGCCAGCACCTGTCCTCGACGCACCTGCTGACCGTTGCGTACCAGTACCCGCTCAATGGGCAGCGCCGTTTCAAAGGAGAGGTCGGCGAAGCGAGCGGCCACCAACTTACCCATGGTCCTGACAGTACCCGCCGGAGCAAGGCTGTCGAGAGAGGTTAAGGCAGTGGGGGTACTCATGGCGACCGAGTCGCACTTCACCGTTTGGGTCGAGTCATTTGTGGGTGCATTCTGCCCTTTTTGTCCACCGCAGGCAGTCAAGACTACGGCTGCTATTATCATGATTGTCTTTCTCATATCGCGTACATTATAGTTGTCGTAAACTCATTTCATAGAACAGCCCCTTGTTTGCCATCAGTTCCTCGAAGTTGCCCTGCTCCACAATCTTACCCTTGTCGAGCACGATGATGCGGTCGCAGTGGCGGATGGTGCTGAGACGATGGGCGATGACCACACGGGTACACATCAGCTCGTCGAGATTGTCTGAGACAGCCTTCTGCGAGATATTGTCGAGGGCACTTGTCGCCTCGTCAAAGAAGATGATGTCGGGCTTAGAGATAAGCGCGCGGGCAATGAGGATGCGCTGCTTCTGACCACCGCTGAAGCCGCCTCCACCCTCCGAGACCACGGTGTGCAGTCCCATCGGCATCCGTCGCACATCGTCCTCCAAACACGCCATGCGCAAAGCCTCCCAAGCATCGTCGTGCGTGGCCCAAGGCGCGGTGATGGTGATGTTATGAAACAGGTCACCGGTAAACAGGCTGCCGCTCTGCAGACAGCAGCCGATCTTCCGTCGCAGCGAGGCCTTATCGACCTTCGCCAGGTCGTAGTTGTCGTAGTAAATGCCGCCCGTCAGCGGTTTCTCGAAGCCGAGCATCAGGCGCATCAGCGTCGATTTGCCGCAGCCCGACTTGCCCACGATGCCGACATATTCACCCGGTTCGATCTTCAGCGACAGGTCGTCGAGAATCAGCGGACCGTCCTCCTGATAGCGGAACGACACACCTGAGACCTCGATGCCGCCAAAGAGGTCTTCCACCTGCGGCGCCTTGTCCTCCATCTCGGGTACGGCCTCCAGTATCGGCTTCACACTCTCGAACAGTGGCTTGATCTGCGCCAGACTGGGCACCACGCCATTGAGTTGCGCCAAGGAAGCGGTAATCATGCCGAAGGCCGAACTGAAGGCAATATAGTCCGAGGGGGTGACACTGTTCGACAGGGCGCTCCAGAAGATAAGCATCGATCCTCCGAGTCCCAGCAGGGCCGTGAGTGCCGGATAGAGTCTGAGCTTAAACGTAGGGTTATAGAAAAGACTCACACTCTCGCTGTAATGGTCGAGCCAGCGGACGAAGGCGCGGTTCTCCGATCCTGTCAGCTTCAGTTTCTGGATGCCCGCGAAGAGGTTGTACTCCAGACCGCTGAGTCGAGCGGCGCGCGCCGTGTAGTCACGTTGTAAGCTGACAGTACTGTTATAGTTTAGAACAAGCAACAAGGCCTGTACGGCGATGATGGCAAGGGCGGGCCAGAGCAACTGACCACCGTAGATATACACCTGTAAGAGATAGATGACACTCAGGACAGCCGAGAGCAGGGCGCCCAAGGTGCTCTCGTTGACCAGTGAGGCCAGTGCCGACACGTTCTGCAGTTTCGCCGTCAGTTCACCGCTGGAGTTCTTCGAGAAAAAGGTAGGACTCAGCAGGAACGTTCGTGCCATCACGGCGTTCTGTACGTGCAGCTCTACGATGTGCTGGATGCGGATGATGTAGAGGTTTCGCGTAAAGGTCAGCAGCAGCGTGCCGACAGTCGCGCCGATAAGCAGACCGGTGATTGGCAGCAGGTCGGAGGCATCGCCCGTAGGAATGACCGTATCAAAGATGAGTTTGTTGACCATCGGGGTGAACATACCGAGCAGCACCACCACGAGGGCACAGGCTCCCATCAGCAGGACGTTTGGTCCGGAGACGACGCTCCACGTGAACTTAATGAGGTCAATCAGTTTCAACGCTCTCAGCGGCAGGGCCTTCGTGAAAGTGATGGCGGTAGGCTTCAGCTCACTGGCCATTTCCCGACGGCCCACCTGTCGGATGGTACCATCCTGTTCACGGTACTGATAGCCCAGTCCCGTCTTTGTCGGGGCCAGTGCCACGAGCCGTCCGTCCTTGGCACAGCCGAGCAAGGGTCCGACGCACTCACTCCACCACTCACCCGTCAGACGGATGTCGCGTATCATGATGCCTCGTGGACGGAGGATACCCGTCAACTGTTCCTCTGGTGAGAGCATCTCGTCATCCTCCAACTCGTAGTCGGTGATGCCGAGCGCCTCGAGCACCTGTCGCAGCGCACTCTCATCGTTCTGCGGCACGACGCGCTTCTTTTCCTGGAGCCCGAGCCGGCGGGTGGTCTTCTCGTTCACCTCGGCCATCGCAGCCTGTTCCGCTGCCCGACGCTTGTTAATCTGATTAATATATAATGCCATTGTTTACTCGCTCTTCATCAATTGCTGGTAGAAACCTTCTTGGGCAATCAGTTCTTCATGCCGCCCGCGCTGAAGGATCTTACCCTGATCCATCACGATGATCTCATCGCAGTCGCGGATGGTACTCAGGCGGTGGGCGACGATAATCTGTGTCGGTCCCATGCGCCGGATGCGCTTCATCACCTCATCCTCGGTCTTGGGGTCGAGGGCACTCGTGGCCTCGTCCATGATGAGGATGGCTGGCTCTTTGGCCAGGGCCGTCGCCATCTCCATGCGCTGTCGCTGTCCGCCGCTGAAGTTCTGACCGCCCTTGATGATCTTCGTGCCAAACCCCTCGGGACGGCTTACGATGTCGGCGCGTATCTGTGCGTCGTTGCAGGCCATCATCATCGTGAAGTCCTCAATCGAGGGGTCCCACATGCGGATATTCTGTGCCACGGTGTCGTCGAAAAGCACCACGTTCTGGTCGATGACGGCCACGGAGTTTGTCAGTTCCTCATTGGATATGGTTTCGATGGGTCTGCCGTCGAACAGGATTTCCCCGCTCCACGCCTTATACAGTCCTGAGATCAGTTTGGCCAGCGTGCTCTTACCACAGCCGCTTGTGCCGACGAAGGCCACAGAGTGACCAGGTTCTATCCTCAGGTTGAAGTCCTCAATGAGTGGTGGCTGTAAGGGCGAATAGCCGAAGGTGACATGCTTCAGCTCCAGCAGTCCGCCGAGCTTGCCCTGTTGTATCTCGCCTTTGCTATCGCGGTGGTCTTCGTGGTATTTCATCACATCCTCCACGCGCTCCATCTGGCTGCGCATTTCGACAATACTCTGTGAGGCGTTGACGATGCCGTTTACGGGTGCGAGGAACGAGCCCATAAATCCCTGGAAGGCCATGAGCATACCGATGGTCAGTTCGCCCTTCAGTATCAGATAGGCGCCCAGCACGAGCACCGCCATGTTCACCAGTCCGTTGGCCAGTACCGGCAACAGCGCCATCTCTGCCTGTTGTTTGTCCGTGTCGGCGTTCACGTTGAACTTATGTGCCCATAGTCCGCTCCAGTATTTGAAGAAGCCAGTCTCTGCTCCCGCTGCCTTGATGCTCTCCATGTTATCGATACACGAGACGGTAGCCGAGTAGTATTGTCCCTGGCTCTGCTGCATCGAACGGGTCAGGTTGATGCGGCGGTTCGAATAATAGCGCACGATACCCAGGTTGATGGCTGCCGCCAGCACGCCGATGAGAGTCAGCCAGAAGGAATAGGAGAGCATCAGTGCGATGTAGAGCACCAGCAGTCCGATGTTGATCACCTGCGGGGCAAGCACGCCCACCAGCGAATTGGTGATGCTCTGGTTCAGGTGCATACGCTGCTGCAGGTCGCCCACGTTTCGCATGGCGAAGAATGGCATTGGCAGCCGCAACAGGTGGTGCAGGTACTCCTTGTTGCTTTTCAGTGCTAGGGCGCCGGCCACGCGCTTGGCGTAGCGGGTCTGCAACAGGATGGCGAAAAACTGATAGACGGCCAGTGATCCCATGCCGATGAAGAACCACTTGGCCCATTCGGGGTTCCTGCCGGTCAGGATCTCGTCGAAGAAGATACGTGTGAAAAGCGGCGAGAGGAGCGAGATGAAGGCAGCCATCAGGCTAAAGACAAACGTCAGCCAGAAAGCCTCACTCGAACCCCGCAGGTTCTTCTTCACGTAGGAGAGGATACTGGTCTGCTGACCGCCCTTCTCAAATTTCTCCGTCGGCTCGAAGGTCAGGCACACGCCTGTGAAGTGCTTGCGGAACTCCTCCATCGGCCACTTTACCGGTCCTGCTCCAGGGTCGTTTAGACAAGCACGCCCTTTCTTATCGAAGCCCCGGAACACCACGAAGTGCTCGAAGTTCCAATGGATGATGGCAGGCTGTTTACCCTCCAGCGCCTCGGCCGACATGCGGAAGCCCTTGGCGTCGAGGCCGTAGTTCCGCGCGGCCCGCAGGATCATCTTCGCCGACGAGCCGTCGCGACTCACGCCACAGGCGGCACGCACCTCCTCCAACGGGAGCCACTTGCCGTAGTGGGCCAGAATCATCGTCAGCGATGCGGCTCCGCATTCCACGGCCTCCATCTGCATCACCTGCGGTACCTTCACCAATTTACTCTTACCCATACTAATTACCTGCTATCGATTGGACGGTGTTCTCCACTGTGCCGACGAGGACGCGCCAGACGGGTTTCTTCTCCGTGATGACCTGGATGTTGCAGAGGGCGCCGTTGCCCACAGTCACGTTGCGGCTCTTCTCACGGCTCCACACCAGTCCGCCGTCCTGTGTGTCGAAGACCACGCGCACCTCATATACTGCCTGACCGTCTTGGATGAATGCGGCCAGCGGGTCGAGTTTCACACGGTTGATAATCTCCTTCCGCGTCGTCGGATACTGTTCGATGCCCACTACCTTGCCGTAGATGTAGCCCCAGTTCTCGCGCTCCATATTGGCGGGCGTCGCCTGTACCTGCTGACCGGTCTTCAGTTTCCTCAGGTCGTTGTAGGTCACATAGCAGAGCATTTCGCGCCCCGCCATCTGCTGTGTTTGCGGCAACAGCCATGCCACGGGCTCTCCGGCCTTGAACTGTGTTCCGATGGGCAGCGTCGAGATGACCACTCCGTCGCGGGGTGCCGTCACTGTCGAGGTCGAGAGAGCATTGTGTATCTCCACGATGCCTGTCCCGTAGGTAACGGCAGTACCCGGAGTGATCATCATGCGTGAGACCGTCCCGTCGTAGGGTACGGTGACAGGTGTCGCCTCCCCAAAGGGGAACACCACCCCCTGCGCATTCACCTTGTAGTTGACGGTGCCGAAGATGCACCAATAGACAACCACGACCATCATCGCCACCATCGCGGCGATCACAATCCGTACTTTCGGCGATGCCACCCGTGCCATCTCTTCGGCTTCGCTATGGTCGTCGAGTGCCTCTAATGCCTCTCTGTTGAAGATGTCTGCCATGAACTCTAAACTCTAAACTTTCAACTCTAAACTCTCTCAAATCTAATGCACATCAGCGTCAGGTCGTCGTTGGGTTCGGCACCATTGCGGTGCTGCTCCACGGCCTTTTTCAGTTTGTCGATGACCTGGCGAGAGTCGAGGCTCTGCGTGTCGGCCATCAGTTCCAGCAATCGCTTGTTGCCGAGCAGTTCCTTCTGCCCGTTCTCGGCCTCGTTCAGGCCGTCGGTATAGATCAGCAGCTGCTTGCCTCGGATGTCATCGATATGTTCGCCCTCGAAAGGATCATCCTCCCAAAGGCCGAGGGGCTGATTGTCGTACTGCATCTTGAGGAACTGGCCGTCGATGACGGGTGCGTTGTGTCCGCAGTTACAGAAGTCAAGGCGGCCGGTGTCGAGGTGCAGCAGTCCGATGAACATCGTGACGAACATGCCTCGGTCGTTGTTCTCGGCCAGCTCGTTGTTCATGCGTACCGCGATGTCTACGGGCGAGAGGCCCTCAGTGGCCAGCGTACGGAACAGGCGGGCGCTCTGCGACATAAACAGTGAGGCGGGAACGCCCTTGCCCGATACATCACCCAGACAGAAGTAGAGCAGACTGCCCTCTATCAGGTAGCCGTAGAGGTCGCCCCCCACCTCCTTGGCGGGTGTCATCGAAGCGTACATGTCGAGACCCTCGTATTCGGGGAAGATGCCCGGCACCATCGACATCTGGATGTCACGGGCGATGCGCAGCTCTGATTCAATGCGCTCCTTGGCGGCTGTCGTCTCCTCCAGCTGGTCGTAGGCGCTTTTCAGTTCCGCATGGGCCACCTCCAGTTTCTCGTGAGCAGTGGCAAGACGCTTCTGGGCACGACGGCGGTAGAGCGTATAGATGATGAAGAAGGTAGTGAGTAGCACCAGTGCCACCAATGTCCCTATCCACCGCTGTCGGGAGAGTGAAATCTGCTGTTGGGCAATCTCGGCATCCTTCTGCTGTGTCTCGTAGACAGTAGCAAGTTCTGCAGCATCGCTGTTATTCTGCTTCGCGATGGCCGAGTCGAGATGCTCAAAGACGTATGCCGCCACAGCCAAGGCCGTATCGCGCCGGCCCGCCTTGTAGTTGGCCGCGAACTTCTGTGCGTAAATAAACAGGTGTCTATAAAGGTCTTCCTTGCCTACCAGTTGGTCAAGAACCACGTATTCATCGGCGGCCTCGGCATAGTTTTTTTGATATAACAGCAAAGTCGCGAGGTCGATATGCCCTGAAAGTGATTTGGAATAATCCTTTGTCGTTTTGTAGTTTTCTATTGCACGGCTGACTTCTTCGGGTCTGTCCAGATTGGCCCCAAGAAAAGCATGGTTCATATAGTTTCTTGCTTTCATGACATCAATAAAATCAGAATCTACGGGCAACATGTCTTTCCCCTCCACTAAGATGACAAGCATCGAATCGGAACGGGCAAGCCACTTTTCGGCAGTCACATTGTCAAAATTAGTGATAAAAAGTTTAACGGCTCTATTAAATAATTGCACCATAAATCTGATTCGTTTACGCTTATCTGACGCCGGTCTTTTTGCGTAAGCGTAACTCGCTTCCAAGGTCTTATTGCCCTCATCTTTCATGCCGAGGCTTACCTGAATGAAACCCACTTCTGACATCAACATCATCAGGCGCTGGTCAAGATCCTCGGAAGGTTTCTCCTGGTCAAGCCTTTTCATATCTTCAAGGATCGGAATGGCAATCTGCAGCGCCTCCTCGTAGTTCTCATCATAAGAGAGAGCGTCCACAAGCTTAGCAACACACGAAAAATAGTCAGAACTGTCCTTGGCATTCGTAGGCGTCGCTGTGAGTACCTCTTTCAGTACTTTCACTTCCAGTTTTTTTTTGGATAAATACTGATATGCATATCCGCGCTCTAAAGCGGCTTTGAACAACGAGATGTCGCCCCGCTGCTCCAGACTGTCGCACAGGGTCAGCACGCGTTCATAGTCACGGGCATCAAAGGCAGCATTGATCAGGCTGTCGGCCATTGTCTGTTTCAGCTCATTCTGCTGCCCGTGGCCGCACGACAGCATCATCGCCGCCATCAACACGGCGGCGATGGGCACTCTCTTTCGGAAGATGTTAGCCAAGATCATATTTTTCGTTATGATCAACAATATGAAACCCTGGTTTGGGCTTGGTGGTATCGTCCACTGATCCATATCCAAATGGATTTTGTGGGCCGCCTGTTCCGCCTGTGGCCTGGTCGAGGTCGTCATCGTCCATGGGCCATGCGCCAGCCTCCACGAGTTCGTCCTTCAGTGTCTTCACTTCCTCAGCCAGTTGCTTCAACAGCTGTTTCTTCTGCTCAATCTGTTCGTTAGTCAATGTTGCCATAATTTTTAATCTTTATTGTTCGTGATAAACGGTAGGATCTTTATAAAAGCTACGGTCAGGATCTTGGGGTATGAGAGGATCTTGGAGTATGCGTGTTGATAGTGGAATAATGCCTCCTGCGGCCTGGTCGAGGTCGTCGTCTGACAATTCCATTGCTCCGGGTTCCACGAGTTCCTTGCAGATGGCTTGCGCCTCCACAGCCAGTTGGTGTAACCGCTGCTTCTGCTGCTCGATCTGTTCTGCTGATAAATTTGCCATATTGCAAAATATTTAATGGGTTATACCTTCATTGTATTATAGGATTGCGGAGTACCGGCTGTGGCGCGTGGTCAGGCCGGTCGCCTTGGTCTGCAAAAGAATTGGATTCGGTCATAGGAGTTCTATTTAGAGGATTTAAGTCAGTAAAATTAGGAAAGCCTCCTGCGGCCTGGTCGAGGTCTTCGTCCG
>JAEEGI010027946.1_pt1 | contig 10760 bp, 9 predicted proteins | sample 8958751 | NCBI WGS metagenome assembly JAEEGI01 (sample SAMN16246545, study PRJNA631951) | gut metagenome | biome: gut microbiome; feature: rumen; material: KS-attached | host: Bos | place: Iran: Karaj | collected 2018-10 | reverse complement strand
GGAACAGCACGACATAGAACTTCTTGTCACTGAAGCTCGATATGCCGTTGGCATGATGCCGCGGCAGGAACATCCAGTCCCATCCGCGTCTTGCCGTTGTCACCAATTGCTGCGTCATCGTTAATTATTAATTGTTAATTATTAATTATTAATTGTTTGCGGCTAACAACCGCAAACACCTACTGCCCTGCGCCTTTCTCCAACCGCGTGTTCACCATCGTGATCTCCGTGCGCAACGCCTCGTTCGTGTTATGCGTTGCGCCATTCCAATAATAACGGTTGATGTTCTTGGACTGCGCCATCACCGTCTCCGCGATGAATTTCCGCAGCCGCAGATATTCCACCAATTCACGTTTCACCTTTCCGACGGGGCGGTAGCGGTCCTCCGTCTCACGGCAGATCCGCATCGCCTCCTCGCGGCTTTGAACGCCTGGATCGCCGTAATCGTCCGGAAACACGCTCTTTCCCTTGCCGCCCTCCAGCATCCAACGCGCCGTCAGCAGACAGGCAAGGGAATATTTCAACTGATAGAGATTCTCCAGCGTCTCCTCCGTCGCATCAGTCGTCATCGCCTGCCGCTCAAGGCTTTCCACCAACGGACGGACACGGTTGATCCACATCTCGTTCTCGCTCAGTTTCCGCTGCCAGATATGCTTGTAGCGGCCTTGGCTAAGCCTTGAGTGAAGCAGTTCCACGCTCAGATATTCTTTTGCGCACAGCTTCACACGCATGATGTCCCATTTCACTTCGTCGTGGTTCAGCGAGGCGAACACGTCGATGTATTTCTCCGCCATGCGTTTCGTCGTCGTATCGACGCGGCCGACGCGGACGGATTCGAAGAAATAGTACAACAGCCTGTCATGGCTTTCGCCCAACTGTTCACGTCTGTCCAGCAGTTCTGGAATCTTCGGAGCCAATTCAGAAGCGCACTTCGCATATTTCTGCGATTCAAACCGTTCCTTTGAAAGGACATACAATCCATAGTACTCGCTGGTCTTCGGCACGTCCGTCGTCTCGATCTCCAGACTCGTCTCCAACGATTCCGCCGGCGGCTGGACAGGAAAATACCGCCAGACAATCGTCAATGAAACCGCCAGAACGGCGATGATCAACGCCCATTGCGCGGGCGAACGGCGTTCCTCCTCCGCCTGCAGCTGCCGCAGCACTTCGCGGCGGACGCCCTGCGGCAAAACGCGCACGACGACCTCCTCCTGCGCCGCCGTGTCATGGGCGAGCTCCGTCTTCACAGGCAGCAGAACGCGGCCGTTGTCGCCGCGCATCAACGTCACGGCGAACGACGACGGGCTCCCATGCCCCGCCACCGTCAGCGCTTCGTTGTTTTCCGCCTTTTTCTTCTTCGACATGCCTCTCGCCTACTCCCGTGTGATTTCGTTCTGCCTCTCCCATTCCTCTATCTTGCGCAACGTCTCTTCGTTGCACGACGGCGCGATATGCTGCGTGCAGGAACGGAACAGCTCGATCGTGTAGCGGTCCGCATGGCGTTCGAACGCCGTCTGGCGGATGGACTGCACGATGCCGTTGATGTCCGCGCCGCTGCATTTGCCGGTGGCGGACGCCAGATACATGATGGCGTCTTCATCGACGGGATATTCCACATGCTTGAAGGCGTTGCGGATGATCTGTTCGCGCGCGGGAAGATCCGGCAGGCCGACATAGGCCTTCACGTCGAAACGGCCCGTCCGCATGAACGCCTCGTCGATCATCCACGGCGCATTCGTCGCGCCGAGCAGGAGGAACGGATTCTTCCCGTCCTTCACGCCGTCCAGTTCCTGCAAAATGACGGAGATGACCTTCTGCGTCGTCTCGTGGATGTCGCCCGTCCGCTTGCGGAAAATCGTCTCCAGTTCGTCTATGAACACGACGGACAGCGGGTTCTTCCGCGCCTCCGCGAACAAGTCGCGGATGTTGTTCTCCGACTCGCCGACGTATTTTCCGAAGATGTCCGCCGCCGTGATCGTGTAGAACGGCAGATCCAGTTCGCCGGCCACCGCCTTCGCGATGAACGTCTTGCCCGTTCCGGGCGGACCGTACAGCAGGATGCCGCCGCCGACCTTCAGGCCGTGCTTGCGGGCCTCCTCCGCGTGCTGCAACGGATCGATCATCCGCAGGCGGATCTGACGCTTCACGTTCTCCATGCCCGCCACGTCCGCCATGCGGACGGACGGACGCTCCACGCGGCAGTCGTTCAGCTTCTTCGACTCGTCGCCGTCCACGCTCATCTTCTCGCCGCCGCTCCGCTTCGCGCACTTGGCCTTGCATTTTTCCGCCAGGTCCATCAGCTCGTTCGCGTTGCTCATATACGCTTCACGCAACTTCCCCGTGCATTGATTCGCAAGGGCCAACGCGAATTTCGCCGCCTCCGCGACATGATAGAACGCCGACGGGAAGTCGTCTTCCATCAACGCCTTCTCCGCCGCCTTCTCATGCTCCAGTTTCTTTTCGTAATTGAAATTGCTCATGCTGCGTCAACTCCATGCGCGACAACGACTTTCACTTCTCGCTGATGATCTTTCTGAGGCGCTCCGCGCCCGCGCTGATGTCGTCATGGCTCACGGGCTTGTCCGTCACAGGCGTTTCCGCGACTTTCGGGCCGAGCACTTCCGCCGCGCATTCGTTCTCCAACGCGGCCATCAGTTCATCGTCCTTGTAGCTGATGTCGCCGGCGGCGACTTCCTGCGCCATATGGTCCAAATCCTTGTCAAACGCCTTGTTCATGATCTTGTCGGAATCCAGAATGTCCTCCGCGATCATTTCGACGTCGTCGAGGCTTTCGGCGAGTTTGTCCGGATCGATATTATGGTCGGCGGCCATCGTCTTGATGTCGTTCAACGTCGTGTTGACGTTGCCCGCCGTGCTGACCTGCAGGGCCTGGCTCTTGAGGAAGACCTTCTGTTTTTCCAGCTTGTTGATGGCGATGTCGTACTTTTTGTAGAACAGCAGTGTGCGCTGCGCCTCCGCCTTGCGGCCGCTTTTCAGCAGTTCGCGGGCCTGGTTCCAGACTTTCGTGCGCTCTTCCGTCAGCTTCGCGATCGCGTCGTCGAACTTCTCGATGTCCTGCTCCACCTTGCGTTCGTTGCGGCGGCGTTCGCGGCGCTGTTCGCGTTCACGCTCCTCCCGTGATTTAAAACAATCAAACAATCCCATGATGGCTCCTTTCTGTATAAAAATGTTTCTTGAAAACAAACCTTGCCTCCCCGCGAGGGAGGTGCCGCGAAGCGGCGGAGAGGGTTCAGCCTCCCCCTCAGGGGGAGGTGCCGCAAAGCGGCGGAGAGGGCCTAAGCCTCGTCCTTCTCTTTCTCCGCTTCTTTCTTCTCCGGCTTCGGCGCGGAGAACGACAAATCCACATCCTTGAACTCGTCCTCCGCGGCCTGCAGCGCCTTGTCGAAGTCTTCGTCGATTTTTTCCGTCTTCTTCAGCGTCGTACTCTCCAGCTGCTCGATGGTCTTCGCCTGCTCCTTCAAGTCGTCGATGATGTCCATCTTCTCGTCGCGGATCTCTTCCAGATCATGGTTGTCCGGATGCTGGCGATGTTCCAGTTGCAGCACAAGATTATGGCGGACAAGCATTTCGGCGTTCATCTGCTGCGCAGCCATCTGGCGTTGTTCGCTCATGCGTTCACGTTGCTTGAGGATGTTCTTCATGCGCACGGCGAGCGTCTCGCGGACGGCGCCGCTCGCCGTGTCGTACTGCGTCTTCAGTTCGAGAAACTCCGCCTCCATATCCTTGATGGCCTTCACCTGGTTCTCAAGGCCTTGGTTCAAAGAGCGGATGTTTTCATCGCATTGCGCGATCCGCTTCTTCAGTTTCTTTTCCTCCGAATCCTTCAAATGCAAAATCTCCAGCAGTCTGATGAGAAAATCCGGCAGTACCATTTTCTGTAATCCTTTATGTTAACTTGTTGACACTCTTAATTTTCCATCATCTGACGCTACGGTTCCGCGTATGCCAGATGCTCCATTGGCAACCGAGCCCCGCCACGGCGGGCAGCACCCATGCCAGCTGGCTCCACAGGCCGCTTATGCTCCCGCAAAGCCATAACGCACTGAAGAAGATGATTTCCACGATGCACAACACACAGACGGCGTTCAGCCAGAAGGCCTGTCGTGAGGTTGTGTCGTAACGGCGGCAGCGTCTGGCCCATTTTCCGGGCGGAAGCGTCATGGAAGGACCATAGATGTAACCGCGCGAATCACGGCCATAGCCGCCACGGGCGAACAGCGTGTCCAGCCATCGCGACAAGAAGCCGTGGTACGTCGATGAATCCAGCCGAAGCCGTTCGCGCAGGGCGTCCTGCGTGATGAAACTCGTCTGGTCCCAACGGTCGATTTCCGCCGCCATGGCGTCGGCATACGCGTCCCGCATGCCGGGCAGGATGTGCAACAGGAAATCCGCCGTCGGCATGTCGATGTCGCCACGCGGCAGACGAAAGTCCCACAGACCGTTTGACAGCGGATGGCAGAGAACGACCGTCGGCCGCGCCAACGCCTGGCAGCCGTCATCGAACGGCCTTTCGGAACCGATCACGTAGAAATAATGCAGCGTCGGAAGGCCTTCTTCCCGACGGAACAGCTCGTATTTCCGTTCGACGTATTCACGCAACGCCGCCACGTCGCCGCCGTCCGCCAGACGCTCACTTTCAGGCGAAAGAAACGCGCTGACAACGCGGAAGCAGCCTTTTTTGCCAATTGGAATCCGAAAAACGCGCGCCACGAGACGGACATCCCCCCTGCCGTTCTCCGCGAAATGGAACTTCACGTCCTCCGAGATGTCCATTTCCGCGACGTCGAACGCGGCGGCATCCGCCGCCGGACGGTAGAACAGCGCCCGCTGCCAAAGCGGCAGACGCATCGACGGCAACGGGCACGGCGACTCCTGGAAGCTCGCCTGCTGCGTCGAAAAGAATTCGTCGCAGACGGACTGCCATGTCCTGCTATGTTGTTTTTCCGTTTTGTTCATCGTCGTTTTTTCCTGCGTTCATTTCCTCGCCCCAATACCTATATAAAACGACAATCGCTTCTTTCTAAAAATCCACGACGGTCTCAAAGAGGTCAAATGTGTTTTTCCACAGCTATTTTCATCATTTTAAACAAATACAATAAATGTTTTTGAGAAAATCTCAACTTATGTCTATATTAGTATTATGCAAAAACTTCATCGCCTTTAAAAAAGGAGGTCGCCATTATGTTCAAACTTGTCTTCAACATCGTTAAAATCGTTGTATTCGCCTGTCTTTTCTGCGTGACGGCATGGTATTGGCTGACGCCGTCCGCCATGCCGCTCGCCGCCTCCCGCAAGGAAGTGGCGGACGCCGCCGTCAAACGCATGATGGAGGATATCCGCGCGAACCGCGGTTCAGCCAAAACCGCTATCTTGTTGCACTTTGACAACGATCCAACCAATTATGTTTCAGACTCGCTCCGCAATCAGATCCTTTCCACAGGCATTCTCGATTTGGAGGAAGTCCCGTTGATCGACCGTATCCGCGCGAAGCTCCATCTTCGCATTCCGACGCACGCCACGTTGGAGGAAGCCACAAACGCCACCACCCAGGCCGGAACGGATCTTGTCATTTGGGGCCAGTTGACGGCTTTCGAAACGACGAATGACGATTCCGCCGTCATCAACGGACAGTTCCATCTCATCGACGCGCAGACCATGCAGACAAGCTTCACGGGAACTATTTCATCGACGCAGGACGCTGTCGTGGCGGAACCGCCTCAAGACGCGCAAGTAACGCCCATTATTGCGGAACAAACAGCCGCCCCGTCTGTCTCAGCGTATGAAGCGACCGTTCCGCTGTACGCGCGGATTCTCGCGTTCCTCTTCATCGCCCTTCTCCTTCCCATGATCACCTTCCCGTTCTTCCGCAGCACAGCCGCCAGACGCTCAAACCAAGCCAACGCCGTCGTGCTCATACTATACGCCGCCATCGGCGGCATTCTCGCCTTCCTCATGATCGGCGGCTCCTTCGCGACGCCCGCCCTGACCGCCCTCTTCTTCATCGCATTCATCGCGAATGTCATCTACGATCTGGCCATGCTCAGCTTCGCCACGCGCCTCGAAAAATAACCACGCTTTACCCATCTGTCCGCCCATGCTTCTTCTGAAAAAAGTCACAAGCAATTCCGACATCGAATCTCTGCAAATTCCGTTTGCGGAGCAGAATATCTATCTGCTTGCGCAGGACGCCTCTGGCAGGCAGATTTTCGGCCGACAGACTGTCCGCGGTACGAAAAACTGGCCCAATTCGTTTTTCATCACGCCGCTTGAATTCAACGCCACGTTGCTGCCGGACATCCAGCGCCACGGCCAGCCGCAGACCGCGACCGTCGAATTGACACTGAAATTCAATATGCTCGGCAACGCCGTCGGCATGTACGACTGGATGCTCCAAAACAGCATCACGTCATTGGAGGACAAGGATTTATCACAGAAACTACAGCCGTATGCGCACAGTCTAGGCGGCGTCATTGAACGCCATCTCGCCCAAACAAACGACTGCTATCTGACGCCTGATGAACTCGTCGATGTCTTTCCCTCATGGCTGCAGGTCGTGCGAATCGCCTCGACGGAAATCGGCCCGCGTCTCGCGAAACCAATCACCATGGCGACACCGACGGATAAAAAACATACTCCGTCCAAGCCAGCCGTCCATGTTGCGGAACCACCGAAAACCACGCCGCCACCACCGCGCCCCGCGCATCAGCCGCCCTGCAACAAAACCGCCAATCCGCCGGATCTCTTCCGTCAAAACCAGCCGCAGAAGCCGCCTAAACGCAAGACGCCGCGCGGTTGCTGCTGCAGTCATTTCTTCCTGTTGATGCTGTTGATCTTCTGCATCATCGGCGGCGGTCTCATCCATCTCGTCAAAGCGGTGAAAAACGCCGTCGTCAAAGTCGCGACGCCTGTCGTCGAATGGGTGACACGCCCCGCCTCCTCACCCGCCCCCGTCATCATCAAAACCGACGGCGGAAAAACATCCTTCATGCTACCGTCCAACATCCCGTTAGAGTTGCTGAAAGTCAAGGCGGGCAGCTACCAGCCGACGTCGCCCTACGGCAGCGTCCAGCCGATATCCTACCAGATTACGATTCCACAAGACTACTGGCTGACCGAACAGGAAATCACGGAAGCCCAATGGCGGACGATGATGTCCACATCACTGAACACAATGGGTGTCGGCCTTGATGAAGCGAATGACTTCTGCCGACGGCTGACCAGTCATTTCGCAAGCCAGATTCCGCAAGGCTACCATTTCGCCCTGCCGACGGACGCCGAATGGAATCTCGCCGTCATGCAGCACAAAGGCCGTCTTTCAGGGCTTGGGCGCCGCCTTGACGTCTTCCAAAACAGACTCTACGGTTTCCATCTGGCACTGGTGCCGAATTCACAATAAAACCATCAGACAAACAATCCGTAATCAGGAGACGCAGAGATGAAAAGAACAATCATCATTGCCGCTGTTCTTCTTTTGGCAGCCATTTGTCTTCCATTCCTGTGGCAAAAATCTCCAGACAATCCGCCACCTGCCTCTCCGCCAGCAGAAACAGCCGTAACTTATTCGTTTTCAACGCCAGAAGAATATATGATAGAATGCAGAAGACTATCAGACATTTTCTGGGAAACTTACAATACGGAAACAAGACAGAAATGGTATGAATTATCGGAGGAAGCCAGTAAACGCTTTCCTAACAATCCGAAAATCATGGGAGATTTCGCATTTATTTCAAGATTTTATCAATTTCCCAAAAATCCCGTGGAATGCTTAGCCATTCTCCAGCCATTCTATGACAATTCTGAAACCCATGCCGATATTGCCTATAGTGTATGGTCCCAATTCAATCATGGAATAACCAACAAACACAATCTTGAGTACGACAATTGGAACACGATTCTCAAAGACTGCGGCGATCCACTGGAAACACTAAAAATTATGGAAACTTACTGGGCACAAAAGATCCCAAATGCTACAGCCACACTCAAAACAAACAGCCATCCCCAACTCATAACAGAAGCTGCCCAGCGTGACATTAACATGGAAGATGCGGAAAGAAGGTGGCAGATCATCAAGGCAAATCTGGCCGCCTATACGGAAAAGCAAGAAGAATTAAAAAATTTTCTGAGCATGCCGAATCCCCCCACACTACCGACACCACCGTCCCAAGAGAAAATGCTGAGTAAAAGATTGAAAGATTGGCTGAAAGATAAATTTAATTTCAAACCGCGTGCTAAGATTAAACTTGAATGAAAATTTTTCAGCAGGCTTCATTGGATACTCAACAGCCATTTACAAAACAGCGCCCCGCCGAAATCATTCGGCGGGGCGCTACGCTTATCTACTGTAAAATCTTATTTTTCCTTGAACCAGAGATTCCTGAACCACAACGTGTTGCCGTGATCCTGCAGCATGAGCGGGCCTTTCGGCACGGCGTTTCCGCCGAGGCCGCCAGGCGTCGGCTTGACACGGAGATGGTCATGGATGAGAACGCCGTTCTGGCGAACCGTCAGGATGGCGTCTTCAATCACCTTGCCTTCGGCGTCGAATTTCGCCGCCGTGTAGTCGATGTCATACGTCTGCCACGTTTCGGGCGGCAGGCACATGTTCACGATCGGACGGCTCTGCTGGTAGATGCCGCCGCACTCGTTGTCGCGGCCTTCAAGAGCATAGCTGTCGAGAATCTGCATTTCGATACGGCCCTGCGTATAGACGCCGCTGTTGCAACGGCCCTGTCCACGCGCTTCGGGCATGTAGGACGTCTTGAATTCGACATGCATGATGCAGGAGCCGTATTCGGGACCACTGACGATGCTGCCGCCGCCGCGACGCACTTCCAGCGTGCCGCCGTCTTCGCTGACGCCCCAGCGTTCGCCGCCCATGCGGCGGTCTTCCACAAGCTTCCATTCGACGGCTTCGCCTTTTTCAGGAGCGAACGCCTCGTTCATGGCCGCAAAACCGTCTTTGCCCTGCACGGTGAACGGGCCGGCGATGTTCCACGCCATGATCGCGCCTTTCTTGTCCATGGCAAGTCCCTGCGGATGAAGCTTGTAGGAGATGCCCGGAACGGCATTGCCGTCCGCCCCGCAGATGCGGGCGTGGGCCTGCCAGTCGCCGCCGCCCTGCGAAACCTTCAGCAGCAGCGCGTTTTCGCCTTGCTTCAGATTGAGCTTGATCGTGTCTTCATCCGTCGCAAGACTGCGAGGGACGTTCTTTTCATAGACCTTCTGGCCGTTCAGGAAGACCACAAGGCCGTCATCCGATCCGGAACGCATGATGACGCTCTGCTCTTTGTCGCTGACAATCGTGTTGCTCAGATAGCCGACGCAATTGTTCGCACGGGCCAGGCGTCTGTTCAAATCGACGATGCCTGCCGCACGTTCGGCGTTGCGCCACTGGGACATGCGCTTGCCTGGCCCCATAAGAACGACAGCGCCTTCCGGCGGCTGCAGGCCCAACGTCGGAGAGACCAGTTTGAACGTCTTCAAATCAATCGCGCCCAACGGGATGGTGCCTTTGAACAAACCGTTGGCGATGGTCGCGCCACCCTGCGGGAACACGACTTTGTCGCCGTCCACCTTGCCGTCCAGTTTCAGCAGGACTTTCGGCTTGGGGGCTTCATAAATCGTCTCCGTGAACACCGCCTGGTAGCCGCCCTTGCCGGTCGCCCAGACCTGCGCGCAAAGCGCGCTTTCCTTGCCTTCGGCATCCTTCAACGTGCCTTTGTAGTCGCCCATGAAGACATCCTGCGCCATCGCGCAGAACGACATGAGCACCGCCATCGCCATGATTTTTCTGAACATCTTGACTCCTTTCATTGATACATTTCTATAAAAAACACATGAAAAACAACCTATACCATAGAATAACGTCGTTTTGCCAAAAAGCAATTGAATGAAAAATCGCCATTCCGCATTAAATTAATATATTTTATTTTTCCGTTCGTTTTTTCGCAAAGCAACCATAAAGGCAACATCATGAGCAACGTCCCCGAATCCCTCCTGCGTCTCGCCTCCTACAACATCCGCACCCCCTGCGACAAGGCCCCCAACGACTGGGCGTCCCGCCAGCCGCGCCTTCTCGCGCTGCTCAACCGTCATGACATCGCCATCGCCGGCCTCCAGGAGGCCATGAAGATGCAGATCGACGGCATCCTCTCCGAAGGTTCATGGGACTACACGGGCGTCGCCCGCGAAGACGGCGTCGAAAAAGGCGAATACTCCTGCATCATCTACCGCAAGGATCGCTTCATCTGCCACGGCTCCAAGACCTTCTGGCTCTCCGAAACGCCGGACGTCGCAGGCTCCCGTTCATGGGACACCGCCTGCACGCGAATCTGCACATGGGCGACGTTCACCGACAAGAAGACCGGCCTCGAATTCACCCACTTCAACACCCATCTGGACCATCGCTCCAAGCTCGCCCAGATCAACGGCGTCAAGCTCATCTTCCAGAAGATGCAGGAAATCTCCCCGAAAGGCCCCGTCGTCCTCACAGGCGACTTCAACGTCCTGCCGGAAGACGAAGTCATCGCCCATGCGGAAAAATTCATGCGCAACTCGACGAAAATAACGGAAAATCCGCTCGTCGGCCCGACCTACACGTTCACAGGCTACCGCGTCATGAAGGACGGCGTTGAACCGCCCCACAAAGGCCCGATCGACTACATCTTCGTCAACAACGAATTCCACGTCCGCAACCTGTTCGTGTTCGACGACATCGAGAACGACCTCTATCCGTCCGA
>JAEEGI010027945.1_pt1 | contig 10760 bp, 6 predicted proteins | sample 8958751 | NCBI WGS metagenome assembly JAEEGI01 (sample SAMN16246545, study PRJNA631951) | gut metagenome | biome: gut microbiome; feature: rumen; material: KS-attached | host: Bos | place: Iran: Karaj | collected 2018-10 | reverse complement strand
CGGATGAAAATCCGCTTGTAACCGTTGACGGCAGCGGCATAACCTCAAGCGCTTCAATGATAAAGATTGAAGAAGACGCGACCATGACGGTATATCCAGGCGCGGTGTTCGGCAATGCGGCGGCAACGGTAAACGGCGCGTGCCTAAGCGTCGGCTCTGGCGCGTCCCTCACCATAAACGGCGGCACGTTCACGGAAAACGCAACAACGTTAGACGGCGGATGTATCTTTAACAACGGCGGCACGATCAACATGACCGCCGGCAAAATAAACAGCAACTCCTCAACAAAAAGAGGCGCGGCAATTTTCAACAGCTCGGGTGAAGTCAATATTTCCGGCGGAGAGTTAAACAGCAACTACTCCAACCAGTACGGCGGCGCGATATATATTTCATCCGGCGAAGTTAATCTTTCGGGCGACGTCCAGATAAACCTTAACCGTGCGCTTGTCGGCGGCGCGGTATTTGCCAACGACGGCACGCTTACGATGAGCGGCGGCACAATGAGCCAGAACTTTGCGTACAACAAACGCGGGCTTGTTGTCACATCCGGCGGCGGCGGCGCAGTCGCGGTATCCAAAAACGCAACGTTTGCCATGAGCGGCGGACTGATAGACAGCAACTACGTTTACAACAACAACGGCGACGGTTTCGGCATAACTGTTTTCGGCACGTTTGAAATGTCCGACGCGGCGGCTGTTACAAACAACGACATCTACGTTGCAAAGAACAAAACCATCACGGTTAAAAACAAGCTTACGGCGTCGGGCACAGCGGCGACGATCACACCCGCAACCTATACTGACAGCACCGTCGTTTTGAGCGGCGAAGGAATGGGCATAAGCTACACTAAATTTGCGGTAACTCCCAGCGACGGCGTTTCGTGGTACGTTAATTCCAGCGGCTACCTTATGAGCGCGCCCATTGTCAACGTTTGCTCAATGAGCAAGTTCGGCTCATATTCGGTAGAATACGTTTCGGTTGCAAAGGCAGCGGAGGCTATTGCCGCAGGCGAATCCGGCATTATAACCGTTATTGCAGACAATACTATAGATGAAACGGTCAAAATCCGCGGCGACGTAACTATCCTGAGCGAAACTGACCAGACGTTCACTTCTATGCGCGGCGGCAGCTTCCGAGGCGCAATGTTTGAGGTTGAAAGCGGCGGCACGCTCCACCTCGGCTTTACCGAAATTGAAACGCAGGGCTCCGACGTTTCTCCGGACGATATTCTGCTTGATTCTGTCGGCGGTGAATACATCATTGACGGCGGCTACGCTTATTCGCAGGCAACGGGCACTTCCGTAATTGACGTCAAAAACGGCGGCACGCTGTACACTTATGACGATATGACAATTCAGAACGGCTATTCTACCCAGAACGGCACAATAAACGTAAACGGCACAATGCATATGTACGGCGGCATCATCAGAAACAACTGCGCAAGGAACGGCGGCGCCATTAACATCGGAATGTCCGGATTTGTGACCCTGTACGGCGGAACAATTACGGGCAACACCGTTCAGGCGGGCGGCTTCGGCGGCGCGGTTTATGCCGGCGGCACACTTGTAAGGGCGTCAAACACTTATGAATATTATCAGAACGAAACCGTTGTTGCAACGCAGAAAACTTATGTAACTATCAACGAAAACAACGACGTTTACCTTGTATACCCCAGAAAGCTCACGCTTTACAACACCACGTCAACGGTTCTGCTTTCCGAAACAACGACGGATATCCCCGAATCCTCAACAATGTCACCGCCGAGAATGATGCTCACAGTTCAGAACATCAGCAACGGAATGACTATCCTCAACGGAACGGACGTCGGCCTTCATTACGGCGAATTCGACCTGTCGTCAACGGGATATTATATCAAACCCGACGGAACAATCGGCATAAACCTGCTTGTTCCCAAAACGACCTCGAGCCTCAAAGTAAACAGAGCTGCGCTTACGGTTTCAGGATTCAACCTTTCAAGGACTGTCTCCGATTTCAGGGAAATGTTTGTCAACACCGATCCCATCGTTTTCGTAGATAAGTACGGCAATGTGCTCGACGATTATGATTCCGTCACAACAGGAACCACCATCACCCTCTACAACACAAACAGCACCGTCATACTTGACACGCTGACGATAGTCGTTTACGGTGACGTTGACCGTGACGGACTTATAGACGGCAGAGATGCGGTATATATCAGCTGTATCGCAGAAGGTCTGCTTTCGAGCGAAAACCTTCCTGCGGCGCAGATGCAGGCCGCGGATGTTGACGGCAGCGGTATGGTTACGATGTCCGACGCGGAGTATATCCAGTCCTGCGGACTGAAGATGAACACGGTTGATCAGTTTATTTAAGGCAGACCCGTGATTTTCGGTTTTGCTTTAATCTGAATCATAGAAAGGTATGATAAATTATGGAAAAATCATTATTCGGCACAATGCCCGACGGCAAAGAAGTTTATAAATTCACGCTCGCTAATTCAAACGGAATGGAAGTTGACCTCATAACCTACGGCGCGACCATACAGGCAATCAGAATTCCGTGCAAAGACGGCAAAATGCGCGACGTTGTAATCGGCTTTGATGACCTTGAAAGCCACATTAACCTTTCAAATTATCAGGGCAACACCGTCGGCAGATACGCAAACAGAATCCACAATGCGACTTTTACTCTAAACGGCAAAAAATTTGACCTTACCGCAAATGAAAAAGGAAAGACCTGCCTTCACGGCGGCGGCGAATTTTCCAAAGTGGTCTGGAGCGCTCAGGCAGACACGGAAAACAGCATCGTCATGAGCTACAACAGCCCGAACGGCGCACACGGTTTTCCCGGCGCGATGAAGGTTAAAGTGCGCTATACACTCAGCGAAAGCAATGAGCTTGCAATCAACTATACGGCAATATGCAGCGACGACACGCCCGTAAACCTTACAAATCACACGTATTTCAACTTAAAGGGCGGCAACGGAACAGATATACTTTCACACGTTCTTTATATAGACGCGGATTCATTCACCCCAACGGATTCTGACAGTATTCCCACAGGTGAAATAAGACCCGTTAAAGGCACGCCGTTTGACTTTACCGAACTCAAACCTATCGGAAAAGACATCGGCGCAAACGATGAACAGCTTCTGATGTGCAAAGGGTATGACCACAATTTCTGCCTTAACGACACAGCGGGCGCCGTTATCACCGCAGGCGAACAGGAAAGCGGCATCGTTATGAACGTATATACGGATATGCCGGGCGTTCAGCTTTATACAGGCAACTTCCTTGACGGCACAAAAACCGGCAAAAACGGTTATCCGCTTATAAAACACTGCGGCTTCTGCCTTGAAACGCAGTTTTATCCGGACACGCCGAATCAGCCCACCTTCCCGCAGTGCAACGTAAGAGCAGGCGAGGTTTTCCGCTCCACAACCAAATATGAATTCAGGTTCTGATAACTGAAGCGAATGAACATAAAGATCAATTTGTGAACTGAAAACTTACAGATTGTTATCTTTATGTTCATAATTTATACAAAATTATGCTTATAATAGTTAATAAAGAATAAAAATCAGAACAAAAGGAGCGACAATTATGGAAAACACTAAAATCCTTGTAGTTGACGACGATATAAATATCTGTGAGCTGTTAAGGCTCTATCTTGAAAAAGAGGGCTATTCAGTAACAATAGCAAACGACGGCATAAACGCAGTTAAAATGTTTGAGGAAAGCAATCCGGACATCATTCTTCTTGACATCATGCTTCCCGGGCAGGACGGCTGGCAGGTTTGCCGCGAAATCAGAAAAAATTCAAACGTGCCGATAATCATGCTCACCGCAAAAGGCGAAACGTTTGACAAGGTGCTCGGTCTTGAGCTCGGCGCCGACGACTACGTTACTAAACCGTTTGAAACAAAAGAGGTAGTCGCCAGAATAAAAGCGGTGCTCCGCAGATCTTCTTCCGCAAACGCGGAAAACAACGTAAAAATTGTAAAATACGACAAACTTTCAATAAACCTTACAAATTACGAACTTATTGTTGACGGCAAAAAGGTTGACGCTCCGCCCAAGGAGCTGGAGCTGCTTTATCACCTTGCGTCAAATCCCAACAGAGTTTACACCCGCGACCAGCTTCTTGACGAAGTCTGGGGGTTCGATTATTACGGCGATTCCAGAACCGTTGACGTTCACATAAAAAGAATCCGCGAAAAGCTCAACGGAGTTTCGGATAAATGGGAGCTTGCCACCGTCTGGAGCGTCGGATATAAATTTGAAACGAAGGGTTGATAATGAAGATGAAAAAAGGCGGCAGACTTTTCAGAAAATATCTGATAAATATGTTTGCCCTTATCATTGTCGGTCTTCTGATAATGAGCGTGCTGTTCCTTGCGATTGAAACAACAAGATGGAAAGAGGAACAAACTAAAATTCTTTCAAACGACACCGAGGTTGTGGCGGACAGCATAGAGGACCTTATCCGCAGCTATGCCAGCAGTTCATACAGCGGGTCTATCCCCGTTTTTGTTGTGAGCAACACCCTTGACGCACTCTGCACCACAGGTGAATGTGATATTTTTATCAGCGATCTTGAAGGCAAGGTCATTTTCTGCCGTGAGATGACAGGCACATACCAAAGCGGCAGATGCCTCATTCATTCGCAGTATAAAATCTCTGAATCCGTAATTAAGGAAGCGGCACAAAGCGGATACAACAAAATGACGACGCTTGACGGCAATTTTTCCATTCAGAACCTTGTTGTAGCCGCCCCGATAAAAACAGACAAAGGTACAGCAGGCGTGGTCTTTGCCACAAAGCCCGTTGTCGGAACATGGGGCGCGTACGTTTCGCAGATTGCAAAAATAATGCTTGCTGCGGCGGCAATAACGCTTTTTGTTTCGTTCTTTATTATTTACGGCATGGTTTACAGAATCACAAGGCCTCTGCGTGAAATGTCAAAAGCCACAAAGCTTTACGCCCAGGGCGATTTCAGCTACAAAGTTACTGCAAACGGCGACGATGAAATGGCGGAGCTTGCGCGCGCATTCAATAAAATGGCGTCGTCGCTCGCGGCGCTCGAAAGCTCGAGAAGAAGCTTTGTTGCCAACGTTTCACACGAGCTGAAAACACCGATGACAACTATCGGCGGGTTTATAGACGGCGTGCTTGACGGCACGATTCCGCCGGAACAGGAAAAGCATTACCTTAAAATCGTTTCAGACGAAGTCAAGCGGCTTGCAAGGCTTGTTACCGCAATGCTCAACATGACAAAGCTTGAAGCGGGCGAAATGCAGCTTAACCCCAAAGAGTTTGACCTTTCGCAGGATATTTTCAACACCCTGCTTACTTTTGAAAAAATCATCAATTCAAAATCCATCGAAATTCTCGGACTTGACACAATGTCAAGCGTAACCGTCAATGCCGATGAAGATATGATAATGCAGGTTATTTACAACCTTATCGACAACGCCATAAAATTTACGCCCGAAGGCGGATATATAATGTTTAAAACCTTCAGCGACAGCAGCAGGGCTTACGTTTCAATCCGCAACAGCGGCGAAGGCGTTTCAAGGGAAGAACTTGAAAAAATATTTGAAAGGTTTTATAAAATAGATAAATCCAGAAGCTACGACGTAAAGGGCGCCGGTCTGGGTCTGTACCTTTGCAAAAACATAATCAACCATCACAACGGCGAAATCAAGGCCGAAAGCGTCCAGGGTGAATATACCGAGTTTTCGTTCTGGATTCCTCTTAAACAATAACCAGACAGAAACAGGTTTTATGTTTACAACTTGTTTACAAAATATCATATATTTTTTAAAAAGAATATATTATTATACTGATAAAGACTTCAGTTTCATCCGATTTTAAGGAGGTCATTATAAATGAACGAAAACGACAACAACATTTATCCGGAAAACAATACCCCCGAAACCGGCGGTCAGGATATTCCGTGGTATCAGCAGTCATCGGCGCCTCAGCCGCAGGAACCGGCTACTGAAAACGAGCCTGAAAACGTTTACACAAACGAAACGGAATTCAGCTCCGTTACGGAACAGGAAGAACCTGTTCAGAATCAGGAAATATATGAAGAACAGCCTTCCGCTCAGCCGCAGGCAAAGCAGGAACCCGTTTACAGCCCGTATTCTTCAGAATATCATTACAGCTACAATGACGCCGCGCGGACACAGAACAGCGCCGCTGACGGCAAAAACAATAAAAAGAAAAGCAACAGCAAACGCATCCTTGCGCTCATCCTTGCAGTTGTAGTTGTGTTCTGCGGAGTTTTCGGAACATATCTTGTAAAAAACAGAAACAAAAACAACAGCTCAAACAGCGGCGGAAATTCTGTTTCCGACAGCCCGACGCTTCAGATAAACGACAAGCAGAGCGTTGCCGACGTTGACGAAAGCGACGGACTTTCACCGGCGGAAATTTACGCCAAAAACCAAAAATCAAACGTAGGCATCATTCTTTATGCGTCAGGTCAGGGGCTTTTCTCACAAAACGGCTCAACAAGCCAGAAATCCAACGTCGCGGGCGAAGGCTCAGGCATTGTAATGGGTACCAGCAAAGATAAATCCACAACATACATCATCACCTGCGCCCACGTTATAGCAAACGCAAAAAGCAAAAACTACAAAATCGTAGTTCAGGATTTCGACGGCAATCAGTACGACGCAGTTTACGTCGGCGCTGATTCCAAAACAGATATAGGCGTTGTTTCGGTTAAAACCGACAAGCTCGCAGCCGCCGAATTCGGCGATTCCTCAAAGCTTGTTATCGGCGAAACGGTTTACGCCATCGGCAACCCGGGCGGCACGGAATTTTTCGGCTCGTTCACAAAGGGAATGATAAGCTCTATCGACCGACCCGTAGGCAACGAAATCGGTTATGAAATGAAATCCATTCAGCACGACGCCGCAATCAACCCCGGCAACTCCGGCGGTATGCTGCTCAACTCCTCCGGACAGGTAATCGGAATCAATTCATCAAAAATCGCGTCAACGGAATATGAGGGCATGGGCTTCTCTATCCCCATTTCATCCGCAAAACCGATCATTGACGACATTATCGCCCACGGCTACGTAACAAACAGACCGAAGCTCGGCATAACCTATTCACCTGTATCCGCTTACCCGATGTACGCTATGATAGCGCATTACAACGATCTTCCCGCCGGCTCGCTTATTATCAGAGAAATATCACAGAAGAGCGCGTTCAGCGGCACTGAAGTCAAAGCGGGCGACCTCATCACGGCAGTCAACGGTGAAAAGATGGAAACCGCGGACGTTCTGCTTGATAAAATTGAAAACGGCAAAGTAGGCGACCAGCTCAAACTGACAATCTGCCGTATCAATGAAAACAATTATGACATTTCATCAACGTTTGACGTTACCGTTTCCCTTGTTGAAGACGACGGACAGGTTGAAACAACAACGCAGGCAACACAATCCATTGAAGATTTCTTCAGCCCCTTCTTCGGCAATTAAGCCATTTGATCTTCTCCGGCAGGCTAAAAAGCCTGCCGGCTTTTTTTATGTGTGATATTGACTTGATATTAAAAGTTTTATATAATAATTCCGTCAGTCAGAATAATTCAGGGGGGAACAGTATGTTTTCAGCGTTTAAAAAGTTTATTTCTGCTTTTCTGGCATCGGTTATGATTTTCTGCGCGTTTGCGCTTTCCGCATCAGCATCCGACCCTGCGGATCAGGAAAATGCGGCGCGTTTTTCCGTAAAAACCATTGCCGAATCAACCGACACGATCACCATCGGCGTATATCTTGAAAGCGGACGCTTTTCTTCTTTGGAACTCGAAATAAAAACTTCCGGGCTCAGGTGTACGGAAATGAAAAAAGGCGAAAGACTTGCAAGATTTCAGGAAAAAGAGTGGTCGGAAACGTATGTTTCAATCAACCCCGAAAGCGGACGCGCGGCATTCGTGTGCACCGGCGTATATAATTATCCCGGTGAGTTTATGGTCGCCACTTATGAAAAAGAGCGTTCTGATTTTTCCGCAGATGTTACCGTTCCTGTATGCGCAGTGATGAAGGGCAGTACTCCCGTTGAATACACCGCCGCTGTTGAAAACAATATCATCAGCAGGAAGCTGTATTCAAAACTTTCGGATATAACAATGAAATATAAAAGCTCCTCTTATATCACGCCGCACTTTGTTAAAGATGATTCCGCAGGCTATTATACGTTCACTTCGTCAGATCCCGGCACGGTAAGCGTTGACGAAAACGGCAGGATCTATGCCGCAAAAAAAGGATCTGCGGTAATCAGTGTTGTTTATAACGACCCGGACGGTTTCAGTCTGTCTGACACGTGCACCGTAACCGTAAAATATTCTTTTATTCAGCAGATTATACGAATTTTCTTTTTCGGCTGGATATGGTATTAATAATCAGCATGAAGGCTGCCGCTTTTAGCGAAGAAAAAAATACTTATAAAGATAAAAACAGGATGCAGAAAGCAAAAAATCTGCATTCTGTTATTTTTTTCGACGTTTATTACCCTTGCCTTACACTTGTACAGCCTTTGATCGAAGGAAGTGCCGTCTTCTTCTGAATTTTACAGCCTCGGTTTGTTCTATATTTTTTTCTTTAAAAATATACAAAATATGATATAATTAAAATGTTGAAGTATAATTCGTCAACAAAATATTTTTTCGGGAGTTTTATGTATGAAAACTATCAAAAAAATCTTGTGCGTCGTTCTTGCCGTTGTGATAGTTGCCGCGCCCGTTTCGGTCTTTGCTTCAAGCGACCATCCGGCGTCGGACAATTACCCCTACACGCTTGACGACATGAAAATCATTTTTGACGAAAAGGACGAAAACGGCAATTACTATCCGCTCGTTGTTGTTCCCGGCATTTCTCATTCGATTATGTATGTGGTCGATGAAGATTATGATTATGCATCTGCAAAATACCCGACTGACCCGCCGATAAAAAAAGACGCGTGGGGCAACGAAATGCGCGGATCAATGATTATTCTGGACATTGCGTCAACGGTAAAAGCGGCAATCCGCTATCTGCTCGTTCCGCTTATCTGCACGATCATCACCCAGAAAGACTGCGGCTTTATTAAGGCTATTGAAAAAGTTGCGGACGTTGCTTTTTCCGCTCAGCAGACCTTCCCCGACGGCACATCTAAAAACGTGACCGACACAATCAACTTCAACGGTCCGCTTTCTGATTTTGCAACTCCGGAAGGCGCCGAAGAACAGTCTGTTCTGCAGGACGAAGCCGACTATCTTTACAAAATCATTCCGCTCAAACCGGTTAAGGATACAATCGGCGAAGAAAATCTTTTCTTCTTTGCGTTCAACCTTTTCGGCGACCCGATGGAAACCGCCGGCAAGCTTGACGAATTCATTGACATGGTGCTTGAAAGAACAGGCGCTTCAAAAGTCAACCTTCTGCCCATCAGCTTAGGCGGCACGATCTTCACCGCTTTTGCCGAAAGGTATTCCAACACAAACAAGGTCAACGCCGTTGTAAATATGGTTGCCGCCCTTAACGGCACGCAGGTTGTTACCGATATGTTCAACCGCGATTTCATCGTTGACCCCGAATACTGGTACACCCAGGTTTTCCCGCTTGCCATGCGTCAGTATGAAAATTACCTCAACATGGTGGCTCACCTTGTGAACATTGTTTTCCACACCCTTCCGTGGGAAATAAACGCGGCGATGATAAGCAAGCTTTACGATGTTCTGTTTGATCATCTTATGGTGAACACTCCGCAGTTCTGGGCTATGATCAGGCGCGAGGCTTACCCCGAGCTTGCCGAAAAATTCCTCAGCGATGAGGAGCACGCTCCCGTGCGCGAAAAAACAGACGCTTTTTACCGCGCGCAGATGAATCTTGAAAAGAATATAAAAACAATGCGCTCAAACGGCATAGAAATAAACTGCATCGCGGGCTACCACCTTCATTCCGGCGAGCGCCGCTATGAGATAATGCAGGTTATGGCAAATTCCGCCAACACAAACGGCGACGGCGTTATCAATATCGAATCCACAACCGTAGGCGCAACGGCAGTCCTCCCCGGCGAACAGCTCCCCGAGGATTACGTTCAGGCTATCGACAGCGATTACTGCTACATTTCACCCGACAGGGAAATCGACGCTTCAACAGGCGCGCTGCCTGACAACACATGGTATTTTTACGATATGCACCATGAGGACGCGGCAAACAACGCCCCCGTTATCAACCTTGCGCTTGCGCTGCTTTATTCCAGCGAGGTAACGGACGTTCACTCAAAACCCGAAAAATTCCCGCAGTTCAACGGCAATTCGGATAACTGGTATATCCGCCGCTGGAGATATAACGACATGAAAAATCTTTACGCTGATTATCAGGAAGGCAAGCTTGACTGGTCTGACGAAACGGCGGCAGAGGCCGAATCCATCATTTACGACTGCGAGCGCGTTATGAACGCAACGATCGCCGACATGGATTTTGTTAAGGAAACCACAAGCCGCGTCCATCATTTCCTGAACGAATACGGCAATTTCCCCGATGACAGCGTAAACAGAGAGGTCGCCACAGACACTCCTGAGCTGTCGCCGGCTATGAAGTTCCTTGAATTTGTGATTGTTACAGCGGATAAAGTGATATATCACATTTTCGGACCGCACGGCTTTTCTGAATATTGGAAAGTCAAATTAGGCTATTAAGAGGTGTTTATTATGGACAAAATTGCAATTTACGGCGCAGGTTCGCTCGGAACGGTTCTCGGCGCTTACCTTTCAAAAGC
>JAEEGI010027941.1_pt1 | contig 10760 bp, 11 predicted proteins | sample 8958751 | NCBI WGS metagenome assembly JAEEGI01 (sample SAMN16246545, study PRJNA631951) | gut metagenome | biome: gut microbiome; feature: rumen; material: KS-attached | host: Bos | place: Iran: Karaj | collected 2018-10 | reverse complement strand
TTGATCTCTCTTTCATCGTGAATGATGACCGGTAGTTTTTTGATCGGCCGGTTGATCAGCACACGACGGCAAAACTCAGATATGGATAACCCACATTGTCTTGCCTCGTGGGCGATCACTTCGTAAAATGCTTCCGAAACCCGAAAGTGAATGGTTTTCTCTCTCGCTCCAAGCTCATCTTTCTTTCTTGCCATTTTTTGACTCCTTTTGATTTGCGCAGCATAATCAAAACTGTGTTTGCTTCAGAGCAGACACCGCAACGAATGTTGCCCAAGTATTCGAGGGATTGGGGAGCGAAATCCCCAACAAGTGACTTGGCGGATAAATGCCATTTTGCATTTATGTAGCACAAGGCGAAACTTGCTCTTGAATTGTTGGCATCTTTTTTGCCGCGATTTCCTCGCGGCCTGATCTCAGCTCAAATTGCATTTTCAAAAAACAAAGACAGGCATCAAGCCAAAGATCACGCGCAACTGCTCATGCTGCGTGATTCTTTTTTGGACTTGATACCTGCCCTTTGCTTCCACATTCACGGGTGGGAGGACGGCTCACTATGCCAAAGTATTCTGTTTTTCAGGTGGCGAAGTTGCTGTATAGCGGTATGATTTTGAATGGAATGATCGGCGTTTCCCGGTGCCGGTACAAAACATATTTGCCCTTACATTTCGGGCAGACGACCGCAAAGTCTGCGGGCGTGTTCTCCGAAGTATATTCCAGTGGGATCAACTCTGATTCATTCTTCGCTTCCCGGCTGACTGCAAACGCGATATTCTTTGCCGTGCAATTGGGATTGGGGCAATCGAAAGAAGGAAGGCGAAGACGATCTTCTGCGATGGCGTTTTTCAATTTCGTTCTGTTTCCTCCGTAATCAGTGCTTATGATATGAGCCCTTCACGACGCCCTGGATCTGCAACTCGTCCACAATAATGTCAGGATATTTTTCCGCATCAGGATTGCAGGAATGCAGAATGAACTTTTTGCTTTTCGGATCGAATCCGAGCTTTTTCAGATTGTTCTTTCCGTCAAAGAGTGCGATTACGAGATCACCCTCATTGGCCGTCTGCTGACGCTTCACAAAAACATAATCTCCGGGGAAGATGCCTGCGCCAATCATGCTTTCTCCTTTGGCAATCAGGGCAAAATAATCTCCCTTTTCCACCAATGTCTCGGGCATTCGGATCGTTTCTATGAACCGCTGCTCCTCTTCCTGGCCTGGACCGCATGCAACAGTGCCGAGCACCGCAATGCCATGAATCGGTGAAACCTCGCTCATTTCTTTTGTGCGCGCGCTGCGATAACCGTTGTAACTCAGCTCGCCCTTCTCCTGCATATCCACGAGATAACGGTGAACGGTCGAAAGAGGAATGCCGGTTCCGTTTACGATCTCGCGCACACTGGGAACTTTATCATGTTCATAATAAAACGCATTGATGAAATCTGCGATGATCGGTTTTTTCGATTCGTCTTTTCTACGCATATGGCTTCCTCCAAAATAGAACAGACTGTTTCTGTGATAAGAATATATCACCGGAAACAGTCTGTGTCAATATATTTTTGAAAAAATCTGTTTCTCTAATCCACGCTCGCATTTTTCATTTTTCTTCACATTTTTGCCCCACGTTTTTTCAGAAAGCTGTCATATACTTTGGTCGTTCTTGAGCGAATATGATACTTGCATTCTCAGAAGCCTTGTGAGATAATTGCTGACACAATCGAATAATGGCCATCGGAGGACAGTACGCCGTAGCGTAGGGGATCGTAAAGCAGTTGCTTTGCAGGCCGCCTGTCAGAGAAGATGTCGAGTGAGCTCGGGACATTTAGCTTATGTGAATAAGCTTAATGCTGCCGGGCGTTTTTGTTAAGGAGGAATTCAATATGGCAACCATCACGCTTACACCGCTTACCGCAGATGATCGGGAACAATTTATCGTCGATAATCAACGCGCGTTCAAATACGGAGCGATGGAGGAATTCGGAAAAAGAGATGCCCACTTCGAAGAAGATGGCGAGATCATTTCCCGTGCAACGATTGAAAAGAGCATTGACCAAGGTGTTGCCTATCGCATTCGTGAAGACGGCAGAATTGTCGGAGGTCTTGTTCTGACGATCAATGAAGAGACGCAGCACAATCATCTGGATCTCTTGTTCGTCAACCCGACAGCACACAGCAAAGGCGTAGGCACGGCAGCTTGGAAGGAAGTGGAGCGCCTCTATCCGGAAACCAAAGTCTGGGAAACCTGTACCCCGTATTTTGAGACAAGGAACATTCATTTTTATGTCAATAAGTGCGGATTCCATATCGTCGAGTTTTTCAACAGCCATCATCCCGATCCGCATGACCCCGCAACCGGGAAAGAGGAAATCTATGAAGAAGGAGACGGCATGTTCCGTTTTGAAAAGCAGATGATGTGACGGCGTTCAACTTTCGTATCCTTGTCCATCCCATCAAAGGTGGACGCCTGATGCTCCTCAGCTTGTCAAGTAAATGCCTGCCCCCCGGTGCGCGCAAAACGGCGCCGCAAAAAGAAAAGTCGGCACAAGAACAACTGAGCGGGACTTGAGCTTCATGCTTAAGTCCCGCTCAGTTGTTTGACCTTTACTAGAGAAATAATACCCTCAATTCATGCTATAAGTCACCGTCACGTTTGCGGTGATCTCCGTCTCGCCCGGCTGGAGGGTTGGGCCGGCCGCCTTTTCGGCAGCGGAATCCTGCATAGCAAAGGGTACTTCCGCATTCCGTCCGTAGCGCGCAGAGGTATCCTGCCAGCCCTCGGTGATAGTGATCGGCTCGCCCAAGGTTTTGCCCGCAGCTTGCGCCAGGGCCTCCGCTTTCAGCCGGGAATCCGCAACTGCCTGCGCGAGCGCCTGTCGGTAGGCTTCGTCGTATCCGCTGCAGAGAAAACTCACGCTGTCCACATTGTTGATCCCCGCGGCCACGCAGGCGGAGAGAAGAGCGCCCAGATCCTCGATGTTCTGATCCTGTACAGTCATCGTTGTGGTGACGTTGTAGCCGGTGATGCGCTGATCGCCGTCCGACCAGTCATACTGAGGGTACATGCTGTAATAGGTGGTGCGGATGCTCTTTTCCTCGACTCCGCGCCCGGTCAGCACCTCAATAACGTTCTTCACGGCTTCGCTGTTTTTGCTTTGGGCCAGCTCTGCGGTCTGCTCCTGCGTCGTCACGCCGAAGGAGACCGCCGCCTTGTCCGGCACCAGCCGGACCGTGCCGGATGCGGAAACCGTGACCGTTTCCGCAGTCTCGGGCGCGCTTGCGGCTCCGACAGCCGATGTCCCGGCAGGCGCCGAGCCGCAGCCGGTCATCCCAAGCAAGAGTGCAAGCCCAAGCGCAGCACACGCTGTGACTCTGATGATTCGTTTCATTGTTCATTCCTCCTGAGCGTTAATGGAAAGCTATACCGCGAATATGTTTCTATTTCTGCAGAACAGGAACTGTTCATTCTGTAGTACTATTCGTTTGGACGTTGTGCTTACAAAAACGTTCCATCCGACAAGCTTTTATATTCCGACGCGCAGTGTGTGCAGTTTTTCTGTTCTCAGATTCAGTGGAACGGCCAGAAGGGGCTGAAGAGGAACGACAGGGAAAAACCGATCAGCAGGGAAAGAACCGACTGTTTCGGATCGCGATAGAGAACTGCAGCTGCACCGGCGAATACAAACAAGTAAAGGATGCCCTTTCCGGAAACATAGAAAAAGCCTATCGCAAAACAGGACAGTGAGAAAGCCGCGATGATCCCGATGTCCAGAATCAGCGGAACTACCCCCGCGCCCTTTGCATACCAGCAAAGCGTCGCCGGGATCGGTGAAAGAAGCGTAATGGCATACCAACGCATCATGTAGGACATAGGATCAAAGCCGCTGAAAAAAACCGTATATGTGTGATAGGCCAGGCACATGCCCGCAAAAAAGCAGAACACGTTGAGCGCGGCCCGCTGAACCGAATGACTGAAAACAGCTATGATCAGAGCCGCCAGAAGCCAGATCGCGAGGTTCGAGAAGAAATTGCCCAGGTCAAGCGACTCAAACAGTCTGTGCCACCATACGGCGTTGTCAAGCGCCAGATTGTCGAGCCATTTGGAAAAGCAGCCGAGCAGGATACCGAAGGCAAAGAAGCTGACGGTGATGATGGCCGCTTTTTTCTTTGTCGTCGGTTTTGGCGTCCGAATACGGTTCAGTTTTTCCCTGATTGCCTCTCTCACTGTCTTGCAACCCTCATAACTTGCTTGCTCGGTTCCGGCTTTGGTACAGGGATTCAACCATATCCCCAGGTCATCAGCTTCCAGGCTCCGCCTTCTGAACGCGCAAGCCACCATTGCCAATCGGTGTACTCCTGATCGGCATTCCACGCCCCGCCGCCGTTCTTGGGCGAGTGGAAATTGCTTTTGAACAGGATGCACTGGGAGAAGGTCTCTTGCGCATCGTTTGTCGCTTCCAGTTCGTTCATCCAGGCGATATTATCAGCACTGCATTCATCGTCGGAACCGTAAGTGATGCTGTGGAGCTCACAGCCTTCCCATGTGTCGAATTCTTTTCGGATTACAGCGATGGCCGCGTCCATGTCTTCTTTTGTGTAGAGCGTGGAATCGCCGTAGTCTATACTGACTTCCGCTTTGGGCTTTCCCATGCATCCGGCCAATACGAGTAAAGACGTGATCAATAAGAGAATAGCAACTATCTTTCTCATATCCGTGTATCGCTCCTTTGTTCTGACCTGATTCCGCTACGACAGGCCGTCAACTGCAGCGGCTCAGGGAAGCGCCGCCTCTGTAACTGTCCGAGAAATCAGCCTCATTCCATGTTTCGTAGTACTCCATAACATCGTTATCACTCTCGCTGGTCTGAAAAGTGTACTGCACTCCGTTGGCGGCCTCCGCCTGAACCTTGAATCCGCCTGCTGCGGTTTCTTCGAGACGGACGATCTTATCAGAGTGATCCAAAACGAACGCTCCGTCTTTCATGTGTCCATAAAGGATCGCCGAGTCCGTGAAGCGCACATAGTATTCGGGATGCGCCGTATCGTCATTCTCATTTACTATAGACGCTGTCTGCCATGTTCCTGTGATGGGAAACAGATATTCCCTCACGTTAAGGCTTTCCTCCGTCCGCTGTTCCTCGGACGTGATTCCGGGAACGAACTCCGTGACGTAGGTTTCGCCCGAAACAGGGTCGATGTAATAGCGGATCAGCGCTCCTGTGTACGACCGGAACAGAACCACGATCTCGGTGTCGGTGCTGGATTGTATATCCCAATAGACCTGCTGATCTCCGGCGTTTACGATGCTCTCCAGGTCCGGATTGCTGACGAAGCAGTATTGCCTGATCGCGGCGAGCGCCTGTTCATCCGACAGCTTTTTATTTCCGGGTTCGTTTTCCGTTGAGGCTTCTGCCTCAGCGGTCGACGTGACGGCAGTCCATTCCAACTTCAGCTCCGACTGCTCCATTCCGGCGAAACGACGCTCGACAGCGCTGTTAAAGTCCTGCTCGGAGATCGGATTGCCCGCGCTGTCCTTATAGGTCTTCTGCTCGCCCGCTTCGGTCCACTGGATATCCACAGAGGCCAGGTATTCCCACTTCGCAACGCCATCCTTCAGACAAAGCGCCGCAAGCTGGCTCATGCTGTGCGCCGCGCCGTCGCGGATATCGTTGGCACAGACATAGTACCAGCGATCCGCGGCCCGGTCATAGTAGCAGGGCAGCGCGTCCCGGATGATCTCCGGCCAGTCGTCCGGCCCTTCGATCTCGACGTCGGCGTGGTACAGGTTTTTCACGCCGGAGCCGTCGGGCAGCACTTCATAAAAATGGACATAGGTAAAGATGCCGCTGCCCTGCGTGGAGGCGGAGATCACCTCCAGAAGGCCGTTGTGGTCAAGGTCGGTGAAGGTGTAGTACCAGTCCGGGGTATAGTCGCCCTCGTCAAAGGCCCAGAGGCTGCGGTTGGCCTCCAGGATACGTTGCTGCTCTTCCACGGAGGGAAGCTGCGGAACAGCCAATGCTTCCGCGATCGCCTGCAGATCAAAGCCGTCGAGGTCCTTCGCAGTAACCCCGAGAGAATAAGAGATCCCCTTTGCCGTGTCATACCAGACGCAGAGATCGGCCCATTCGTCCTCGCCGATACAGCGGTAATAGGTGCCGGACTTCGCGCTTTCTTCCCAGTTTTGCAGCGTCATGTCGGTCTGCGCGGTCCAGGTGTAGTACATACCGGAGATATCCGCTGTCTTGTCGTTGGTCACCTGCTCTCTGGCCGTATACGAAGCTCCGTTCAAATAAAAGCTGAGCTGCACCAAAGCAGGCTGCCCCGCAGACTCCATAGCGCTCCACTGTACGTTTTCCGCGCCCTCCGGCGCACGGAGGGAACCGGGGCAAAGCGCCTTTGCCTCCGTTCCCGTGATGTCGCGCCAGGGATTGGGAATCTGAACGGTTCCGCTTTCCTGCTGCGGCACGGCGACAGGGACAGTCTGTCCGCAGGCCGTCAGCATCAGCATGACAAAAAGCAGTATGATCGATATTGTTTTTCTCATTTTTTCGTCTCCTCACAGTTGTTATCCGAAAAAGGCAGCCGCACTTCCGCGATAAAAACGCCCTCGGCCTCTTTAGCTTTAAAGCTTCCGCCCAGCATTCTCATGATACGCCGGCAGGTGTTCAGGCCGATGTTGGTGCTCTCCCGGCTCTCCCGCTGAGAAGAAACCGTATTGACAAGCGTCAAAAGGGCCGTACTCTCCATACGACGATACTGAATAACTATCGGTTCGGAAGGCTCCGCGTACTTTGCCAGATTGGCATAGAGGTTGTCAAAGGCCCGGCGCAGAAGTTCAAGGTTTGCGACTACGCTCCCGCTGAGCTCATTGAAATCTGTCTTAACAGTAAAGCCATGGCTCTCCAGAGCAAAGGCGTATTCCTGCCAGAACTGAGCAAACAGCTCGTCGGCGTCGCGCGTCTCCAGCTCCGGCTGCTCCCATTCGGAGGTATATACAAGGAAATACTCAAACAGCTTGTCCGCCATGGACTTGATGGACATGGTCTGCGTCAGGCTCTGCCGGATCAAATGCCGGCGCTGTTCCTCGTCTTTGACCTTGTCGCGGTCCAGAATCTCCAGAAAGGCCAGCAGCGAGGTCAGCGGTGTGCGCAGATCATGGGACATGGCCGTGACCAGCTGGGAATTGGCCGAGCGGATCTCATCCTCCGCGCGCTGATGCTTCACAATGGAGCAGCGCATCTCATCGATCCCCGCGGCCAACTCGCTCAGCTCGTCTTTGCCCTGCACGGTCACGGCATAGCTGAGATCGCCGCCCGCCAGGATATCCAGCTCCTTTTTCAGCTTTTGGATATACCGCAGCTTGCGGTGGACAAGGCTTACAAATCACAGGGAAAAGACGGCAAAGGCCAACAGGCCGGAAACGCCGATCATCCAGAAATAGAAGGCGTCACTGGCAAAATAGTAGAGGAAAGCCTGCGTTTCTGTGCCGTCTGCAAAGGTAAGGGCATATTCCCGCTCTGCGTTTTCTTCCAGCGGATCAAAATCATCCGGGTCAAAGGTCTGATCCCTGACCACCGGGGATTCGTAGATCAGCGTTCCATCCCGATAAACCGTGAGATAAACGCCCTTTCCCCGGCTGCACCAGGCGTTGAGACGGGAAAGCCGGTCAGTGGTGACGGCTTCTCTCTCTACATATCGCTGCAGCTGTTGAAATTGGCGGTCGGCCATTTTTTCCGAAAAGCTCTCGCCGTAGACCGTGTGATCAAGCAGAGAGTTCCCGAGGACATAGAACAGGCCGAAGGCCAGCACCGCGATGAAAAGCGACAGCAGCACGCCGGCCAGGAGCTGCACGCTCAAACTGCGGGTGGAGGGTAATTTACTCAATGCGATACCCCTTTCCCCAGACAGTGCGGATCGTGCGGCAGTTCTGCGGGTCGTCTCCCAGCTTGCGGCGGATATTGCGGATATGCACCATGACCAGATTGTTGGACGTGTAGAAATACGGTTCGTTCCAGATGCTCTCGTAAATATTCTGCGCGGAGAAGATCTTCCGGGGATGCGAGGCCAGCAGATGCAGGATGCGGTATTCGATATCCGTCAGCGGGATCTCTTTCCCGTTCTGGCGCACCAGGCACTGGTCCGGATCGATCTCGATGTTCCCGCAGCAGCGGATGAGCCGCGTCTGCTCCGTCGCCTTCGAGCCGTAGATCGTGTAGCGCCGCAGCATGGCCTTGACTCGGTTGATGAGCTCGTTGTAGGAAAAGGGCTTTACCAGATAATCGTCGCCTCCGGCGGAAAACCCATCGTCATATCCGACTCCCGGCTCTTCGCGGTCAAAAACAGCACCGGCACCGGACTGCGCTTGCGGAGCTCCGCGCAGGCGGCATAGCCGTTCATGCCGGGCATCATCACGTCGAGGATGACCAGATCCACGGAATCGTCCAGCAGGCGCAGGAGCTCCTCGCCGTTCGTGGCCTCCACCGTTTCATAGCCTTCGCAGCCCAGCAGCAGGCGCAGCACCTCCCGGATCTCCGGATCGTCGTCCACATATAAGATTTTCTTCGTCTCCATGGCGCAGCTTTCCTCTTGTTGGTTACTCCGCATTATACCGAAAACAGAGAGAAAGAGAAAGCTCGAAACCGCAAAATTCAGATTTCTTCATATATTTGTCACTTGTTTTTTTCAGAAATGCAGTTTATCATTTCGACCAACAGGACGAACGAGTTGACTTTGATTCCGGAAACCGTTTGCTCTCATATTCAAATTCTGGTACCCTTCTTTTCTTCTTATCCTCTCTTCCCCAGGCGGCGGGCACTTTTTGCAATCGCTAAGGCGGAGGTGCCCGTCTTTTCTATCTGAAAGGACAGACCACATGATGATAACGACAAAAAAGTTGCTCCCCTTATTTTGGGCTGTGCTGATGACGCTGGCTCTGGCTGCCTGCGGAGGCGCAAGCCACGTTCCTGCGGCGGAGCCCTCCGCCGCGGCCGAAACGCCGAAGGCGATCCAGACGGAATTTGAAAGCGGCGGCCTGCGGCTTCGGGTGCCGGAGGAATACGCCGGTTTGGTGACTGTTGCCACGGGCGAAGACCCGCTGTTCTCCGTTTCGGAGATCGCCTCTCAGGAGGCGGCAAAGAGCAGAGATCCCGACAACTGGGAAGGCGCCGGGTGGCTGTTCAGCATCTCCCGGATCAGCGAGGAGGAACTGCATAAGATGCTCTGCCGGGATATGAGCGGCCAGCGTGTCATCGCACAGGACGGCAGCGGATCGTTCTATTTGGCTGAAACCCCCACCGACGTACGTCTGGATCGCTCCGGCCCGTTCACACAGGAGGATACGGACCAATGGACTGCTCTCACCGAATGGACGGCACGGGCTGTGCAAAGCTTCGCGGCAGAAAACGGGCTGACGGCCCAAAGCTACGGAAATTCGGAACTGGATATGCTCCTGGCCCGGATCGCCTGGGACAGGGAAAAGGACTGGTCCCTCGCAGGGCTGGCCCATGGGACGGTTACAGACCGGGACGGTATCAGCAGCTCTTTTGCCGAGCAGCTTCTCTCCGCCTCCGGCGGATTTATCTATACGGAACGGACGGAGGCTCCTGAGGGAGAATCCTTGACGCTCAGCTTCCCGGGGGAGGGCATGTATTTTCGCTTCTTCTTCGGCGAGGGCGGTCAGTATGTGCTGTCCCATATGGGAAGCGACGAGTGGTTCCGCTCGGCAAACAGTGTGAACATAGCGCAACTCATATCACAGTGGTGTGATGCCCTGGCTTCCCAGCCCATCAGCGATACGCAGCAGGCGGCTGCGGACAAGGTGCTGGCCGAGTATGCCGCGCTGACGATGGACGTTCTGGAAAACTACGACGAGACCGCCCATCCCGAGCTTCCCTGGTATACGGCGGTGATCGCCAATCCGGTGCGGAACGATCTGTACTACGGCTGGTATGACTTCGACCAAAACGGAACACCTGAGCTGGTCATTGCCGCCGGGGACGAGGATTACAGACAGCCTATGGCGATCTATTCCTTTGACGGGGAAAGGATGGTCTACCTCTGCAAGGAGCATCCGCTGGGTGAACGCTCCGCCCTTACGTATTTCAGCGACGGCCTGTTTGCCGTCCACGGCTCGGGAGGGGCGGCCGTCGGCAGCATCACGCTCTGGCGGATCGCGGCTGACGGGTTCGGTACCGAAATAGTCGATAATATAAATTACGAGTATAAGGACGAACACACCGTAACCTATACCCCGGAGCTGGGAAACGTGTCGGCGGAGGGATTCCATATGGCCGATTATATGACCGGCTTCAACGTTCCCATCGAATACACTCTGTTTGCAAAGAGAACCACAGGCGGCTGAACGGCATACAGTTTTAGACCTGCTGCAAAACAAGAGGGAAAGTCTCGCCTTTTGCGGCAGGTCTATTTTGACTCTTAAGCAAATCTTAGGTAGTTCCGCGCTTTTATCTTAATTCCCGTTTTGTTACGCTGTCCGCGGAAGGCAGGAAAAGCTGATGCGTGCCCGTCCATCTTCAGATTTCTTCACATTTTCTCTATGCGGGTTTTCAGATTTGCAATGTATGCTTTCCCCGAAAATGAAACGGAGGTCTCTTATGGCGCTGAAAAAGGAAAATATGATCAAACAGGCAGCCTCCGCTCTGCTGGTTTTTCTTCTCCTGCTCTCGGCTGTTTTTGTCGGAAAAGCCTGGGCCGGCGGGCACTTCAAGTCTATGGAATCGCTGCGCGCCTATCTGGAGAGCTACGGCGG
>JAEEGI010027939.1_pt1 | contig 10761 bp, 3 predicted proteins | sample 8958751 | NCBI WGS metagenome assembly JAEEGI01 (sample SAMN16246545, study PRJNA631951) | gut metagenome | biome: gut microbiome; feature: rumen; material: KS-attached | host: Bos | place: Iran: Karaj | collected 2018-10 | reverse complement strand
AATATTATTAATTAATTATAGGAAGTAACATAATATTATTAATTAATTATAGCTGGTAAGATAATATTATTAATTAATTATAGAAAGTAACATAATATTATTAATTAATTATAGAAAGTAACATAATATTATTAATTAATTTATTGATAGTATTATTTTTATTTTATTATTTAGTGTTCAGATGTATTTAAATATTATATTTTTGAATTTAAAAATTATAATTTAATATATTAGGATGTAATTAAAATAATAATATTAGCCTGTATTTAATTTATTAATTATAGTGTGTATTTCATAAAATATAAATTATAGCCAGTATATTTAATAATAATTTTAGAAAGTAAAAAATTGATTTAACAATAGTGTGTAAATATTTTTTAATTAAAGGGAGTAAATTAAAATTATAATTATAGAATGTATAATAATTAAATATATTTAATAGGAAACAGTATATTCTTAAATAATTTTAAGAAAAAACTCCATAAAAATAATTAAAAGATTTAAATGAAATTATAATTACATTAATATTATTTATAATGATATGTATATTCAATATTTTTGAATTTATGGAGGAATAAAATATAATATATAACTATTTTTTAAAAAAATTTAATTAATCTTAAGATAAAAATTATTCTAAAATAAAAAGTAAAACAAAAATATGTATTCACAATATCTGATGTATTAATAAACAAAAAAAATATAATATACGATTAATTCCATTAATTATTACCTCTATATAAAGTAATTAAAACTTTTCTTTCAATTCCAAAAAATAAGAATTGAAGATTTATTTTATTTTCTTAATTATTATCAAATATCTTATTTATTTATACCTATAAATAATTCTTCCTATTAAAAAAATATATTTATTTTTTCAATTGAATTTTTCTCTCTATTTATTTAATTTTATTTCTAATAAGTCGATAAAAAAGAATAAATAAAAAAATAAAAGAATTAATTTATTTACTTCAATTTCTATAGTTTTTATTACATTAATTAATTTTATAAAATAGGTAAAATGTTCATTAATCAAGTTTTAATTTTACTGAATTAATTTAATTTAAATGTTCTAAAAATTATATAATATCAAATACAAATAAACTAAAAAAAAATAAGAATCATAAATTAATTCAAATATGAAAACATTTTCATAATTAAAATAATCAATTAAATTATTAAAATATATAAAAAATGAACTTTCAAGAAAACATTAGTAAAAAAAATATAATGCCTATAATATTTTTGATGACGATTAATAAATAAAGTGTATGATTATTTAGGGTATGAATTTTTGAGAGTAAAATTAAGTAAATTTTATTAATATTTTTACCTTTCAATAAATTTTGATATAATAAAACAAAAATATGCATTTAAACAGAAAATTTTGAAATTTTAACAATTTATATAATCTTCTTAAAATATGATTTTGATTAAGATTCAAAAATAATCTTTTTTAATCAATCATTTTTATAAATTTCAGAAATAATATTAATTATTATTACTAATAAATTTAATAAATCCTCCATATTAGCATTAGCTATTTTAATTTAATATACTTTTTAACATATCATCAATTTTAGATAAGTTTATTGATAATTTCTGCAAAATTTTTATTAGAATTTTTGAATCAAATCAAATCATTAAATTGAGAATATTTCTTTTTGGATATAAAAGTCATTAATATCAACTTCTTTAAAATATAAATCTATTTCTTTAAAAAGAATATTACTTATTGTAATATAATATTCATTTATTAAAAGTTGATATTTTTGATTAAATCCACTTATATCAATTACTATTTCTTGAAAAAATGATGATAGAAATGTTTCATTTAAATAATAATCTATAATTTGGTTTGGTAAATATTCATTATTATTTTCTATTGAATTTTTACATTTGTATTTTTCAATGAATATAAAAGTATATTTTTCTTGTTGAAAAGTACCATATATTGATCTATTTAATTTTTTAATACAATATGATTAATTTAATTTATGTTTTGTTAAATAATTGTTGTAATTTATTTGGAAATCATTTATTTCACATTCTAATATTTCTAAATTTCTTCTAATCCATTCAAATGTGTATTATTATCTTTTTGTCTAATAATACTTTTATAATGCTTTTGAAAACATATTTTTTATTTAATATATAATCATAGTTTTATGGATCAAAAATATCTATAGAGAAAGAAAAGAATTTTTATAAAACTTCTATTTTTATCTTTGATCCTTTTTTATTATAAATAACTTCAATATTTTGATTAGTTGATATTTGAAAAATAAAATTAATAGTTATTAAACAAAATAAAAAAATGAAAATAATTTTGATATTAACCTAAGAAACTTCAATTTCTAGGATAATTTCTTTATATGAATGTTTGAAATGAATCATTTTTAAATAATTTTAGAAAATCATTTTTTTCATTATATTTCTATTTTCCTTTACAGTTTATCCTTATTTAACCTATATATTTATATTGAATAACAGACCAAAAAAAGATATATTTTATATAATTTATATGATAAAAAAATCAATTGTAAGGTTTATTATATTAATTAAATGGAGTCAGATTCGAAAATTGATATAATATATCGATTTTGTCAAGAAAAAATAATTGATTCTACAAAATTTATAATTCCAGAAGTAATATGTAAATCCCACATTGATTTAAAAAATTTATTAGAAGATGATGGAGTTGATATTGAGAATATATTAAAATATGAAATTGTAAATGAAAATAACGAACCAATTATAAATGATAATTGTTTTGAAAATATAATTAATACATTAAATGTTATTTTATATGTTTATGATATTGATCATTCAACTCCTAAAACAAAACCAATATTAGATAAAATAAATGAATTTGATAAAAGATTAAATAATATTGAATATAAAGTTAATAATAATAATGATTTATCTGAATTATCTTCTTTTTTTAATTCCCCTAATATAGATAATAAAGATAATATTCTTTTAAATGAAGAAGAAGATTCTAAAATTGATTTATCTTATATTTATGCAAATCCATTAATTAATAAAAATGATTTGAATAAAAAATTTAAATTAAAAGATAATAATTATTTAAATGATATAAATAATATATATAATATTTTTAAATCTAGTGAAAGAGAATATAATATTGAATTTAATCCAATTATAAATGAAGATGACTTTAAAAATTATTTAATAAAAGCTCCTCGAATTTTACACATTAGTTGTAATGTTTATCAAGAAAAAAATAATGGAATTTATTTATGTTTAGAAAATAAAGGAGAATATAAATTATTTTCTGAAGATGATATAAAAAATGCAATTCAAAATGAAAATAAATCTAAAAATATTGAATGTATTATATTAAATACTTCTAATATAAATATTGGAAAATGTTTTTTTGATGCTGGAATTGTAAATGTTATTTCAATTTTTAATGAAAATTTATATCCTAATCAAAATATAAAAAATGAAAAATTTATTTCATGCTTTTATAAACAATTAATTAAAGGAGAAACTTTATATGATGCTTATAAAAAAGTAAAAAATGAGTTTTCTGATATTGATTGTATATTTTATGGTAATAATTATAATAATAAAATATTTCAAAATGAATTAATTAAAAAAGGTAATGTTAAAATAAATGATAATTGTATTTTAAATTGCAAAATAGATATGGATAATAATATAAGAATAATAGGAAGAAATAAAGAATTATATGATACTATATCATTTTTTACTAATTTTAATGAAGAAAAAATTAATTTTGTTTATGGACATGAAGGAATTGGAAAAGAATTTTTTATTAAAAAAGTTGGTATATATTTATTTGAAAGAAAATATTATTCTAATATTAAATTCATTGAATTTAGTTGTATAAGCCAAGATGTTATTTTTTCTAAAATTCCACCTGACAAAAATAATAATTCTCAAAGTAATTTATTATTAATTAAATTTGATTTTGAATTTAATACTATTAATTCTTTTGAAAATTTAAAAAATATTTTTGATAAATTAAAACAAAGAAACAAAAATTCTTTTTTTTTATTTTCTATTACCATTCCTCATTATAGTGATATGCAAAGTTATTTATCTAATTTTAATTCTTTTAGAAAAACTTATTTAAGAGATTTAGAAAAATGTTATAGAGAAGATTTATTTAAAATGTTAAATTATACTTATTGTGACCCAAAATTAAGTAATAAAAATAAAGATTTTATAATTGGAAAAGGTTATCCTAACATTATATATTTGAGAGTTTGTTATTTTAATATTATTCCAGATAAAAAATATAAAGATAATCACATAAATGATTTAACAAATAATTTAATAATAAAGGAAATGATATCCAAAAACGATGTTTTAAACAATATTATTTTTTCTTTATTTACAATTCTATATAAAGGAATTTCAAATGAAGAAATTCAATATATTTTAAAAGGAAATGATATTAAAAATTTAGAAGAGCAATTTAATTTAATAATCACAAAAACTTATAATCACATATTAAATGACTATTTCTATAAATTAGATAATTCTTTAATAAAAGATATATATCCAAATTTAAATGAAGAAACATTTAATGATTGTTTAAAACAAATTTTAAAATTATATTCAGGAATATTAAGAAATATAATAATGAATTCAGATATAAATTTTGATATAAGTGATGAATTTAATGCTGGAATAAATCAAGGTTTTTGGTTAACTTTTAATAATGATATTTTTCAACAATTTTATTATAATAAAGAAAATGATTTCAGTGATAAAAAATTTAAATATATGTCTTATTATAAAGAGAATATTAAAATGATATTATTAAAATATAAAGATCATATTAAAAAAATATTATCAAATAATATATTAATAAATGGTAATTTCTCAATTATATGCGATTGTCATTATATTATAGAATATTTTGAACAAATTTCAATTTGTCTTCCAACTTTAATTTATAAATTGGAAAGAGAAAATTGTAAAGATATCATAGATTTATTTTCCGAAGTTTTAGAAGATTGTCATTTAAATTTAGCAAATATTAGATTAGTAATATTTAAATTTTCAATTTCAAAAGAAGTTAATTTTTCTGAAGCTTCAAAATATTTTAATTCAAACAACGAAAACGCAGAATTTGAATTATGTCTTTTAAAATTAGATCAAAAATTTAAAGGAGAAAAAAATATTGTTTTTGGTACAATATATGAAAGAGCTTTAGAATATTTTACAAAACAAAAAAATTACTTTAATTTATCAAAATTAAATTATTTTATGGGAAAATATTTCCAAGAAAATAATGAATGTTTATCATATTATAAAGAAGGAATTGAAAATGCAAAAAAATGTGATAATTATTATTTGGAGGCTAAAATAAATATATATCAATCAAAATATTATTTATCACAATTAAAATTTGAAGAAGCTCAAAATAGTTTAAATAGAGCAGAAGAAATATCTAAAGAACATAAATATAAATATTTATTTAAAGATATAACTGAATTAAGTGAAAAAATATATGTTTTAAAAGCAAAAAAAAAAAAAAAATATTAACTTTTATAGAAGCAAATCAATTTTTTGATACTAAAAAAAATCCAATATGTTCTTTATCAAATGGAGCTTTTAATTTTAAACAAAAACTTCAATCAAAATTACCAAAAAATGTTCAAATTAAATTTGAAATGTTTAATAAAAGCACAAATCTTCAAGAAATATTATTATCTTCTAGAATAATATATATTGGAAGTGATTATTATGATAAAGAAGGTAATTTATATTATGAAGGAGAAGATGGAGAAAGTATTTTATTTCCTTTTGATGATTTTTGTGAAAGTTTTAATTCAATCTATGATAAAGAAGATATAATTTTAATTATTTTAGGATTTTTAAATAGTGAAAGATTAGGAGATAAATTAATTAAATTAGGTTATTCACATATTATAATGTTACCTAATATTAAATATTTAAATAATTTATTTAGCAAAAATCCAACATATATTATCCAATACAAAGAATTTCTTTATGAATTTGTTGAAAATTTATTATCTTATTGTGTATGCAAAAATTTGAATGAAGCTTTTATAAATTCATATAATATTTTTAATAAAGATTTATCTAATTCAATAATCCCAAATATAAGTGAAGACTTAAAAGATAGAGAATTAATTTTATTAAAACCAAAAGATTATTATAATCATATTTATATCTATAATATGGATGATGATATTAATAATAATATTTCTGTAAATAATAATTCAAATGAATTAGAAGATGAGCTAAATCAAAATAAAATTGATGATATAAATAATATTCCTAAAGAAATTAGTTTTTATAATCAATTTCCTTATATAATAAAAATGTTTGGAAGAAAAAATGATTTAAATTATTTAATTAGAAATATCGAAAAATTAAATTATTTAATTTTATTTGGAGAATCAGGTTGTGGAAAGACTAAAATAGGAATTGAAGTTTGTAAATATTTTTCAATGAGAAAAAAATTTGATGGTATTGATTATTATAATTTAAATAATTATCATTGGAAAGGAAAAATTTTTGAGAAATATAAAAATAGTGAAGATAAAAGTTATTTAGTTATTTGTGATAATGCAACTCAAAAATTTATGAAAAAATTTTCTAAAAAATATTATCCAAAATATTTACAAAATATTCATTGTTTAATTATTGTGAATAAAAAATATGAAGAAAAAAATTTAAAACAATTGTCTTCAACATTTGATAATGAAAATGAAATAAAACAATTTTATATTTATTTAAATAATTCTGTGAATAATTATAATGTTAATTTAGGTAATATTTTAATAAAACCAAAAGAAAAAGAAATTAAGAATATAATGAAGTCAATTGAAAAATTTTTGTGAAAATAATAAACAAAAAAAATCTATTTTCTTGAAATTAATTATAAATGAAATATAATAATAATAGAATAAATTTATAAATACATTAAATTATAAATATAAATATTTATTTAAATTAATTTTTAATATAAAATAATGGACATTAAAGCTTCTATTATTCCTAGAAAAGATGAATCAAATGATATAAATGCTCAAATTAAAGTTAAAGATGAAATAAAAAATTTAAATAATCAAATATCTCATTTACAATTTATAATCGGGAAATATAATAAAACATTAGGTGAATATCAGAAAAAATATGGAAATGAAATATTTTTACAAATTGAAAATGAATTAAACAATAAAAATAATCCAGAAGCAATTTTATTAAATAATGAATCTGAATCTTTAAAAAAATATTTATTAGAAAATATAAAACTTTTTGTTGAATATGAAGCAATTATTAAAGATTTAAATAATCAATTAGAATTTCTTAATAAAGAAATAACTAATTTACAAGTTAATCAACAGAAACTTTCTTCTGAAAATGAAGAGTTAAGAAAAGATTTAGAAAAATCTGAAAAAGATAAAAATGAATATTATAAAATAATATTAGATAGAAAGAAAACAATAAATTTTCAAGATAATAATATAATTAATAATAATAATTATAATTATAATTTAAATGATGATAATTCTAATTTAGAAAATAATAATTTTGATAATGAAAAACAAAAATTAATTGAAGCTTTAGAAGCTAATAAAGCTCAAAATGAATATAATGAAAATATTTATAATGAAATGAAAGAAAAATATGATAATTTTATTAATGAGAAAGAAAATTATGATAATATAATAAATAATTTAACAAATGAAAATGAGTTTTTAAATAATGAAAATGTAAAATTAAAAAATTTAATAAATGAAAAAGTGAATAAAATAAATGATATAGAAAATGAAAAAAATGAAGGTGAGAATAAAATAAATGAACTACAAATAGAAAATAATACAATGAAAAAAAATTTAAATTATATAGATTTATATAATGAAATGGAACAAAGAAAAAATAATGAAATAGAAGGATTACAAAATGAGATAAATTCATTAAAAATAGATATGAAAAATTTAAGACAAAAAAATAAAATAAATGAAGAAAAAATATCAAATTTAAAATATGAAAATACTCAATTAAAATCAGAAAATTCAACTTATAAAAGTGATTGTGATCACTTAACTAAAATAATAGAAGATTCAAATATTGCAGTTCAAAATGCATCAAATAAAGAAAATAATATTGATAATATTATTAAAAGATATAAAAAAAGAATTAATGATATTATTTTAGAAAAAGAAAAAAGTGAAATAAAAATAAGAATGCAGGATGAACAAATAAGAAAATTATCTAATGATTATTCTAATTTATTAAAAGAAAAATCAGATAATTTTAATATTTTAATTACAACTACAAAAGATAAATATGATGAAATTATTCAATCAAAAGATGATGAAATAAATCATTTAAAAACAGAAAATTTATCTTATAAAATGGATAAAGATAAATATTATAACGATTATAAATTAATTAAAAGTGAATATGATAAAATTAATAATATTTTTCATAATGAAAATGAAAATTATATGAAACAATATGAACAAAGTAAAAAAGATTTAAATATTGCTTCTTCTAATTATGAAAATAAATTAAATGAGTTAAATATTAAAAATGATAAATTAGAAAGTGAAAATAATAGTTTAAAAAATGAATTATTAAGTTATATTTCTTCTGAAAGAAGTAGACAAGATGAAATAAATAAATTTAATCAAAATGAAATTTTTTTAAAAGATCAAATTGGAAAATTAAAAGAAAAAGTATCTTTTTATACAAAAGAAAATAATAATATTATGAATGAGAAAGATAGACAAAATAAATTATATGATTTAAAAATTAAAAATTTAAAAGAAAATTATGAAATGAAAATTATTTCTCTTGAAAATACTATTAATTTCCAAAAAAATCAATTAGCTTCTGTTGAACAAAAAGCTTTTGATATGATGAAAAGACAAGAAGGATTTACTGAGAAATTAAAACAAGAATATAATAATACTATTGATTATTATGAAAATTTAATTGCTAATATTACTAACAATACGACTCTTAATGATGATGAACAATCCCCTGGAAATGATATTTAATTTTTGTTAATTTAAATAATTTTTTTTTTAAATTTGATGAATATGTTTTTATTTTTTTTTTGAGTTTTTTTTATTTTATCATTATATTTAATGTTAATATTTATAAATGAATGTGAATGATATTGATGCTGTGGTTGCTGTTGTGTTGTTAATGATAAACATTACCAAAGATAATTTCTGATATACATTGATAATTATAATTTTATCATTTAATTGATAATTAAATATTCCTAATTTATTTTATAAATATAAATATTTTTTCAGTGAATGAAATTATTAAATCATGAATTCTTAATGTTTTAATTCTATAACCAAAAAAATAAAACATGTTGAATAAATAAATAATTATCATAAACACCTATTAATGTTTTTATTTTTCATTTATATTTGTTATTTAATATCAAAACAATTTAAAAAAATATTTCCATAAATAACATAAAAAACCTTTAAAAATAATTTAAAAAAATCTAAAAAAAAAATAAAAATTAAAATGTATAGAACAAGAAATAACTCAAATTTATATTTAAATCCAAGAACAGAAAACATAAATCCTGAATCATCATTATCATCAAAGCCAGAAACTCCATTTACTAGTTCTCAATATTCTAATAAAACAAACATAGACAAATATTTTAAAACAAAAGAAAATATGAATCCATACGTGATTCCCCAATATAAAAGAATGGAGCTTTTACAACAAAGACTTCGTGCTTTAGAAGATCAAAATAATGAACAAAATAAGAAAATATTAGAAATGATGGAAAGAGAATATGAAAATAGAATGAGATATCCAAAATATACTATAATACAAAACACTCCTTTAACTTCAAGAGAAGAAATAATAAATAAAATTTTAGAAAAAAAATTTGGTCCAAATTATGTTCATAGTACTAATTTTCCTATTGTTACTTATAAAAATGATATTGAAATTAATGAATTAATTGCTTCAACTGGAGCTGAATTATTAAGAATGAAAGATGAAAAAGAAAAAGATGAAATTAAAAGAAAAAAATTATATGAAGACTCTAAGTCTATTTATGATAATAATAATAATAATAATAATAATATTAATAATAGAGCTTTATTAAATATGCAAAAAGAAAATTTTGAATTAAGAAATAATTTACAAAATACAATTGAATCTATGAAAAAAATTAAAAATGATTTAGAAAATCAAATGGAAAGTGTTTTAAATAAACAGAAATTAACAATTGAATCATTAAGAAATATTATTGAAAAAGGAGGAAGTAAAAAATTAAAAGCTTCAATGTATAATATTTTAGAAAATAAAGATATTGATTTATCAGTTATTTCTGATGAAGAAAAAGAATTTAAAGAAGTTGAATTACCAAAAATTATTCAAGATAAAATTGATGAAAATGAAAAAAAAAAATATTATGATAATTTAAAATATTTAGAAAAAGAACAATTAAGTAATAGAAAAGATGAATTACCTCCAATTTATCCTTTTAATAGAACTAAAACAAGTAAAATTAGTAGTAAAAAAAAAACTGAAAGTAAAAAAGAAAGTAAAAGTAAATTTAGTGACAATGAAGAAAATGAAAGTAGTGATAATGTCAAAAAAAAAGATAAAAATAAATTTAGTGATAATGAAGAAAGCGAAAGTGAAGATAATAAAAAAAAGAAAAAAAAGAAAAACAAAAAAAAAAAGATAAAAAAGGAAAAAAAGGAAAAAAAGAAAAAAAAGATAAAAAAAAAG
>JAEEGI010027938.1_pt1 | contig 10761 bp, 10 predicted proteins | sample 8958751 | NCBI WGS metagenome assembly JAEEGI01 (sample SAMN16246545, study PRJNA631951) | gut metagenome | biome: gut microbiome; feature: rumen; material: KS-attached | host: Bos | place: Iran: Karaj | collected 2018-10 | reverse complement strand
ACTCAGCCGCCTGAAAGCCAATAACCCGTTCATCCCGTATGAGGAAAACCAGATTCTCATCCAGAAGATGCAGGAACGCGGTTATGTGCTCAACGAGGAACAGAACTACACCATACGCGTGAAACGCGAAACCCCGAAACGCCGGGGTATCTTCAAAAAGAATAAAAATGTAAAACGATAACCCCTGCCATGAACAATCCTAATGAAAAGAAACCCGGTGTGAGCCCCGTGCGGATGACCATAGTGCGTTTTTGCATTGTGTTGCTGGGCGCCGCCTGCTTTGTGAAGATCTGCTACCTCTCCTTTTTCGAGAGCGCGCTGGCTTCCGGCACCGGTCAGGATTGCGTGGATACGACCGTGGAGGGATGGGAAGACCGCGTGGACTCGACCTGCAACTGTTTTGTGAAAGAAAACACCTTGCGGCCGGATCGCGGTGAGATTTACGATGACCACGGCCGCCTGCTGATGGGCAACTATACGGTTTTCGAAGTGGCCTTCGACGGCAAAGCGTTTGCAAAAGAGTATGGCACCTCCAAATATACGGAAGCGGAAAACGATCAGTTGATCCATAAGCTTGCCGCCGATTTCTACAAACAGTTCAAAGACCGTTTTCCGAAGTATTCCGAGAAACATTATTATGACCTCTTCACCAAAAACTACAAGGACCGTCATTATGTGACGATTTTCCCCGCCAAGTTATGGGATGAGCATAAATGGATCACCTCCATAGACACGGCATATATCAAAAATCTTCCTTATCTGGTAAAGAAAAAGCTGGATCGCAAAACTGGCGAGGTGATTGACACTTTGAGCTATTGCCGTTTCATCAATTTCGTCTCCTGGCCGGTGCGAATCAACCCCTACGGGGAGATGGCCCGCCGCACGCTGGGCATGAATGATGGTGACCGGCAGTATGGCCTGGAGTATTTTATGAATGATGTACTGGCCGGAGAGGAGGGCAGTAAGAAGTATCTCGAACTGAACCACGCCAAAGTGCCGCTCAAAGACCGCATGGATCCAGTGGACGGTTGCAATATCCATACGACGCTGAATTTGGAAATCCAAAACGCGGTGCATAACGAGTTGAGCAAGAAGTTGGAAGAACTGAATGCGGAGTGGGGGTGCGTGATTGTGATGGAAACCAAAACAGGTGAGATCAAGGCGATATCGAACCTGCGCCGCACACCCGGTGCTGCCAACTATTACAGCGAGAGCATGGAGTATGCCCTCAACGCCAAAGTGGAACCCGGCTCCACCTTTAAACTGGCCTCGTTGCTTGCCTTTATGGAGAAGAAAGCGAACGACACGGCCTGTATCTACCCGATGTTCAACCATACTTTCAAGGTTCCCACCAAGTCAGGCAGTTTCATTGCCAAGACCAAGAGCGACAGCAAGGTGCATGGCGAGACGCTGGGCACACCTAATGAGATATTCCAGCGCTCGTCCAATATCGGTATCGCCTCTATGATTTTCGATGCGTACGGGATGCGCAATTTCGCCTCCTATCGTGCCCAGTTGGCCAAGTTCGGATTTTTTGACACGGTACATACGCAACTTGGCGACCTGATGCCCGCCGGCATCCGTAACGATGGCAGATTCGACAACTATTACGGCACTTGCTTCGGCGCCGGTTTCAATATCCCAATCCTTCGCACGCTGATTTACTACAACGCTATCGCCAACAATGGTCGCATGCTGGCCCCGCTCTTTGTGAAGTATGTCACGAATGAGTTTGATACGATACAAAAATTTGAGGCAGAGGTGCTTATGGAACAGTTTGTATCGGAAGCCACCTTGAAGAAGGCGCGAAATTATCTGGACAGTGTGGTGTGGGGCCGCTACGGAACGGGTCGCCGCTACAAGGATTCCACCTGCCCCTTTGCAGGCAAAACCGGCACGCGTGATATTTGGGATCAGACGATTGGGGCGTACAACTATGACCGTAACGCAGTGTCATTCTGCGGTTATTTCCCGAAAGACAATCCCAAATATACAGCTATTGTCTATATGTACAATGTGCCGCAGCACAGCGAGGTGGCGGTAGATGTTTTCGGGAAGATCGCGCGAAGCATCATGAACAGCAACAATTTCAGCGCCATGCACAGCATCACGGAGTATCAAGTGAAACCCATGCTGACCAACACACCGGTGAACAAGCGCTATTTCAACAAATTGCTGAGCCAGATGGGGTACGATACGGTTTCCTATGAAACCAATGCGCCCTATCTCACCGTGCAGATGGAGAAGACGAAGGTGAAGGATTCAGACAAGAGGATCCCTGTGGTGAAAGCGATGGCGTTGTCGAAGCATGAAGGTGTGCCCGATGTGCGCAATATGATCGCGTCGGATGCTGTGGCGGAGCTGACCCGCGCTGGATATAAAGTCACCCTGGTAGGCCGTGGTGTAGTGAGAACGCAGGTAAATGAGGTGTCGGCACGCAAGGTTAAACTCTATTTGGAATAAAAACGAATTGAAAAATAACGAGAATATGAAATCCTTGACCCAATTACTGAAATCGCTGAAACGCTATGAGATTGCGGGAAACGCGGATGTGGATGTCACCATGGTGACCTTTGATTCGCGTGCGGTGGTGAAGGCGGAAACCGTGAACGCCGGTCCGTTGTATGTGGCCCAGCGAGGTACACAGACCGACGGTCATAAGTACATTCCACAGGCGATTGAGAGTGGTGCGAAGGTGATTGTGTGTGAGGAAATGCCGACAGAAGTCAAATCGGAATTGACCTATGTGCAGGTGCCCGACAGCACAGTGGCGCTCGGTCATCTGGCGGCCGCCTTTTTCGATAACCCGAGTCGGAAGTTGAAATTGGTGGGCATTACCGGCACTAACGGCAAGACTACCACCGTAACGCTTCTTCACCGGCTTTTTATGCAGTTGGGACAGAAGGCGGGATTGCTTTCCACAATCGTAAATAAAATCGGTTGGGAGGAGGTTCCGGCCACGCACACCACACCTGACGCAGTGGAGTTGAACGGACTGCTTCGTCGTATGGTGGATGCGGGTTGCACCTACTGCTTTATGGAGGTCAGTTCGCATGCCATTTGCCAGCACCGCATTGCTGGATTGCAGTTCGCCGGCGGTATTTTCAGCAATATCACGCACGATCATTTGGATTTTCACAAAACTTTTGCCAATTATATAGCCGCCAAGAAGGCCTTTTTTGACCATCTTCCTAAGAGTGCGTTCGCTTTGACTAATGTGGATGACAAAAATGGAATGGTGATGGTGCAGAACAGCCGCGCGAATGTGAAAACCTACAGTTTGCTCACGGCTGCCGATTTCAAAGGCCTGATTCTGGAAGACGGTTTCCGCGGACTCCTGATGCGGGTGAATGATCAGGAGGTTTATTTCAAATTGTGCGGCAAGTTCAATGCCTATAATCTTTTGGCCATCTACGGAGCGGCAGTGCTGTTGGGAATGCCACAAGATGAGGTGCTGATGCAGATGAGCACGCTGGAAAGTGCCGATGGCCGGTTCCAGTTGGTGCATCGGGCTGACGGAAGCACCGCCATCGTGGACTACGCCCACACTCCTGACGCATTGGAAAATGTGCTGACCACCATCCTGGAAGTGACCCGTCGTAAAAACGAGGTTATTACCGTGGTGGGTTGTGGTGGCGACCGCGATAAAACGAAACGCCCTGAAATGGCGGCCATTGCCTGCAAATACAGCACCCGCGTGATTTTCACCTCGGACAACCCCAGAACGGAGGATCCGAACGCCATTCTGGAAGATATGCTGGCCGGTGTGCCTGCATCCAAACGAAAAAACATACTTGTGATTGAGAACCGTCACGAGGCCATCAAAACCGGATGTATGCTCCTGCAACCCGGCGGTGTGCTGCTGGTGGCCGGAAAAGGCCATGAGAACTATCAGGAGATTAATCATGTCAAGCACCATTTCGACGACACGGAAGAAGTGAAAATGAACTTTGAACTTTGAAACCTTAAACCATAAACCACTTATCCCCCATTAACCTATTATGTTGTATTACCTTTTCAAATGGCTTCATTCAATCGGATTGCCCGGATCGGGAATGTTCCAGTACATTTCCTTCCGATCCGCAACAGCTTTTGTCTTGTCGCTCATCATCTCCATTTTTATCGGCAAATATTTCATTAAGTATTTGCGTAAAAAGCAAATCGGAGAAACGGTGCGTGACCTGGGCCTTGCAGGCCAGAATGAGAAAGCGGGCACACCGACGATGGGCGGATTGATCATCATCGCCGCCATATTGGTGCCGGTGCTGCTGGTGTGCGATTTGCGGAACATCTATGTGCTACTGATGATTTTCACTACACTTTGGTTGGGATTTTTGGGATTCATGGATGATTACATCAAGGTGTTCAAGAAGAACAAAGAGGGTTTGTCTCCGCGCAAGAAACTGCTGGGCCAAATAGTGCTGGGACTTGGCGTAGGACTTGTGATGTATTTCCATCCCGATGCCATGATTTGCGAGAAGGTGGCCACAAAACCGGTGATGACCCCCATTGAGTCCGCCCTTTCGGTGGAAAATCAAGAGAGCGCCCAAACACCCAGAATCTTCGGCGAACCGCATCATTCCACCAAAACCACGATCCCTTTCGTGAAAAACAATGAGTTTGACTATGCGTGGGGCACCCGGTGGTTGGGCGACAAGACGGGCAAATGGTCGTTCATTATCTTCATTATCGTTGTCGTCTTCATCATAGCCGCTGTTTCGAATGGGGCTAACTTGACTGATGGCCTTGACGGTCTGGCGACTGGCACCACTTCTGTGATTGCTGTGGGTATCGCCATATTGGCGTATGTATCTGGTAATGTGGTGTTTGCTGATTATCTGAATATCATGTATATCCCCAATATCGGAGAGTTGGTGATTTTCATGTCGGCCGTAATTGGTGCCTGTCTGGGCTTTTATTGGTGGAATTGCTTCCCCGCCCAAGTGTTCATGGGCGACACCGGCAGCTTGATGCTCGGTGGCCTGGTGGCCGTTTCTTGTATCATCATCCGTAAGGAACTCCTCATCCCAATCCTGTGCGGTGTGTATCTTGCCCAATCCCTCTCGGTGATGATGCAGGTTTCTTATTTCAAATATACCAAAAAACGCTATGGAGAAGGCCGTCGCATCTTCCTGATGGCTCCATTGCATCATCATTATCAGAAAAAAGGAATGCATGAATCGAAAATAGTTCAGCATCTCATCATCATCGGCCTCATCCTCGCCGTACTCACCGTGGTAACCCTCAAGGTACGATAATCAACCCGACAATAAACAATACAAACCTTATAAACCTTACAAACTTTACAAACCATTAACCCCTTTAAGATATGCCAACAAATAAAACCAACAATTTCAATCTGTTCGAAAAAGAAAGAGAGTATGCCAACCCCATGGTGGCGTCTATTACCGATCATTTGGTAAACCTTCGTAAGAAAAACATTGCGGCTTCCTTGTCTGATTTTGAAGGAAGCGCTCATAAACTGGAACATGTGAAAACTTTGCAGCGAGTTGACTTCATCGATGACGCGCGTTCAGTGAACGCCAATTCGGTTTGGTTTGCCTTGCAGAGCATGACCAAACCCACCATTTGGATCAATAACATTTCTTCCCCAGACCGTATTACGGACGATGTTATGGATATGGTTCAAGAAAAAGTGAAGGCCATTGTGCTCCAAGGAGTGTATAATACGGATGTTTATGACCGTTTCTCTTCATTAGGTATTCCGGTGTTTGTGGAGATGAATCTTGAAGATGCTGTAAGTCAGGCGTTTTACGCTGCTGAAGGCGGGTATGCGGTATTATACTCACCGGGTGAGAAGAGCTTGTCGCAGGATTCTTATCGTGAGCGTGGCGAAAAATTTCAAGAGGCAGTAGGCCAGTTGTAAACGATTATGGATAAAGCGCGTTGGTTATCGAAAATATCCTTCAAAGGGGATAAGATTATATTGGGATTGGTGGTGTTCCTGACCGTCCTGTCCATCCTTTTGGTGTACAGTACAGGTGGCAATAAGGTCCAGAGTCATCTGGTGCACCTGTTTTTCTGTTATGCGGGACTGGCGTTCTTCTATCTGGTGAACTATAAGTTGATATTGGAAAAAGGCGCCCTTCTAGGGTTGATGTTGGCGCTGCTGTTGGTTGCGTTGACACTCACATCGAGGGCGGTGCGTGGCATCACTTTCCTGGGCCGTGATGTGCAGACCTTTTATCTTATTGGTTTCCTTGTGATTATTTTCATTTCCAATTATATAGGCCGCCGCTATAACAAAGGGGAAGGACTGACGGAGCAAAACATGGTATATATGAACATCATTTTGCTTGTGTTTTGTGCCTGTATAGCGGCGCTGAACATGTCCACAGCCATCATTCTCTTTGTCACCGGCATGGTGATATTCTTTGTTGGCGGATTCACCATGAAGCATTTGTTGCGCGTATTCGGCATTGTGGTGCTGGTCGTCGGTGTTCTTGCCTTTGTGGTGTGGAAGAGCGGCGACGACGGCAAGCAAATCGGCCGTATGAGCACATTTGTAAACCGACTGGAATACTATTTCACCAAAGATAATGTGAATGGGTATGGCGACCAGATGATTCTGGCGCGAGCCGCCATTGCCCGTTCGGGTCTCCATCCGGCAGGACCAGGCAAGGGCGTAATTAAGAACCGGCTGCCTGAAAATGCCACAGACTATGCCTTCGCTTCGCTCTTTGAAGAAACCGGCATTGTGGTTGGCTTGATCGTGTTGATGGTGTATATGGTGATTTTTTATCGGGCGTGGAAAATCTCGAGAGCATCGACCAATGCCTTAGGGGCTATTCTGTCTTTCGGCATTGGGTTCTGGTTTACATGTCAGGCGCTGGTTCATATAGGCGTGAACTGCGAATTGTTGCCTACCACCGGACAGACGCTGCCCTTTATCAGCAGTGGTGGCGCGTCGCTGTTCGTGTCGGGTTGCGCAATGGGTATGTTGCTGAATGTCAGCAAGAAAAATATAGACGACGCTGATTACGAGGATCCCAAGCAGATGTTCTACCGTAATCGTTTGAATGAGGAATAGGGTAGGATTGTGTAGAAATGCTACTCACTGATTTTTCCCAAAGCCGCGCTTCCCAGAATGGCGGTGTCATTGCTGTTCAGGTGGGATAGTTGCACGGATATTATCCCTTTGTAGATAAAGAGCAGGAATTGCTCGAAGTATTTGCGTAGAGGTGCCATCAGCGCTTCTCCGGCGCGCGTGGGTCCGCCCATCAGGAAAATGGCTTCCGGTGCCGAGAAGTTGGCGGCGTTGGCCAGCGCGATGCCCAACCAGTAGGCCGTTGTGTCGTACGCCTTGCAGGCGATAGGGTCGCCTTTTGCGGCGGCCTCGCCCACCTGTTGGCAGGTGAGTGTTTGCATGGCGCTTTCCGACAGAGGTGCGCCCGCTTGTGCGGCTGCCTCCAAATAGTTCTGGCAGATACCGCGCGCTGAAGCGTACATCTCAATGCACCCTTGGCGCCCGCACCCGCACATTCGGCCGTGCGGGTTCACGATGCAATGACCCAATTCGCCTGCCGTACCGGTGTGCCCGTGCACGATCTTGCCGTCCACTACAATGCCACTGCCGATGCCTGTGCCTAATGTCATGGTGATCAGGTGACGCATGCCGCGTCCTCCCCCATAAACCAACTCGCCAAAAGCGGCGGCGTTGGCGTCGTTATCCACCACAACAGGAACGCCGAAGCGACTCTCCATCAGCTCTTTAAGCGGAATGCGCTCCTTGATGGGCAGGTTGACCGTACCTTCTTCAATGCATCCTTCATAGAAATTGCTGTTGGGCGCACCAATACCGATGCTCTCAATATCTGGGATGTCTTGCTCTTGTATAAGGGTGCGGATGGCCTCGTCCATGGCGGAAATGTACGCCGGTGTTGTCGTGTATTCTTGAGTGGGCAGACTAAGGCGCTTGGCCACTAAACCGTCGTCGCGCACAAGACCCACTACGGTGTTCGTGCCACCAATGTCAATGCCAATGGAATAGTGATTCATATCGGGGGTTAATGTTTGATGTTTCGTTCGTTCAGGGCCTTACGGTAACGGTTGGCGTTCTGTGCGTGAACAGCAGCGCTGTTGGTGAAATTGTGATAGCCCGAAAAATCCTCTTTGGCGCACATGTACAAATAGTTGTGGTGCGTGTAGTGAAGAACGGAGTCAAGGGTTGACGCCTCAGGGAAACGGATAGGACCCGGAGGAAGTCCCTTGTATTTGTAAGTGTTATACGGAGAGTCCACCTTCAGATCGGCGTTCAAAATGCGCTTGCGGGAAAAATCGCGAAGGGCGAATTTTACGGTAGGATCTGACTGCAGCAGCATGTTTTTGTGCAACCGGTTGATATAAAGCCCGGCAATGATGGCTTTTTCCTGCGGACGGAAATTTTCCTCTTCCACAATGGATGCCAGGGTGCTGACCTCAAGAGGGGTCAGCCCGATTTCCTCGGCCTGCTTCCGGCGGGTTTCGTTCCAGAATTGCTGGTGGATCTTGTAAAATTTGTCCACAAACTCCTCTGGGGTTATGTCGTAGTAGAACTCGTAACTGTTGGGGATGAAGATTTGCGGGCAAGAAGCGATGTTGAGCCCGTATTGTTCCCAGAAACCGCTGTCGTACATGACTGATGCCAGCTCGCGGGTGTCGAAGAACATCACTTTGCTGGCGCGCTCAATGAACTGCGGCAAGGTGCGTACATTGTTGAAGGCGAATTTCACCGGGTAATGCTGCCCTTTGCGGAGCATCCGAACCAGTTCGAAGTTGCTCATTTTGGGCTTTATAGTGTAATTGCCGACCTTGACGGTCTTGTATTTCATGTAATGCGCCACCATGTCAAAGGTCTCTTCACTGCGCAGGATGTCATGCTTGTGAAGGGAGTCCAGGAGTTGCAGATAATCGGTGTGGCGCGGAATGTGGATGGTGACCTCGGTTTTGTTTTTGGTGTTCGTGCCAAAAACAATGTAACCCACAGTGCCTGCTGCGAGCAGTCCTAAACCGACAATCACCGCGGCAGTGATGAGAAGTGTTTTTTTCATGATGACAGAGAATCCGGATTATTCCAAGATGCGCTTGATGATGCGCAACCGGTGTGTGTATTTGTTCATATCGGCGCGGAAAATGCCATTGGAGTCCAGCGTGTTGATTTGGACATGTCCAGAAGCGTGGAGGATTTGGTGATAACCGCAAACAATGCCCACATGGATGATATAGCCCTCTTCATTTTCAAAGAAAGCCAAATCGCCAATGCGCGCTTCGTCCACAAAATCCACAATATCACCGAATTCCACCTGTTGGGCGGCATCGCGGGGCAGGCGTATGTCGATGCTGTTGTACACATTCTGCACGAAAGCGGAGCAGTCAATGCCAGCGGGGGTACGGCCGCCCCAAAGGTATGGGGCGTTGAGGTAATGGAAGGCGAAATCAAGCAGAAGGTCCTGCTGCTCGCTTAATCCTTCGTGGTGGGGTCGTGCGGTGGGATGTGGCAGGCAGACCTTCTAGGTGCGGTTGCCCAGCGAGAAAAGACCGTCTTTGGGCATAGGGAACCGCGAACCGATGAACAATGGCGCTGCTATATGGTTCAGGGTGTCTTGCACATAAAGAAAGGTATCTCGCACAAAGTGTTGTGGTGCGGAGATGTTCAGCGCATACTCTTCCGCTGTTAATGGATAATGCTGCTTGGCGTAAAGCCATCCCTCGTATGCGCAATCCGTGGTGCGGATTTTATACCAGTCGGTGACCATTTCCAGTATCGTATAAGTTTCGCCAAACAGAAGTTGCGATACCATCTCGGAGCGGTGACTGGCTTCGGCGCGCAAAGCGACGGAAGACCAAATGCAGATGCCAGTGTCCATGGTGCCAGTGTTTTAGAACGGAAGATCGTCGGTCATGCCGTCGTCTGTAAAAGTGTCCTCGGCAGCCATGAAGTCGGCGGGTGCGCCCATTGGTTCGGCCGCAGGGGGTGTGTAGGAAGTGTGCGGCGGGGTGCCGGCAGAGGCGTAGGTCATGGGTTCCGGAATGCCGGGCATCGCCTCGGTGGCGTGCTCTATCTTCCAGGTCTTCACATCTGTGTACCATTTGCCCTGATATTCTCTGGATTCCACATCGAACGATATCTTCATCATGTCGCCGATGTTGAATTGGTTGAGCTGGTCGGTTTTGTCGCCCCAGAGCATAGAGCAAATTTTGCGCGGATACTGCTCCACGGTTTCAATTACGAATTGTTGCTTTTGCCAGGGCTTTCCTGTGCTGGCGCTGGTGCCCGACTGCATGGGCAGTTTAAGTATGAGTTTGCCTGTGATTTCTAATGACATATTGTTGGTTTTATTCTTTGTCTTTTTTCTTTCCGAAAACGGATACATTTATATAGCGGCCCGGATGGGCTTTCAGGTCGTTGATCAGGTTGTCCAGACTTTCCACGGCCTTGTTGATGTTCTTATACAGGGAGTCGTTGTTCATGAGTTGCCCCACAGCTCCTTCGCCGCGCTCCAGTTTGTCGGTCACATGGTTGATGTTGCTGACAGCTTGTTGCGCATCCATGAACAGGGCCTTGATGTTGCTTTGTGCCACGGAATCGGAGATGTTGTTGAGGTTCTCGATCATGGCGTTGAGTTGTGGGGAGGTGTTGTCCAGGGTGGTGGAGAATCGGTTCAGTTTGGTCACCATCTCATTCAATTTCGGTTCATTGGATGAGAGAATCTGGCTGAGATGCTGTGAGGAAGTCTCAAGGTTGGCGAGCGTGTTCTTCAG
>JAEEGI010027934.1_pt1 | contig 10761 bp, 6 predicted proteins | sample 8958751 | NCBI WGS metagenome assembly JAEEGI01 (sample SAMN16246545, study PRJNA631951) | gut metagenome | biome: gut microbiome; feature: rumen; material: KS-attached | host: Bos | place: Iran: Karaj | collected 2018-10 | reverse complement strand
CTTCATTTCAGTTTTCAGTTGTTCAGTTATTCAGTTGTTCAGTTAGGAATTATGGAAACTGGCAAGGAGACGGGCGTGCACCATGTCCTGATGCTCCGCATCGCCATAGTTGGAAAAGGGTTTGATGGAGATGCCGCCACGGGGATTGAACAAGCCGATGACCTCCAAATACTTGGGATTCATCAGCTTGACCAGGTCCTTCATGATGATGTTCACACAGTCCTCATGGAAGTCGCCGTGATTACGGAAGCTGAAGAGATAGAGCTTTAGGCTCTTGCTCTCCACCATCAGCGTGCGGGGGATATAATTAATAATAAGGTGTCCGAAGTCGGGTTGGCCCGTCTTGGGGCACAGCGAAGTGAACTCAGGACAATCCAAGGTTACAAGGTATTCATTCTCAGGATGTTTGTTCTCAAATGTTTCCAACACTTCAGGCGTATAGTCGTAGTTGTATTGCGTGTTTTGGTTGCCCAGCAGCGTTACACCTTTCAGCTCTTGCTCGTTTCTTGACATGGTCTATTATTTTGGCTGCAAAATTAATAAATGTTAGTTGACGGAATGCCCTAAAGGGCAGAAATACATCAAAAATCATTCAAAAATCAAAAGAAAATCCGTGTCTTCCAGTCATTTGACCATAGACACGGATTCTCAAAGATTTTGATTTTAATTTTAAACAGATTACTATCCGAAGGATATACCATATTTAACACCCCTGCGTCGCCCGCTCCAACCGCTTCATAATCGAGAAGATGAACACGGCGAAGAGCAGGCAGAGCACCACGAGTACGCCCCAGACCATCCAGAGCGGCATGCCAGTACCCCAGATGCGCGCGATGACGCTGGTGAGGTAGTTGCCGATGGCGGTCACGCAGAACCACAGGCCCATCATCATGCCCTTGTACTTGGGCGGTGCCACCTTTGTGACAAATGAGATGCCGATGGGGCTCAACAGCAACTCGGCGAAGGTCAGCACGAAATAGGTACTGATGAGCCAATTGGGCGAAACCAAAGTGCTACTCACACCACCTTGGGCCTTCAGCTCGGCAGGACTAGCCAAGGGGAAGGAACAGACGACCAAGATGAGGAAGCCGAGGGCGGCTACAATCATGCCCATGCCGATCTTACGCGGCGAGGAAGGCTCCTTGCCTTTCTTCGCCAAGGCGCCAAAGACGGCCATCGAGACGGGCGTCAGGGCGACCACAAAGAACGGGTTGAACTGCTGGAACTGCTGCGGCAGGATGTTGATGAGGTCGGGCATGCCAAGATACAAGGCGATGGCGCCTGCCCAAAGCAGCACCGTCACGATACCACATATCAGTTTGTTGCGTTTTGTCTCCGACTGGAAGATACCAAACAGCGTGTACACCGAGATGGCAATCAATGTCAAAGACCAAATATTGAAGCCGATGCGAGTGAAGCCCGTGGCAGAGCTTTGCGTATAGTCACGGGCGAAGTAAGTCAAGCAAAGGCCTGCCTGCTGGAACGACATCCAGAAGAAGATGACCACGGCGAACACCATCACCAAAGCCGTGATGCGCTCGCGGGTCTGCTCCTTCGAGAGTTCCGTCACATTCACGGTGGTACTTTCCATCGCCTTAGCCTGCTTGGTATTGACATCGGCATGCTTGAACCACTTGCGGCAGCTCAAGTAAATGGCCATCGAGAGAATCAACGAAATGCAAGCCACGCCGAAACCGTAGTTGTAGGCACCCGACAAGGCATCGATATAATTGTTGGCAAAACCAGCGAGATTGTTGATATCACCACCCTGTTGCACTGCCAATGCCTCAAAGCTTGAAAGCGCTTCGGGTGTGATAGTGCCGTCGAGGTATTGGTGCGCCAAGGATGGAATCTGCGGCACATAGCTGAAACCTGCCTTGCCCAGAAAGAGGTCCGTCACCTTGGTGGCAGCCATGGGAGCGAACATCGAGCCAATATTGATGGCCATATAGAACAGGCTGAAGCCATTGTCGCGGAAAGCACTATATTTGGCCTCATCATAGAGGTTGCCAACCATCACCTGCAGGTTACCTTTGAACAGGCCTGTGCCGATAGCGATGAGTGCCAAAGCAGAGAACATAGTGACTTTGGCTGTGGTGGTTGCCATAGGCACTGCCAAAAGCAAGTAGCCAAGAAACATGACCACAATGCCGGTTTTCACCATCTTGCCATAGCCGAAGCGGTCGGCAAGCATACCACCGATAAGGGGCATGAAATAGACGCATCCGAGGAAGATGCCATAGATGTTACCAGCTTGTGCTTCATTATAGCCGAACTTGGCCTGCAGGAACAGCACAAAGATGGCCAACATGGTGTAGTAGCCGAAACGCTCGCCCGTGTTGGCTAATGCGAGGGCGTAAAGCCCTTTAGGATGACCCTTGAACATAGTTGTCAGTTATTAGTTATCAGTTGTTCAGTTAAACGACAAAGGCTTGCTTGCGCAAGCCCTTGTCATAGATAAATGTATTTCAATTATTTAGCAACTCTTTCAAGCCATTTCACCATGCCGAGCATGATGGACATAGAGAGGAGGCAAATCAAGGCGAAGACTCCCCATGTCATCCACTGGTGCGGGAAAGATTCCAACATCTTAACACCGAGGAAGATCAAGAGGTTGCCAATAGCAGTGGCTGACAGCCACAAACCTTGGCACAAACCCACCATATGACGCGGAGCAATCTTGGAAACGAATGACAATCCCAAAGGTGAGATGAACAGCTCAGCCACGGTAAGGAAGAAATAGGTCACAATCATCACCCACGGTCCAGTCTTCATAGCAATCTTTTCAGCTTCAGGCAGAGCCTTGAAAGCATTGTCAGACGGATAGTTATGAGCCACTGCGATGATGATCAAGAAGAGATAGGCGCATGCAGCGATAAACATACCCAAGGCAATTTTCTTAGGAGTGGACACTTCCTTGCCTTTGCGAATGAGGGATGCAAAGACCCACATGATGATAGGCGTCAGCACAATCACGAAGAACGGATTGATGAATTGCAAAATCTCAGGCGCGAGAGCACTGGTATCCACGAAGTCGCGGGCAAAGACAGTAAGCGATTGGGCGTTCTGGTGGAACGAGAACCAGAAGAACACAGCGATACCGAGCACAGCATACAGAGCAGCCATACGCTGCTTGATTTCTTTGGCGTCGGCAAGACGCTCAGCTTCGGTATACTCTTGCGTATCAGCCTTGACCTTCTTCACCGGATTCGGCAACTTGTGCTTGACAGCGATGAAAATTGACAGGGAGATCAACATGGCCAGCACCGAAACGATGAAGGACAAATGCACACCCGTGTTATAGACCTGCAGGTAGTTTTGGCAAAAACCAGAGAGGTTCTCCGTGGCTCCCGAAAAGCCTTGAGTCAGTGCCGTGAGGTTATCCATGTCATTGCCTTCAGCTGTACCCATAATGAACTTATGGCACAAACGCGGAAGGTCGGCATTGTAGATCAAACCTTTGGTCTTCAGCCACCATTCGCGGATGAGAGGTGCCACAAACGGGGCAATCACGCCACCGATGTTGATGAACACATAGAAAATCTGGAAACCGCTGTCGCGCTTCTCCTTGGCCGCAGCAAGAGCCTCGGGACCTTTCTTGGCAGCTTCAGCCTCGAAATCATCGTACAGCTGACCTACGACGGCCTGCAGATTACCCTTGAAGAGACCGTTACCACAGGCAATGAGCAGCAAGGCAAGCATTGCAAGGACAAAGGGCCATGACATGGCGTTGCCACCTTGGCTGAATACCGGGATGGACAGCAATCCATAACCGATGGCCATCACGACGATACCAGAAATGATTGTCTTCTTGTAATTCTGTGTACGGTCGGCGATGATACCACCAGGAAGGGCAAGGACATAAATCAAGAAATAGAACACTGCAAAGATAAAGCCCGATGTTGTGTCGGAAAGACCAAATTTGGAGCAAATGAACAGCACCAAGACGGCGTTCATGATGTAATAGCCGAAGCGCTCGCCCATATTACTCAAGGCAGCGGCAATAAGGCCTTTAGGATGTTCTTTCTTGGCCTTGTTCAAGTAAAAGATCAAGAAAGGGATGACAATGATTAAGATCATGACAAAGACCACCATCATCCTGTGGTTCTGCCAAAGATTTGCTAATGTACCCATAATTGTGATTTTTAATGATTATTGATTTTTAAATAGATTTCTCGTTTTGCAATTAACGGACAAAAATAGGAAAATAATCAATGCCTTCGCAAAAATGGAGAAAAAAGTCCGAGCATAGCCGAAAAAACACTACTTTTGCGCTTCATTTTTACGACTATGGAAATCAGCAGCAAATACAGCCCTCAGGAAGTTGAAGGCAAATGGTACGAACACTGGATGGACAAGAACTACTTCCACTCCACTCCCGACGAACGCGAACCCTATACCATCGTAATCCCGCCGCCCAATGTGACTGGCGTGCTTCACATGGGCCACATGATGAACAACACGATTCAGGATATCCTCATCCGCCGCGCCCGCATGCAAGGCAAGAACGCCTGCTGGGTGCCTGGCACCGACCACGCCTCCATCGCCACCGAAGCCAAGGTGGTGAACAAGCTGGCGCAACAGGGCATCAAGAAGACTGACATTGGCCGCGAGGAGTTCCTCAAGCACGCATGGGACTGGACCCACGAGCACGGTGGCATCATCCTCAAGCAGTTGCGCCGCCTCGGTTGCTCCTGCGATTGGGAACGCACCTCGTTCACCATGGACGACATCCGCTCAAAGAGCGTCATCCGCGCCTTCGTCGACCTGTATAACAAAGGCCTGATTTACCGTGGTGTGCGCATGGTCAACTGGGACCCGAAAGCCTTAACGGCTTTGAGCGACGAGGAAGTAATCTTCAAGGATGAGCACAGCAAGTTGTTCTACCTGCGTTATTACCTCCACGAGGACGACGGCACAGGTGCCACAGGTGCTGAAGGTGAAATTATCCATACCGATGAGAAAGGTCGCCGCTACGCAGTGGTGGCCACAACGCGTCCTGAGACCATCATGGGCGACACGGCCATGTGCATCAACCCTGCCGACCCCAAGAACCAATGGCTGCGCGGCAAGAAAGTCGTGGTGCCGCTGGTCAACCGCGTCATCCCCGTCATCGAGGATGACTATGTTGACATCGAGTTTGGTACGGGCTGTCTGAAGGTCACTCCCGCCCACGATGTGAATGACTATATGTTAGGCGAGAAGCACAACCTGCAGAGCATCAACATCTTCAATGACGATGCCACCCTCAGCGAAGCCGCTGGCATGTATATCGGCATGAGCCGCGAGGACTGCCGCAAGCAGATCATCATCGATATGAAGGAAGCCGGCCTGCTGGAGAAGATTGAGGACTATAATAATAAGGTGGGCTATTCCGAGCGTACCAATGTGCCGATTGAGCCGAAGCTCTCGATGCAGTGGTTCCTCAAGATGGAACACCTCGCCGACATCGCTCTGAAACCCGTGTTGAATGGCGACATCAAGTTCTATCCTGCCAAATATGTCAACCTCTACCGCCACTGGTTGGAGAACATCAAAGACTGGTGCATTAGCCGTCAGCTGTGGTGGGGCCATCAGATCCCGGCCTACTACCTGCCCGAAGGCGGTTTCGTGGTCTCCGAGACACCTGAAGAAGCCTTGAAACTCGCCATCGAGAAGACTGGTAACAAGAATTTGACCCTCAAAGACTTGCGTCAAGACGACGATGCTTTGGACACTTGGTTCAGCTCGTGGCTGTGGCCTTTGTCACTCTTCAACGGCATCCTCGACCCCGAAAATGCCGAATTCAAGTACTACTACCCCACCAACGACCTCATCACCGCACCCGACATTATCTTCTTCTGGGTGGCTCGTATGATTATGGCCGGTGAGGAATACCAGAATGAAGTGCCATTTAAGAATGTGTACTTCACTGGTATCGTGAGAGATAAGTTGGGCCGCAAGATGTCCAAGTCGTTGGGCAACTCCCCCGACCCAATCGAGCTCATCGACAAGTTCGGCGCCGACGGCGTGCGTATGGGCATGATGCTCAGCGCCCCTGCGGGCAACGACATCCTCTTTGACGAGGCCCTCTGCGAGCAAGGCCGTAATTTCTGCAACAAGATTTGGAACGCCTTGCGTTTGGTGAAAGGCTGGAATGTGGACCAAAACGCTGCCCAACCCGAGGCCGCCAAGATGGCCGTGAAGTGGTTTGAGGCTCGCTTCAACCAAGTGCTGGCCGAGACCAACGACAACATCGACAAGTACCGCCTCAGCGACGCCTTGATGGGTATATACAAGCTCACTTGGGATGACTTCTGCTCGTGGTACCTCGAGATGGTGAAGGCTCCGCAAGGCCAGGGCATCGACCCCGTGACCTACGCCGCCACCATCAAGTTCTTCGAGAACCTAATGCTGTTACTGCACCCCTTCATGCCATTCATCACCGAGGAAATATGGCACGCCATCGCCGAGCGCAAAGAAGGTGATGACATCATCATTGCTCAACAGCCTAAATTCCAGGGTTTTGACGAGCAGATTCTGAAGCAGTTCGAGTTCACCCAAGAGGTCATCAACAATGTGCGCAAGGTTCGCAGCGACAAAAATATCGCCTTCCGCGACGCCATTCAACTCGTGGTGAAGGGTACGGCCAACAAGGACTTCGACTGCGTCATTGCCAAGCTTTGCAATGTGAGCGAGGTGAGTTATGTGGCCGAGGCTCCCGCTGGCGCCTTCGGCTTCATCGTAGGCAGCACTGAGTTCTTTGTGCCGCTCACTGGTAGTGTCGATGTCGAGGCCGAAATCAAGAAGTTGGAAGAGGAACTGAAATACGCCCAAGGCTTCCTGAAGAGCGTTGAGGCGAAGCTCTCCAACGAACGCTTCGTGAGTGGTGCCCCTGCCGCTATCGTTGACAAGGAACGCAAGAAGAAAGCCGATGCCGAGGCCAAGATTGCTGTGATTGAGCAGCAGCTGGCTGGGCTGAGGAAATAAAAACATTGGAAATGTAGACCCTATGTCTTTACAAGCCGAAATAGAATCGGGCTCCATCAGTGGATGGTGAAGCCCGATTTTTCTGTTATTTGGCATCCAACGAATTACTACTTTGCACCACTGCAAATTTTCGCTTTAAATTCAAAAATGGCTTTTCATAGAATCTATAGGAAATATACGCTAATACAATTGTAATCAATGTGATAAAGACATAGATAACGATTCTTTGAGTCAATTCAGGCCATGTAACACCCAACTGACTATACCATCTTGAAAACATGAAAATCAAAATTGGGTGAATAACATAAATACCATATGAAATTTTTCCTACAAAATCGAACAAACGATTTTCAAGATTTATCAAAAACGGCTTTTCAGTCAATTGACTCATTATAACAAATAAAGATAGAACCGCAATGTATTGTATTCTGACTGGAGAGGGTATATAACTGCCATAAAACTCAGATGTCAGCAACAACACCCATGCCATCAAAGAAATATATTTGTTGAAAAACAAGTTACAGAAAGCCTTATTTCTCCTATAATATAAAATTGCGCCAATGGCACCAATCATCATACAATCAAATCTTGTCACTGAGAAAAACCTATAGGCGACACATTTTCCGTACGATAGTAAGATCCCGTATTTGCAAATAAGCCACAGGCAACAAACACCAATGGCAATTTTCAAAATGTGCTTCTTTCCATATTTCACAAGCCAAGGCCAAAACAAATAGAATTGCTCTTCTACCCCGATACTCCAAAAATGGACTATCACCCAAATACCACTTGCAGTTAAAAAAGGAATATTTGCTGCAAAGAACAAATAATACCATAATTGATTATTAATAATATCAAACTGATTTCCAATAATATACAAAACAAGTATTGAAACAGCAATATAACCATAGTAAATTGGCCATATCCTCAGAACTCTTCTCAAATAGAATTTGGGAATATTTACCGTATCAGTTCTTTCCACCTCATTCAAAAGAAGATAGGTAATAAGAAAGCCGCTGATGACGAAAAACATGGTTACTCCATCTATTATGAGAGAAAAACCGCCTCCACACAGATCTCCCCATTGGCCAAAATCATTTTGGAACACATGTCCCCACAAAACTGATAATGCCGCCAATGCTCGAAGACCATTTAATCCTGGTAAATGAATCGCATGTTTCGCAGAAATATTTGGTTGCTTCATCATCGTATCTATGAAAATAGACTTGATATACTTTTACAAATTAAAAAAGTGGTGAAATAAAAGTTCTTTCATATTCATTGATAATGCATACATTAAAACCTATGGACCATAGGTTTCAATGGCAGCCTTCACAACCGCCTTCACAGTCTCCGCCACAACCAGCGCAACCACCTGCACTAAAGTCCTCATCCGTGGATTCGCGCACATCAAGGATTTCACCAGAGAAATGGAGGTGCTTGCCTGCCATGTCATGGTTGAAGTCCATCTTCACGTGTTTGTCGCCAATCTCACGGACAAGGCCCATGATCGGGCGACCATCTGAGGTCTGCATCATCAACTGGGCACCGACTTTCACCATGTCCATCAGCACATCGTTCTTCATGAACATGCTCTTGTCGAGGTCCATCACGTAGGCCTCATCGCGCTCGCCGTAGCCCTCTTCGGGGGTCAGGTGGAAGGCATAATGGTCGCCGGGTTCCTTACCCATCAAGTTCTCTTCGAACTTGGGCAACAGTTGATGCATGCCAAAGATGGCAACAAAGGGGTTCTCTTTCGTGGTCTCCTGAAGGATGGGACCGTTTTCGTCGTTCTCACGCAGGACGTAGGTCATGGTGACGACAGCTTGATCTTGAATCTTCATAGTGTTGAATTGTTTATTGTTGAATTGTTTAATCGTTGTTTCTTTAATAACTGCCAAACATCTTCCGCAGCAGCCATTCCACTGCAGCCAAGCCGATGAGGACAAAGAAAATCCATTTGGAGTGAATCAGGTCCTCGAAGCGGCTCTCGTGGTGTTCAACGCTCGTGATGCGCGAATCATTGTGCAAGTCGGCAAAAAGTTGCTGCAACTCGCGGGCGGCATAGCAGTTTCCATTGGTCAGGCGAGCAATAGTGCGCATCCGGTCGATGTCTGCTGTAAGCTGCTGTGCCTCAATGCCGATGGCCACCACGCTAAAGGTGCCGTTCACATTGATCTTGCGCTCGCCCATCTGCGCTTGTACCTTATAGGTATACAGGCCTTCGGGCAAAAGGCCGGCGTTCAGCTCATAGTCGTGGTCGCGCTTCGAGAAGGTGTAGTCGTAGGTCTCGCCCGTCAGTTTGTTCTCGATTTGAATGGTCAAATCGGGGTCGGTCACAAGCTCGTTGTTCGGGTTGCGCAACTCAGCGGTGATGATGACAGGCTCGTTGCTATAATAGGTCTCCTTGGCGTAGATGGCCGAGCCGTCGTTGGCCGAAAGCAACAGGTATTTCAGCGACTTGGAGAACATCTCATCAAACACATCGTGGTTCTTGTTCTGGTAATACTCATACAGCCTCCAACGCCAGACATTGGTGCCAAACAGGAAGGCCATTTTGCGTCCATCGTTGGCAAAGCTCAACAGCGGCAGGCCCGACTTGATGCCCATCACCTCCTGTAATAGCAAGTCGTCGTGCGACTTTAAAGCATTGATTTCCAGATGCGGCAAGGCCAAAGGTGGATGTTTTGCGATGAGTTGCTCCGACTTCGCATCGAAGGTAAAGGTCGAAAAAGCCGTGTTTTGGTGCGCCTTGACATCCATCAAGGTGTTGGTTGCACCAGAATGCAAGGCAAAGACATTCTGCAACTTGCTAAGCATATCACGGTCGGTGTCATTGCCAATAATGAAGAAGACGGGCAGCTTCATGTTCTTGTCTAACTGTGCCTTCAAGGCATTGAAGTCCGTTCGCGCCGAGGGCACCTGATGCAGGATGACCAAGTCGTAGTTGCTGAACTCGGGTAGCGTCTCCTTTCCAAAGCAGAAATCCACCTCATAATTGTCGTTGAGCACACTACGCAACGCGCCCAAGTCAGGATGCGGCGAGGCAGCCACGCAAAGCAGCTTATATTTCTGGTCGAGCACCTCGACATAGATATGGTGCACATTATTCAGCAGTTGTTCCTCCTCGGCGATGCCGCTCACCTCGATGTCGATGGCCATCACGCCTTTCTTAGTGGCGTCGAGCATGAAGTCAATTTCTTTGGAGAAGCGGTTGGACGGAATCTCGATGTCGCGCTTCTCGATAAGGCGACCGCTTTCCTTAAGGGTCAGTTGGGCCTTGCGGCCAGCCAAGTCACGGGCGGCGACCGTCACGCGGACGGGAAAAGTCGCGCCGAGCGACACCACCTTATTATAATGCACATTTCGGATGGCGAGGTCAGGATAGGAAACCGTGTCGCCCAAAACGACGGTATGGATGGGAAACGGGAATTTCTCCGCCGCCAACTCCGGCTCGAAGCCACGGTTATAGATACCGTCGGAGAAAAGCAGCACAGCACCCACATTACGCTTGTAATATCTTCTGTCCAAGGTCTTTATGAGCGACGACAAGTCCGTCAGTTGGTCGGAGAAATCGAGTTGCCCGAAATCGCGGACTTCCTCGCCAAAAAGGTATTCATCGACTTGGAAATCAGCGTTCAAGTCTTTCCTAAACTGCTCAAACTGGGTCAGATAATCCTTTTTGTAATATGCCGAATCCTTGCAAAGGACAACGGACGAAGAATTGTCGTGTGCCAATATAATCGTAGGCGTTTCCACCGAACTGAATTTCTGTCGAATGAGCGGGTTGAA
>JAEEGI010027932.1_pt1 | contig 10762 bp, 8 predicted proteins | sample 8958751 | NCBI WGS metagenome assembly JAEEGI01 (sample SAMN16246545, study PRJNA631951) | gut metagenome | biome: gut microbiome; feature: rumen; material: KS-attached | host: Bos | place: Iran: Karaj | collected 2018-10 | reverse complement strand
TCACCCCCGGCCTGGTCGAGGCCCACTGCCACCTCGGCCTCCACGGCGAGGCCTCCCGCTGGGAGGGCGCCGACATCAACGAGCGCTCTAACCCCGTCACGCCGCACATGCGCGCAATCGACGGCTTCCGCCCCGACGACGAGGCGGTTGGAGTCGCCCTTGCCGCCGGCATCACCACGGCCGTGGCCGGCCCCGGCTCCGCGAACGTCATCGGCGGCACCTTCGCCGCAATCAAGCTCGTCGGCAACGACGTCGACGCCATGGTCCTCAAGAGCCCCGTCGCCATGAAGATCGCCTTCGGCGAGAACCCGAAGGGCTGCTACGGGCAGAACGGGAGCAAGGCGCCCGTCACCCGCATGGCCGTCGCCGGGCTTCTGCGCGAGACGCTCTACAAGGCGCGCAAGTACAAGGAGGACATTGCCGCCGCCGAAAAGGAGGGCAAACCGCGCCCCTTCGATCTCCAGATGGAGGCGATGCTGCCGGTCATCAACGGTGAAATCCCGCTCAAGGCCCACGCCCACCGCGCCGACGACATCCTCACGGCGCTCCGCATCGCAGACGAGTTCGGCGTCAAGATCACGCTCGACCACTGCACTGACGGCGCGCTCATCGTCGACCGCCTCGTCAAGGCCAAACGCCCCTGCCTCGTCGGCCCGTCCTTCGGCAGCAAGAGCAAGCAGGAGCTCGCCCACAAGACGTTTGCGACGGCGGGCATCCTCGACAAGGCCGGCGTCGAAGTCTGCATCATCACGGACGCCCCGGTCATCCCGCTCCAGTACCTGCCGCTCTGCGCCGGCCTCGCGATCAAGGCGGGCATGAAGGAGGAGTCCGCCTGGCGCGCCATCACGCTCAACCCCGCGCACGTCGCCGGCATCGACGACCGCGTCGGCTCGCTTGAGCCCGGTAAGGATGCTGACATCGTACTCTTCGAGGGCAATCCGCTCCGCGAAATCGGGGCCCGCCCGCGGTACGTCATAGTCGACGGCAAGGTCGTGGTCAAGGCCTAGTCTGGATTTTCATGGCGAAGCCCGTTAGCGACCCATCCGAAATCGAGACCCTCTCCGGCAGCGTCGAAAACGTGCGCTTCCGCAACGAGGAGACGGGCTATGTCGTCTGCGACGTCAAGCCCGCCGAGTCGATGATGTCGACCGTGACGGTCGTCGGAACGTGCGCGGCGATCTGGGTCGGCGAGGAACTCACCGCAAAGGGCAAGTGGGTGACGCACCCGCAGTACGGGCGCCGCTTCCAGGCGGACTCCATCGTCTGCGTCGCCCCCGCCTCGACCGAGGGCATTCTGCGCTTCCTCTCCTGCGGCCTGATCAAGGGCATCGGCAAGATCCACGCCAAGCGCATCGTCGACAAGTTCGGTTCCGACACGCTCAAGGTCATCGAGCACAGCCACAGGCGGCTCAAGGAGGTCGAGGGCATCGGCGAGGTCCGCTGCAAGCGCATCCACGACTCGTGGACCGCCCAGAAGGGCGTCCGCGACGTCATGATCTTCTTGCAGTCGCACGGTGTCGGCACGGGGCAGGCCGCGCGCATCTACCGGCAGTACGGCATGGACGCCATAGCCGTCGTCAAGCAGAACCCCTACCGTCTCTGTCGCGACGTCTGGGGCTTCGGTTTCCTGACCGCCGACTCCATCGCGCTGAAAATCGGCGTCCCACACGACTCCCCGGAACGCGCCCGCGCCGGCCTCCTGCACTACCTCCAGACGCTCTCCGACGACGGCCACTGCTACTGCGACGAGGCCGAGCTGCTCCTCCAGGCGCAGTCCGCGCTCGACATCTCCGTCGAAAAGCTCGCCGAGGCGCTCGACGCCGTCGTCGAGGAAGGCACCGCCGTCAAGGAGGACGGGCGCGTCTACCTTGCCTCCCTCTACCGCGCCGAACGCAATGTCGCACGACGCCTCACGGCCATCGCCTCGGCACCGCTGGCCTACAAGCCCATCGACGCCGACCGCGCGCTGACTTGGGCCGAGGCGAAGATGCACCTCGTCCTGGCCGACGCCCAGCGCGCCGCCATCTCGGCCGCAGTCACGAACAAGGCGGTCGTCATCACCGGCGGTCCCGGCGTCGGCAAGACCACGATTATCCGCGCCCTCGTCGAAATCTTCGGCGGGCGGCATCTCGACATCCGCCTCGCGGCTCCCACGGGACGCGCCGCCAAGCGGATGTCCGAGGCGACGGGCCGCGAGGCCAAAACCCTCCACCGCCTCCTCAAGTACCAGCCGCAGAAACGGGCCTTCGACCATGATGAGCACAATCCGCTACAAGCCGACGTCCTCATCCTCGACGAGACCTCGATGATCGACATCGAGCTCATGGACCAGCTTCTGCGCGCCCTGCCAGACTCCATCAACCTCGTCCTCGTGGGCGACATCGACCAGCTTCCCTCCGTCGGCCCCGGCAACGTCCTCCGCGACATCATCTCCTCCGGGGCATTCCCCTGCATCCGCCTCACCGCAATTTTCCGGCAGGACGTCCGCGGACTAATCGTCCGAAACGCCCACCACATCAACAACGGCGAAAAACTCGAGGCCGGCGGTCCCGACAGCGACTTCTTCTTCATCGAGACGGCGGACCCCGACAAGGTCATCGCCCGTGTCTGCGACCTCGTGAAGAACCGCATCCCAAACCGCTTCCACTTCGCCCGCGACGACATTCAGGTCCTCACCCCGATGCGCAAGAACCAGCTCGGGGCCGACAACCTGAACCTCGTCCTCCAGAGCGTTCTGAACCCCTCGGGCCCCGGTTTGCGGCGTGGAATGGTCACCTTCCGCAAGGGTGACCGCGTGATGCAGATGCGCAACAACTACGACAAGGACGTCTTCAACGGCGACATCGGCATCGTCGCGGACGCCGATGCCGAGGAGCAGACGCTGACCGTCATCTACGACGGACGCCCCGTGACCTACGAGACCTCGGAGCTTGACGAAATCGTCCTCGCCTACGCCTCGACAATCCACAAGTCGCAGGGAAGCGAATATCCAGCCGTGGTGATCGTCCTTGCCACGCAACACTTCAAGCTGTTGCAGCGCAACCTGCTCTACACGGCGGTGACGCGCGGCCGAAAGCTCGTCTGCATCGTCGGCTCCTCAAAGGCCGAATACATCGCCGTCCGCAACAACGAGGTCCGCGAACGCCACACGACGCTCGCCGAACGCCTCCGCGCCGGAGAATCTCCCGCTACTTAACGTCCAAATGAAAAGCATATGGGAGAGCGGGGCCTTTGGGCGAGCGGCCAAGCGCAGGCTGTGGGTCATATCCGACCTGCAGCAGTCCGACCCGCGCATGGCGGAATGGTGCATGCACACCGGCGTCGATGATTTTATAGGCTTGCACCTCGATATCGACGCGGTGTGCTACCTTGGCGACGCAACGGAGGGATGCAACATCCACCATCTGCGGGAGATGGCGGACATGCAGGTACGCGAACTCGCGCGTGTCGACGCCCCTGTCTACTACGTCCTCGGCAACCATGAGTTCGACTACCACCGAAACGTGGATGGCCCCGGAAAGCTCACGATTCCGATGCGGGAACGAATCCTCCGTGAAAGCCAGTGGCACACAGCCGCCTCGATTGCCGACTGGTCGTTCTCCGCCGACTTTGGCGATTTGGCGCTCTTCTTCCTCACCGACCATGCCGACCCTGTCGAAGGACGCTGGTGCACCACGCACTGCTACCACCAGGACGTGCCACGCGAAATCCACACACCGCACAACCACGATGCCGACGCTGAAACGGTACGCGCACGCATGGCCGCGCTGGGCAAGCCGTTCTTCACATTCTCGCATTATTCTTTCCACGGCGGCAATCGCGACTTCGAAGGCGACCTTCAGGAAAAGTTGTTGCCGCTCCCTCCGGAGCATCTCGCGCACTTCTACGGCCACAGCCACATAGGCGACCACGTATGGGGACGCGAAAGTTTTCTACGGCAGATTTCGACGATAAACGAATCGGCCACAACGCAGTTTGACATCGCCTCGCTTGAAAGCCGGCGCGGCAACGCCATCCGCTCGGCTTTCGTCGAATGGTACGGCGGACGCGACTACGCCGTCTTCTTCCGCGACCATCTTCACGGCCGCTGGGAGAAGGCCCTGGCCGAATGCGACGGCGGCTGTGCGTCGCGCCTAAACGCGGTCAACTTCCGCTAGTTCGCGCGCGAGAATCAGTGCGGGCGTCCAAAGGAGGCGCGGAAGGCTGGTGGAGAGGTGCCAGGCCTCGTCCGCCGTCGAACAGGCGTAGGCGAGGCAAAAGAACGCCACTGAGAAGGCCGCGAAAAGGAGCGCCGCCATAAGTGGCCGTAAGTGGCGGCGAACTGAAGGAATCAGCGCGGCGACAACGGCGGCGGGATAGGCAAAGCCGTAGTCCCATGGCCGCAGGAAGGCGAGTTTCAGCGATTCGCCAAGCGCGCGGAGACCGCGCATGGGAGAAAGGCGCCATGGGGCTGAGTAGTCGTTGAGTGTGGCTCCTGCCATGCGGCATCCGGCATGCCAGGCGAGCGGAAGCGCTATTGCGCAGGCGAGGTCGCGCGCCCTTGCGCGCCGTGAGCCTTCGATGATTCGCCACGCCAACCAAGCGGCAATTAGAAAAAACAACCCTTCATTCTTGAACCATCCCGCCGCACCTAGCAGCAGCCAGCCGTAGCCGCGTCCGTCGCGAACGCGCTCCCATCCAACGAGCACGCCAAGCGCCATCAGGGGCTCGGGATAGAACTGGCCCGTCGTCATGAGGGCGACCGGCGTGAGGAAGAGCAAAACGAGCCAGAGACGCGCTCCGCCCTTTGTCCGTGACGCCAGAAACGCGGCGGCGACTGCGGCAAAAACGCATGGCGCAATCTGCGTCAGCCAATCGCCGCAGAATCCGGCCGCCCCGTAGCACCCGAAGGTGAGCGCGGCGCATCCAGGCGGATAGGCGGGCTCAAGAAGTCGCCAGGCTGCATCGGAAAAGAAGCCGATTGGAATGCCGCCTGAAAGGAACCAGAGCTTGGCCCTTCCACCCGTGATGGCGAGTCCGTACGGCGTCACGAATGGATGCGCCCGTGCGATAAGCCCCGTCGCGCCCAGAACGAGTGCGCCGATGAGAAGCGGCACGGAGTACTCCCCCCTGCCCCTTAGGGGTATCCCCCCTCTCGGAGGGGGGAGAAAAAGACTGAAAAAGCCTCCCTTGTGGCACACTTGCCCCCTCCGAGAGGGGGCTGTCGGCGAAGCCGACTGGGGGAGTAATCCGTAGACCACCGTTACCGAAAGTGCGGCCGCAAGCCAGACTGAAATGGACGATGTGATGCCGCAGAGAACCAGCATGAAGAGGAGGAGGGAGAAGAGCGTTGTCGCCGCAAAAACGCCCGTCGCGCCCGTCGCAATTCCACCGGCTAGACAGACGCCCAGAAGCGGCAGCAAACCTGCCGCTTCGGCAGTTGGACGGTTGGACAGTTTGACGGTTTGACGGTTGGGGGCGGAATGCCGGAGCGCGGACGGCTCGTCCGCCCCGCGTTGCATTTGAAGATGCGTGGAATCATTGGAGGCAACCCATTCGTCAACGGCCTCAAAGTAGGCGGACGAGCCGTCCGCGCTCCGGCAATTGCCGTTAGGACTTGCGACTTGCGACTTGCGACTTGCGGCTTGAATCCAAAGTCGGCGCCCCGCCACCGCACCAGCTTCTCGATAGCGCCTCGTCGCCGCGATGGCCGCATTCACATCTTCGTCGAAATACGGCGTAAGGACAGCCTGCGCCGTTCCCCATTCCCCGTTCCCCGTTCCCCATCGCACGGGCGCAGGCATCGTCACCCAAGCCGCCGCCTGGCACAAGGCCCGCTCCACGCTCGCCTCGCGCGCATCGCCCGAAGAGATGAAGAAAACTTCGTCGCCAGGGGCGACATGTCCCGCGAGAAGTCGGCAAAGGGCGGTTTCAAAGGTATAATTCGAATCGCGGGACAGTGCGAAAAGGGATGGACGCGGATTCATGCCGATATGGAAGTCGAGGCGAAATATGCGCCTCAGTTCCGGCACATTCAAAAGAAGCGTCGCGACGACCAGGAGCGCAAATGGTATTTTACGCCCTCTTGATCTCCAAAACCCCGAATCTCCCAGTAGCGAAAGCAATTCTCTTCCTCTTCCCTGCCCGCCGCTGGGCGTTCGCGTCTCAGAAGTAGCCGCCCTTGGCGATGATTTCGGAGATGGTGTCTCCTTGGTGGACCCAGGAGAAGATGTCGATTTCGTTCTTCTCGATTCCCTCGGCGCGGAGGAGTACGTCGTAGGCGATTTCGCGCGGGATGCAGAGGACGCCGTCGATGTCGCCGAAGATGATGTCGCCGGGGCGGACCGTCACCTTGCCGATGCGCACCGGCACCTGGTAGTGGGTGATCATGCAGCGGCCGAGCGAGCCGTTGGAGGTGCGGTACTTGTAGAAGATCGGAAAGTTCTGCTCGAGAATCTGCTTGGTGTCGCGAATGCCGCCGGCGATGACTGCGCCGCGGATGCCCTTGGTCTTGGCCGTGGCGGTCATGACGCCGCCCCAGAGCGACGCCTCGACATCCTCGGAGGTATCCCAGACGACGACGCCATCGGGCTTGAAGTCATCGAGCATTTGCGCGCGGAAGGTCATCTCACCCTCGATCATGACGTTCGGGGCGGACTTGACCGTGAAGGCCTCGCCGCAGAGAGTCATCTCGTCGCGGAGCGGCATGATGTCGCTCGGGAGGTTCTGGTTGAGAAGGCAGAGTTCGCGCATGACGTCGTTGATGCAGCCAGTGTAGAGGCGCTCGTAGCGCTCGCACAGCTCCTTCACGGGAATCGGGAACGTGTTGGTGGGAATGTGCTGACGGACCTTGATGAGCTTGTCGAGCTTCATGAGTCCGGCTTCCTGCGCCTTCTGGCGCATGTCTGCTAGTGATGGCATGGTTCCTCAGTTGTTAGTGGCTAGTGGTCAGTGGCTAGTGGCTAGTTACACAACCAAACGAACAAACGAACAAACGATTAAACGGTTAAACGGTTAAACGGTCCAACGGTTCAACGGCCGATCGCGTCAGCGAGCGGCTCGAGCGCTGGACAAACCAGTTCCTCGACCTTGCCTTCGTCGGTGGCGCAGGCGTAGTCGGGGTCGATGGGGAGCTTGCAGACCACGGGGATGCCGTGGCGCTTGGCGAGTTCGTCGGCATGGCTTTCGCCGAAGATGGCGTGCTTCTCGCCGCACTTCGGGCACTGGAAGTAGCTCATGTTCTCGACGAGGCCGATGACGGGGATCTTCATCATCGCGGCCATGTTCGCGGCCTTCTCGACGATCATTCCAACCAGCTCCTGCGGCGAGGCGACGATGATCACGCCGTCCACCGGCAGCGACTGGAAGACCGTGAGGGGCACGTCGCCCGTGCCCGGGGGCATGTCGACGAACATGACGTCGATGTCGCCCCAGACCACGTCGGTCCAGAATTGCTTGACGCACCCGGCGATGACGGGGCCGCGCCAGACGACCGGATCGGTCTGGTTTTCGAGGAGGAGGTTGAGCGACATGATTTTGATGCCGCCTTCGGACTGCGCCGGGATAAGGCCGTCCTCGCTGCCCTGGATTTTGTCCGTGACGCCAAAGGCCTTGGGAATGGAGGGGCCGGTGATGTCCGCGTCGAGCACGGCGGTCTTCAGACCCTTGCCGTTGGCGAGGCAGGCGAGGAGGGAGGTGACGAGGCTCTTGCCGACGCCGCCCTTGCCGCTCGCGACGGCGATGACCTTCTTCACGCTGGACTTGGGATTCAGCGTGGCGCGCAGATCCTGCGGGGCGGTGCGCTCGGAGCAGTTCTGCCCGCACGTCTCGCAGTTATGGGTGCATTCTTCGCTCATGATGTTTCGTCGTTGAACCGTTGAACTCTTCAACTTTTCAACCCTTCAACCCTTCAACCCTACTTAATCTGCTTGGCCTTGGCCATGGAGCGGGCTTCGACGGACTGGATTTCGGCAAAGCCCTGGCTGGAGACGGGGTTGAGCCCCTTCTGCGCGTCCTCCATCGAGGCGTTCTCCTCGAAGTAGAGCGAGGCCTTCACGCCGGTGAGCGACTGGAAGAGGATGTTGCCCTTGTAGAGGCCGACCTTGACGGTGCCCGTGGCGAGCTCGGCGTAGGTATCGATGGCCGCGAAGGCGGCCTGCGTGGCGAGGTCAAAATAGCGGCCGTCGTAGACCTGGTTGGCGATGAACTTCGAGAGGTACTCGAACATATTCGTCGCGCGGCGGTCGAGGATCGCCTGGTAGATGTAGCGGAGGGCCTTGCCGAGGAGTTCCATGCCGGGGGCCTCGTAGACGCCGCGGCTCTTCGTGCCGATGATGCGGTTTTCAAGGGCGTGCGAGAGGCCGAGGCCGTTGCGTCCGCCAATCTCGTTGGCGGCGACGATGAGGTCGAAGGGCTCGAGCTTCTTGCCGTTGAGGGAGACGGCGCGGCCCTTCTCGAACTTGATTGTCACGCTTTCGATCTTGTCCGGGGCGCCCATGGGCCAGTTGCCCATCGTCGTCTGGACGATCGTCATCGGCGTCTGCATGCTCTCAAGGTCCTCGGCCTCGTGGGAGAGGCCGGCGATGTTGCAGTCGGTCGAGTAGCGCTTGGCGCCGCCGGGGAAGGCGACGATGCCCTTCCGGGCGAGATACTCGCACATGACGGAGCGGCCGGGGAACTCCTTGAGAAGCTCGGCGTCGCGCCAGGGGGCGTAGACTTCCATCTCGGGGGCGAACTGGTTGGTGTAGCGCTCGAAGCGCATCTGGTCGTTGCCGCGGCCGGTGGCGCCGTGAACGAGGGTGTCGATGCCGCGCTTCTTCATCGCCTTGACGAGTTCGCGCGTCGTCACGGCGCGGCCGATGCCGGTGGAGTTCCAGTAGCCGCCATCGTAGGTCGCCTCGGCCTTGATGGCCCTGAAGCAGGCCTCGGCCATCGGCTTGCGAATGTTGACGATGACGGTCTCGACGCCGCAGGGCGCCATCTTCTTCGCGACGTCGTTGATGTCCTTCTCGTCGGGCTGGCCGAGGTCGGCCGTGAAGCAGAGGACGTCGGCGCCCGCCTCGCGGAGGCGGCAGGCGATGGTCTTGGAGTCGAGTCCGCCGGAAACGCAGATTCCGATCTTCCGGCCCTTCATGTCGTGTACGGTTAGTGCCATGGTAGTTGGAGGGTTGTAAAGTTGAAGGAGTTGAAAGGGATGAACGAAGCGGCGGGCAAAGGGCTAGTAGCGCGAATCGGGATAGTAGAAGTCCTTGGCGTTTTCCTGGGTGACGATTTCGGAGGGGATTACGATCTCCCTGAGGCCGTCCACCGGCTTCTTTCCGTTGCGCAGGCCCTTGAGGGCCTCGATGATGCCGCGGTGGGCCATCATGGGCGGATAGGTGACGGTGGCGCGGACGACAGGATCGCCGTCCATGATGCGCTTGACTACGATCTTGCTGCCGCCACCGCCGACCATCGCCTTGATGTCGCTGCGTCCGGAGTTCTCGTAGGCCTTGATCGCGCCGACGAGGACATCGTCGTCGCCGACCCAGATGGCGTCGATGTGCCTGTACTTGTTGAGGTAGGTCTCCATGAGGTTCATGCCCTTCTCGGTGTCCCACCACGCGGGTTGCGATTCAAGGACCCTGATCTCGGGGAACTCCGCCCTGAGAACGCGGTTGAAGCCTTCTACGCGCTGGGTGTTGATCGGGCAGACGATGCCTTCCATGACGAGGATGTCGCCCTTTCCGCCGACCAGCTGCCCGATGGCGCGGGCGGCTTGTTCGCCCAGGTTCGTGTTGTCGCCGTTGATGAAGAGGTCCTGGCAGGAGGGGTCGCTCATCGGGTTTGAGACGATGACCGTGTAGACGCCCTTGTCATGCGCGCGGACGCAGGCTGGCGTTATGGGGCCGGGCTCCTGGCAGACGACGACGAGCGCGTCGATCTTGCGGGCGACGAGGTTGTCGATCTTGTCGTGCTGCTCGGCGGCGTCCTTGCCGATGGTAAGGATGACCTCGACGTCGGCGTTCTCGGCTTCGACTTCCTTCTTGGCGAGTTCGGCGGCGGAGATGATGCCTCCGGACCATCCGTGGTCCGCGGCCGGCAGCGAGACGCCGATCTTGAGCTTGGCGGAGGCGGGAGCCTTCGACTCCGCGGATTCGTTGTTCTTCTGTCCGCAGCCCGTCAGCCCCGCGATGGCGAGGAGGGCGGAAAGTGCGATTGCTGTCTTCTTCATGGTTCGTTCCTGGGTGTGGGTTGAGGCGGTGCCGCCCGTGGCCACGCGATAAATGAACATAGCCATTGTACACCAAATCCGGAAAATCGACGTTTTCCGGCGCGAGGCGCTAGGCATCGGGCCAGAGCTGGGCGGCGAGTTCGCGGAGCTTGAACTTCTGGATCTTCTGGCTCGCGGTCATCGGGAAGACGTCCATGAAGTGGACGTACTTCGGGATCTTGAACCAGGAGATCTTGTCCTTGCAGTAGGCGGCCACGTCGGCCTCGGTGATCTCCGAGCCGGGCATCCTGATGATGAAGGCGCCGGGCTGCTCGCCGTACTTCTTCGACGGCACGCCGACGACCTGCACGTCCTGCACGCCGGGCATGCCGTTGATGAAGTCCTCGATTTCGCGCGGGGAGATGTTCTCGCCGCCGCGGATGATGAGGTCCTTCAGGCGCGAGGTGATGTAGAAGTAGCCGTCGGCGTCCATCTTGCCGATGTCGCCGGAGTGGAGCCAGCCGTTCTTGTCGATGCACTTCGCCGTCTGCTCGGGCATGTTGTAGTAGCCCTTCATCGTGTTGAAGCCGC
>JAEEGI010027928.1_pt1 | contig 10764 bp, 5 predicted proteins | sample 8958751 | NCBI WGS metagenome assembly JAEEGI01 (sample SAMN16246545, study PRJNA631951) | gut metagenome | biome: gut microbiome; feature: rumen; material: KS-attached | host: Bos | place: Iran: Karaj | collected 2018-10 | reverse complement strand
ATTCCACCTACGGCCTGGAGCTGGTGCCCAACTGGACCATGGCCCTGTCCACCTTCTATCTGGCGGACTATCTGGAAAACACCTTCGGCGCCGCCACCCAGCCCATGGGCTGCGGTCCCGTGCAGGGCACCCTGCCCAAGAACACGGCCCTGCCCATGTTCGCCGGTCCCAACAAGGACGGGCTCATCATGAATATCGGCCATGCCGCCATCGCGGCGGGGATCGCCCAGCCAGGCTGGTCGAATTTCCCCATCACGAAGCAGTACGGCCCCCGGGTGCAGTTCGGCTGCCTGCTGACGGATCTGGAGCTGGAGTATGATTCCCCGGACGACGGGCCCCGGCTCTGCGACCCGGAAAAGTGCCGCATCTGCTCCGACGTGTGCCCCATGCACGCCCTGCCGGACAAGGCAAGCGGGGAGAGCAGCACCTGGACCATCGGCGGGAAGGACTACACCGTGGCAAAGCACAGGGTCAACGCCTGCACCGTGGCCGCCCTGGGCATGCGCAACGAGTTCGCCGGCATCCGGAAGCGGGGGGATCTGGTGGAGAGCGACGATCCCACGGACGAGGAGATCGCGGACGCCATGAAGCGTTATGAGATCTCCAACTGCAATCTGGACCACTATCCCAAGTGCTACTGCAACCGCTGCCAGATCTACTGCCCCGTGGGGAACTGGCAGCAGACCTTCGGCGACGCCGGCCTTTCCAGGGGCGTGAGCTGAATCATCGGATCTGCAGCGCCGGACAGGGCGAAAGCCCCGTCCGGCGCCGCCGGATCTTTGGACGGTCCGGGGAACAAACAGCGGAGAAACAACGTCGAAGCTCACGGAGAAATGCCAATATGCGGGAATGCCTGCCCGCGCCGAAGGGAGAGATCAGCGATGAAAAAGACCACAGCCCTTCTCCTTGCAGCCGCGCTGCTGCTGAGCCTTGCCGCCTGCGGCCCCGGGACGGAGAGCCTGCCCGCCGGGACGCTCCCCCCGGAGGCAGACCTGACATCGGAGCCCGGGGAGGCCGGAGATCCCGGCCTTGCCCTTTTGGAGGAGCTGTCGGGGTATACCGCCGAGGACTGGGACAAGGCAAAGAACAGCGGGGAATTTTCGGCGTTTTACAACCGCGTCCTGGACGCTTCCCTCGGCGCGGACCAGGCGCAGAGGGACGGGTATGTGATGACCGCCGCTCTCCGTTCGGAGGGAGAGTATACGCCGCTCCTGTTCAATATCCTTCTGGCGCCGCGGAATACCGACGCGGAGGCCTGGGACAAAGCCCTTTCCGCCTTCCCCCGGGAGGAGGCGGGCTGGATCCGGTTCATGACGGATTTCGCGGAGGAAGCAGGCGCCGGCGCGGTCGTCTGCGCCCCCTTTTACTTTGCAGACGTCGGCATGGAGGAGATATCCTCACTGTCTATCCGGGGCATGACGGCGGACGACCTGGTGGAGGGGGATTCCCTGACCGACAGGGAAAAGGAGACGGTCCTGGCGTTCATCCGGCATCTCAGCCCGGTCAAGGTGCCGGTCTCCCGGGAGGAATGGAACGACGTGTTCTTCTGCGGGTATATGTGCATGGAATTCACCCTGGGGGGACGGACCTACACCGTCCGCTCCGATGACCGCTCGGCGCTGTACGTGTTCTGGGATGCCCCGGAGGAGGAGAACGTCTATATCGGAAAATTCGAGCTGGAGGAGGAATACTACCGGGGCGCGGCGGAGCTGCTGTATCCTCCGGAAACGCCCCGGGAGCCCTTCGTCTTCACCCGGGAGAACTTCCCCCGGCTCAACGGCTCCACCTCCACGGTGCCTCTGGCGGAGGCGGTGTGCAGCGTCCTTCTGGGGGAGAGCCGGGAGGAGGTCTCGGACCTCATCCAGTTCAGCAAGACCACGCAGGCTTACTATGAGCTGCTGAACCGGCGGGCCGATCTGCTCATCATCGGAGAGGCCAACGGCGACGTGCTGAAGGAAAAGGAGAAGCTGGGCTTTGAATGGCTCAAGACCCCCTTTGCCACGGACGCCTTCGTCTTTGTGGTGAACGAGAATAATCCGGTGGACTCCATCACCGTGGAGGAGGCCCGGAAGATCTATACCGGGGAGATCGTCAACTGGGCGGAGCTGGGGGGCAGGGACGAGCCCATCATCCCCTTCCAGCGGAACCCGGAGGCCGGGAGCCAGACCCTCATGGAGAAGCACGTCATGCAGGGGACCCCCATGATGGACGCCCCGACGGACTATATCATCGCCTCCATGGGCGGTCTGATGGAGGCGGTGAAGAGCTATGACAACTCTGCGGGAGCCATCGGCTACAGCGTATATTACTATGCCGAGGAGATGAAGGCTGCCCAGGGCCTGAAGCTCCTGAAGCTGGAGGGCGTGGAGCCGAACCCGGACACCATCCGCTCCGGGGAGTATCCCATCCTGAACCCGAAATACGTGGTGATCTCCGCGAAGGCGGCGGAGGATTCCCCCGCCCGAAGGCTCTACGACTGGCTGCTGTCCGAGGAGGGGCAGCGGCTGATCGCCGATGAGGGCTATGTTTCCATTCTGGAGCTTAGCCCCGGGGTGCGGGAGCCGGACCTGAAGGGACAGCCCTGGAGCGGGGAATGGGACGGCCTGACGACCCTGGCGGAGCCGGAGACCGTGACGGCTTATGCGGGGACCCGTCTCCGGGATACCTGGCCCAGCACCACCGGCTGCCTCTACGGACTCATGACCCTGGACGGACGGGCGGTGACCCCTCCGGTGTACAGCGGCATCCGGCGGCCGTTTTGGCTGGATGAAGTCTCCGGCGCGTATGGATCCCCGGATGTTCTGGTCCTGCGGCAGGGGAGAGCGGCGGAGGGCCTGCAGTACGATCCGGAGAACGTGTATACCCTTGCCGCCCGGGATCTGAGCTGGATATGGCCCGGCGCCTGGCGGCAGGTGATCCCCGGTCCGGATTACGTGCTCCTGCTGGGGGAGGACCATATGGAGCAGGTGTCCGAGGCCGGAGAGCTCCTGGGGAGCTGGGGATACGCCGAATACGGCCTGGAGCCCTATACGGGGATGCTCATGCTGGATTTTTTCGATCTCTTCATGGTAGGCCGCGTGACCGCAGACGGGAAGCTCGTGGTGTGGTCGAGCTATCCGGAGCTGCGCCTGTTCCGCCTGACGGACGGCGCCATGGAGGACGTGATCTGGGAGGAGCTTTCCGCATCCTGGACGGATGAGCTCCGCTGGTCCGCAGAGGAAACGCCGGAGGGCTGCCGCCTGACCCGGGGCGATGATAGTCTTGAACTGCCCGTGCCCGCGCTGGAGGGAGACGCGTTTCTCTGGGGCGAGCTGGTGATCTATGAGACGGACGCCAGGATCTTCTGCCGGGACGGCAGCGAGGTCCTGGGCCCGGATGCCTTCAGCGGCAGACGGAGCATCGGTTCAACGGATAATTATGTCTGGTGGGTGGGGGAGCACGAGCTGCTCTGCCTGAATCTCTATGGGGAGGAGACCATTCTGACGTACTTCATCCGCCCGGACGGCGGCGTGATGGACGTGCATGCGGAAACGTCCCTGCGGCATGAGGATCCCCTCTCCGTCGCTGCGGACGGGAACATCCTGGGGATCGTGGAGCGGTCCCAGGCCGCCTATTACCGCATCGACACGGGGGAATGCATTTTCCGCATCCCCCTGCCCTACGAGGCGGACTGACGGGTAAATGCCCCGCCGCGCATGAAGTGCCGAATGCCGCGGGTCCGGGAAACGAAATGATCGGGAAAATACAGAACAAACGGAAAAGCCCTGCCGGCGTTGACCGACAGGGCTTTTCCTTGGAGCTGGATGCGAGACTCGAACTCGCGACCTCATGATTACGAATCAGGTGCTCTACCGACTGAGCTAATCCAGCGGGCTCTTTTCAGCAGGGGGTATTATACCACAAAGCGGCGGTTTGTCAATCCCCGATTCTGTGCCGGAGGCCGCTCCGCACCCCGCTGTTTATCCCGGCTCTCCCCCGTTCCGGGAAGTGGGCGGGAACACATGTCACAGAAATGATTACAATTTGTAATCTCTGCTTCCGAAGGGAAAAATGCCCAGGAAAACCGTGGGGAGAAAGGGCAGAATCTGGAAACGGGGCCGGGACCGGGTATGGGGAGAATGCAGGAAAAAGCGAAAACACGGTTAAAAATCCCCGAACCTTGTTTAGCGCTGACGAAGGGGGAAAAGGGGGAAAATAGTTGACATAACGCAAGAATACCGGGGGAAATACAGAAAGTTATCCACATTATCCACAGAGTTATCCACAAACGCAGCCCCCGTGGGCACGGGAAGGAGCCGTTGTACGGGGGAAAAATCCGGGGACGAAGCGGGCGGCGGGACCGTAAAAAACGGTGACACGGTTTGACATAATTGTAACCGCCGGGGACCCGCCGGCACCGTTTACCAGCGGATGAGAGAGGAGTCCGGGGACATGGTGGCATAGGCGTTGAGGGAGCTGTCCGCCCGCACCCCCGCAAGGTATTCATAGTAGCCCTGGCAGCCGATCATGGCCGCGTTGTCCCCGCAGAGGGACAGGGGGGCGGTATAGGCGGTCAGCCCCCGTTCCCCGCAGGCCCGCTCCAGATCCCTGCGCAGCAGCGTGTTCGCGGATACGCCTCCCGCAATGGCCAGCTTCCCGTAGCCGCAGGCCAGGGCCGCGTCCAGGGCCCGGCTCAGCAGGGTGTCGCTCACGGCCCGGCAGATGGAGGCGGCAAGCGAGGGAAGGTCCAGCTCCTCGCCCCGCTGCAGGGCATTGTGGGCAAGGTTCACCACGGCGGTCTTGAGCCCGGAGAAGGACATGTCATAGGGCCTGCCCGGTATGTGGGCCAGGGGCAGGGGATACCGGTCCGGGTCCCCTTCGGCGCTGAGCCTGTCGATCTGGGCGCCGCCGGGATACCCGATGCCCAGGACCCGGGCGGCCTTGTCGAAGCACTCCCCGGCGGCGTCGTCCCGTGTGGTGCCCAGGACGCGCATCCGGGTATAGTCCTGCACGTCCACGATCATGCTGGTGCCGCCGGAGGCCACCAGGCAGACGAAGGGGGGCTCCAGCTCGGGATGGGCGATGTAATTCGCGGCGATATGGCCGCGGATGTGATGCACCGGAATGAGCGGCACCCCCAGGGAGAAGGCCGCCGCCTTGGCAAAGCCCACCCCCACCAGGACCGCGCCGATGAGGCCCGGGGCGTAGGTGACGGCCACGGCGCCGATATCCCTCCGGCTGCATCCGGCCTGCTCCAGAGCAAGCTCCGCCAGCCGGGACACGGTCTGGATATGGCTGCGGGAGGCCAGCTCCGGCACCACGCCCCCGTACAGGGTGTGGATGTCGATCTGGGAATGTATGGCGCTGGACAGGACCTGCCGTCCGTTTTCGGTCAGGGCGGCGGCGGTCTCGTCGCAGGAGGATTCGATGGAGAGAATGATCATGTCTCGCTGCTCCCTTGGTGTGCAAAAAATCTCGTCATGAGCAGGGCGTCCTCCCGGGGACGCTCATAGTAACCGGGGCGGAGCCCCACCTCCCGGAACCCGAAGCCGGAATACAGGCGGATGGCGCCGGCGTTCCCGACCCGTACCTCCAGGGTGAGAAAACTGAGGCCGCGCCGCCGGGCCTCCCGGATCACAGCCTCCAGGAGGGCGGAGGCGATCCCCTGCCGCCGCCGGTCCGGGGATACGGCCACGTTGGAGATATAGCCCTCGTCCAGCACGGCGCGGAAGCCGATATACCCCGCCACGGCGCCGTCCAGCAGGGCGGCGAGCCAGAAGCAGTCCGGATCCGTCAGCTCCGGCAGGAAGGCGTCCCGGCTCCAGGGCAGGGAGAAGCATTGCTTTTCCAGCTCCAGCACCTGGGGCAGCAGGTCCTCCGTCAGGGGGACGAGCAGAAGCTCCCCGCTCATTTCGCGTCGTACCAGCTGCGGCCCGTGTGGGCCTCCGCCAGCAGGGGCACGTCCAGTTTCGCCGCGGCCGCCATCTCCTCCTCCAGGATGGAGGCGGTCCTGTCCGCCAGCTCCGGCGGACATTCGGCAATGAGCTCGTCGTGGATCTGCAGCAGCAGCCGGGCCTCCGGCAGCTCCGCCCGGAAGCGGCGCCATACCCGCACCATGGCCAGCTTGATGATGTCCGCCGCGGTGCCCTGCACCGGCATGTTCAGGGCCACCCGTTCCCCGAAGGACCGGAGATTGTGGTTGGAGGACTTCAGCTCCGGCAGATACCGGCGGCGGCCGAACATGGTCACGGCGTAACCGTCCCGCTTCGCCCGCTCCACGGTCTCCGCCATATAGGCCTTCACGCCGCTGAAGCGCTCCAGATAGCTGTCCATATACGCCCGGGCCTCCCCCCGGGTCACATGGAGGTCCTGGGCCAGGGAGAAGTCCGAAATGCCGTACACGATGCCGAAGTTCACCGCCTTGGCCCGGCTGCGCATCAGGGGCGTCACGTCCCGGGGATCCACCCCGAACACCTGGGCGGCGGTGGCCCTGTGGATATCCTCCCCCTCCAGGAATGCCCGCTGCATCCCCTTATCCCCGGAAAGGTGGGAGAGGATGCGCAGCTCGATCTGGGAGTAGTCCGCGTCCACCAGCACGCAGCCCGGGGAGGCCACGAACATCTTGCGCACCTCGCCCCCCAGCTCCGTGCGGATGGGGATGTTCTGGAGATTGGGGTCGGAGGAGGAGAGGCGGCCCGTGGCGGTGCCGGTCATGTGGAAGCAGGTGCGGATCCTCCCGTCCGGGGAGATATACTTCACCAGCCCGTCGGCATAGGTGGATTTCAGCTTGCTCAGCTTCCGGTAGCCGATGATCTGGTCCACCACGGGGTCCTTCCCCCGGAGCTTCTCCAGCACCTCGATATTCGTGGAATAGCCGCTCTTGGTCTTGCCCAGGGGAGGCAGACCCAGGTCCTCGAACAGGAAGGTCCCCAGCTGCTTTGTGGAATTCAGATTGAAGGGCTTTCCCGCCCGGGCGTATATGCCGTCCTGCAGGGCGTCGATCTCCCTGCCCAGCTCCTCGCCGAAGCGCAGCAGGGCGCCGCGGTCCACAAGAAAGCCGGTGTTTTCCATATCCGCCAGCACGGGGCAGAGGGGCAGCTCGGCGGTCCGGAACAGGGTCAGCAGTCCCTGCTGCTCCAGCAGGGGGAGGCATTTCTTTTCCAGCTCCCGGAGCGCTTCCGCGTAGATCCGCAGGGAAGCGGCGGCCTCGCCGCTGTCCAGCGGGGCGAAGGCCTCCCGGGCAAGATACCGGGGCTCCGGCAGCTCCCGGTCCAGGAGCTTTTTCGCGCAGCGCTGCAGGCTGTAGTTCCCGTCCGTGGGGTCCAGGAGCCAGGCGCAGAGCCCGGCGTCGAAGATGAACCCGTCCGCGGGGATGCCCTCCCGGCCCAGCTGGGCCAGCAGGGCCTTCACGTCATGTCCGGCCTTGGGGATATCCGGAGCGAAGAACTCCGTCAGGAAGCGGCGGTCCGGATCCCGGAGCAGAAAGCCGCCCCCGTCCGTGACGACCGCAATGGCCTCCAGCCCGGGGGAGGTGAGGAAGGCGGCGCTGCCGGAAGCCCGGCAGGCGGCAAGGACCTCCTCCGGCTCCGCCTCCCGCCAGTCCACCGCTGCTTCCGGCGCAGGAGCCGGCGCGGCGGCGGGGGCGGCGAGGCCGTACTGTTCCATCAGCCGGCTGAAGCCCAGGCGGCTGAACAGGGCGTACAGGGCGTCCCTGTCCGGCTCCCGCAGCCGCAGCTCCTCCAGGGAGCCCAGGTCCAGCGGCGCTTCCCGGGAGATCGCTGCCAGTCGGAAGGAGAGCTCCGCGCTCTCCCGGCCGGCCTCCAGCTTTTTCCGCACGGCGGGCCTGATCTCCTCCAGATGGGCATACACCCCCTCCAGGGAGCCGTAGGCCAGAAGCAGCTCGGAGGCGGTCTTGGCCCCCACCCCCGGCACGCCGGGGATGTTGTCCGAGCTGTCCCCCATGAGGGCCTTCAGGTCCACCAGACGGGGAGGGGGAAAGCCGTATTCCTCCCGGAACACGGTCTCGTCGTACAGCGTGCTCTCGCTGCGGCCCGGCTTGGAGGTGAGCAGGCGCACGCAGGCGCCGCCGCCGATGAGCTGCAGGCTGTCCCGGTCGCCGGAGACCAGCACGCACTCCCAGCCCTCCGCGCCGCAGCGCCGGGCCAGGGTGCCCAGAAGGTCGTCCGCCTCCCAGCCGTCCGCCTCAAAGCGACGCACCCCCATGGCGTCCAGCACCTGCTTGAGCCAGGGGAGCTGCTCCGCCAGTTCCTCCGGCATGGGCTTGCGGGTGCCCTTATAGGCCTCGTACATCCCGTGCCGGAAGGTGGGAGCCTTCCGGTCAAAGGCGGCGCACAGGGCGTCCGGCGCGTCCTCCTTCAGCAGCTTGTTCAGGATCATGAGAAAGCCGTATACCGCGTGGGTATGCAGCCCGTCTCCCGCAGTCAGGGGGCGGACGCCGTAGAACGCCCGGTTGACCAGACTGTTTCCGTCCAGGACCATGAGTTTCATCCTTAAATCACCCAGGAAATCATACCCCATTTACCCGGGGATTACAATAACTTTATCCGGACGCAGCGGCGCAGCCGCAGGAGGCTCAGGAGGAAATTGAAGCAGTCGCTCAGATACAGCAGGCCGATATAGGCGGGAATGCCGTACCTGGGCAGCAGGAGCCAGACCCCCAGAAGGGTGAGCAGAGCGTCCGCCGTGTTGATGAGCATGGAATCCAGCTGCAGGCCGAGCCCCTTCAGCATCCCGTCCACCACCGTATCCATATACATGACCACCACCAGCGGCGCAAGGACGCGGATGTACTCCCCCGCCTCCCGGCTGCGGTAGAGGAAGTCGCCAAGGAGCGGGCCCAGGAGCCAGAGACAGAGGGCCACGGCGGAGGAGAGGAGCAGACAGCTCCGCAGGACCCCGCCGGAGGCGGCGTCCAGCCTGTCCCGCTGATCCCGCACCTGGGCCCGGGTGAGCTCCGGGATCATCAGCTCCGCCAGGGCGGTGAAGAACACGGAGGCGAAGCCCAGCACCGGCAGGGCCATGCCTCCCACCACCCCGTAGACCTCCAGGGCCCGGCCCGCCCGGACGCCGCTGCGCCGCAGAGCCTTGGGCACCAGCATGTGCCGCAGGGTGCTGAACACCGTGCGGGCGTAGGAGCTCATGGCCAGGGGCAGGGACAGCCGCAGGAGCCGCCCCCGCAGATCCGCCGCGGGCCCGTCCCGGCGGTCCGTCGGCAGGAGCCGCCAGTCCCGGCGCAGGAGCAGCAGGGAAAAGAGGAGGGAGGCCAGGTCCGCCGCCGCCGTCGCGGCCCCCAGGGCCGCGCAGGATACGGCCAGTCCCCGGTCCAGGACCCGGGGGAGGAACAGCAGGATGAGCAGGGTGGAGACGATCTGCTCCAGCACCTGACTCAGGACGGATCTCCAGGGCCGGCCCACGGCGGTGAAATAGCCCCCCAGCACCGCGTTCAGGGACAGGGAAGGAAGGGCAAGGCTCAGCACGCGCAGACTGGGGGCGATGCGCGCATCCCCGGAAAACGCCGCCAGCGGCTCCGCCAGAAGCAGCATGGCAAGGGCGGAGAACAGGCTGAAGGCCAGGCTGTACCGGACGCAGGCCAGCAGCACGGGCTTGACGGAGCCGCCCTCCCGCCGTCCCAGCTCCTCCGACAGGAGCCTTGCCGCGGAATAGCGGATCCCCGAGGTGGCCAGGGTCACCGCCAGGGCCTCCGCGGCAAAGGCGAGCTGACTCAGCCCCACGCCCTCCGCCCCCAGCAGGGCCGCCAGCCGGGACTGGGTGAAAAGTGACAAAAGCCGCAGTGCGAGGGACAGGAGAGATACGGCGCCGGCGCTGCGCATAAGCTTTGACAGACTGCCCAAGGGGCACCTCCCGCAGTACGTTTGTCCCATATATACAGGAAGAGCGCCCCGGCTTATGCCCGGAAGCACAGGATTTAGTGCTTTTGCCGGAGGCCGGGCCGCCTTGCCGGAAAGGGGAAAGGGAAAAAAGGGAGGGAAAACGGCCCGGAAGGCGCGTTTTGTGGACTTTTTCCGCTGTACCCGGGGCCTTTTCGGCGGAAAACACAGCATAATGCTCAAAATCTTCTGGAGAAATTAGAAAAAATGACTTGTAATTTCGTAATTGTGTGCTATAATCGTCCTTACTAAGACTGGATTTATGTGAAAGTGCATAAAGCGTTCTGTCCTGAATTCAGTGGAAAGGGAGAAGACGGTATGAACAAAAAGCAGATCAAAACAGACTGGATACACAACAGAGCAGTGTATCTCATGGCCATTCCGATCGTCTTGTATTTCCTCATCTGGAACTACCTGCCCATGGTCGGTATCGCGCTTGCTTTTGAGGACTATTCCGCCCGCGGCGGCTTCCTCTTCAGTAAGTGGATCGGTCTGAAGAACTTCGTGGACTTCTTCAAGAGCTACTACCTGTGGCGTTTGCTGAGGAACACCCTGTTCCTGAGCGTCGGCAACATGATCGTGAACTTCCCGGCGCCCATCATCCTGGCCCTGCTCCTGAACGAGCTGGAAAGCGCGATTTTCAAGAAGGTCATCCAGACCATCAGCTACATGCCGTTCTTCATCTCCGTGGTGGTCATCTGCGGCATCATCGTGGACTTCTTCTCCTACAACGGCGCCTTCACCATTCTGCTCACCAAGCTGGGCCTGGCGGAGAACAAGGACCTGATGAGCGTAAGAAGTTACTTCCGTCCCATCTACATACTGTCCAATACCTGGCAGGGCGTAGGCTATGGTTCCATCATCTACTTGGCCGCCC
>JAEEGI010027924.1_pt1 | contig 10765 bp, 9 predicted proteins | sample 8958751 | NCBI WGS metagenome assembly JAEEGI01 (sample SAMN16246545, study PRJNA631951) | gut metagenome | biome: gut microbiome; feature: rumen; material: KS-attached | host: Bos | place: Iran: Karaj | collected 2018-10 | reverse complement strand
AGCAGCAGTATTGTTGTGATAAGTGTCTTTCTTCTCATTTCCCCAGTTCTTCCAAGATGTGATCTGCCACTGCATCTGCCATGTAAAGCTTATAGTCGAATCGGGTTCTTTGCGTCGGTATGGTGCAGTGGAAGCTTCTTGTCTCCTTCGCTGTGGATATGGCGAAGAAAACCTCGCCCGGGACGCTGTCGCTGTTGTTTGGGTCAGTGTTGCCGAAGGTGCCGCTGATCCCGACTCCAAGGTCGGTCCTGAAGTCGCGCCTGCAAAGCCTTGCCATCTCCGATGCGGTCTGCTCCGAGTAGACGCCATAGCTGTCAATGACCTCTGCCGGCACTCCCAGACGGATCTTCTCGGAGTTGAGGTATGTGACATAAGATCCCCGGAAGACCGCAGAGGATCCCTCGGTGTCTGTGAAAAGCGATGCTATCTGACCTGCGGTGCAGCTCTCCATGGTGCTGATGGTGATGCCTCTCTCTATCAGAAGAAGGGTGAGGTCCCTGTATTTCTGCCTGACTGAAGATTCCTGTGCCATGAGTCAGATTATAGAACAATATGATGCTTTTAACAAAGCATTATCAGGAAAACGGCCAGAAACTGAGAAGATAGCCTGGTATGACCACTATGATGAAGAAGGCCCAGCTTGTAAGGGTGAATGTCTTTATGAATGCCTTGCCTCTGCCCGGATACTCGCGGACATAGATGCGGTAGTTTATCACCGAAGCAAGTGACCCGATCAGGGAGCACAGTCCTGCGGTGTCCAGGCCGTAGATCAGGCCTGCGTTGTTTGTGGTGAACGGGTAGAGGACAATTGAAGCCGGCACATTGGAGATTATCTGGCTGATTCCTATGGACCACCAGTACTCCCTGCCTGCGACAAGGCGGCTGAGGAACGCGGATATCCTCTCATTGCCTGTGATTGATGATGAGAAGACGAAGAAGCAGAGGAACGTGGCAAGAAGCACGTAATCCGTCTTTGCGAGTATTGATGCGTCAAGGACCAGCATCGCCACGAATATCAGGATCACGGCGTAGGGCCAGAGGCTTGTGCGTGTGACAATCACTGTCAGTATCAGGAGGAACAGGACCGGGTAGGCTGCCTGCCTGACCTTGTGCATCCTTGACTGCTCCTGCCCTGAATCCTGCGCCAGGTTGATCCCGTCGAATGAGACAGGAGTCTTCTCCTTACGCATTATCACAAAGATGAAGATGACAAGGAGCACTGCTGAGAAAGCGCATAAGGGGAGCATGTGAAGCATGAAGACAGGCGCGCTTACTCCGAAGCGGCCGTACAAAAAGAGGTTCTGCGGGCTTCCGAACGGCATGAGCATTGAGCCTCTGACGGCTGCTATGTTCTCCAGTGAGATCACCGGCAGTATGAACGCCTCTTTGCCCGCGCCCCTGAAGAGAAGGATCGTAAGGGGAACGAATATTATCAGTGACACGTCGTTTGTGACAAACATGGATGTGAAGAAGACCCCGAACACAAGAAAGAGCGAGAGACCGGCCATGCTCCTGAACCGGGTGCTGAACCTGATTATCGGGTTGAAGATGCTCTCCTTCTTGAATCCCTCAAGGACGGTAAGCATCATGAAGAGGGTGCCAAGCGTGCGCCAATCGATGTTCTGAATAAGCGACATACTTGGCTTATTAATAATCAGAGACACTAAAGCGGCTATTATTGAAAGAGTCAGCATCATCTCTTTCCTGAAAAATAGAAGGACCTTCCTCATCATCGTTTCCCGCTGGAATTGTATCAACTTGCCTTGTTGTTGTGAACAAATTAATGTAATCTTTTTGCTATGATCATGCATGAGAGAAACAAGGCTGTAATCAAGTGTGCTTTATTCGGGATATCGGCCAACCTTCTTCTTTTCATCGGTAAACTCATCACAGGTCTTGCGGTAGGCTCAAACGCGGTAGTGCTTGATGCCGTCAACAGCCTGTCCGACTCAGTCTCCGCGGTTTTCATAATCGTGTCGGCCTTCCTTGCGATGAAGAGGGCGGACAAGGTCCATCCGTTCGGATACGGGCGCATTGAGTACATAGTCTCTCTCCTGTTCGCCATGTTCATCATGTACGTCGGAGGCCGAGGTGCGGTCAAGGGTGTTATCGGGATCTTCGAGGAGCTGCCATCACCCCAGTACAACACCGTGTCCGTGATCATCATGGCAGCCTCATTCGGGATCAAGGTCTTCTACGGCCTGCTGGCCAGGAAGGAGGGAAAGCGCCTGAGCTGTCCTAGCCTGGTCCTCTCCGGAACCGACAGCCTGGGTGACTCATTCACCGCCCTGGCGATCCTGGCGGGAATAATCGCCCATAAGATCTTCGGATGGAACATCGAGGATTATCTCTGTGTGTTTGTCGGACTGATGATCTTCCGCACCGGATTCAACATGATAGGCGAGTGCCTGAACAAGATACTCGGCACGCGCGTCGATCCTGAGTTCTGCAATAACATCAAACAGCAGATAATCATGCAGGAAGGTGTCCTGAATGTGTCTAACCTCGTGATCCACGACTACGGTGAGGGCACGAAGATCGGGTCGGTGGACATTGAGGTCGACAGCGGGCTCTGCGCCAATGAGATATGCAGGATCTCGACCGCACTGAAGGACCTTGCCCTGAAGGAGGGCCTTGTCCTCACATCAGTGGGAATCAGCGGATCCAGTGACAGTGACCCTGAGACGGATGCGATCTGGGAGAGGATCGTGGAGACGGTTGGCAAGTACAAGAGCATCCTCAGGGCACATACCTTTGTCATTGACCCGGAGAGGAATGAGATGTCCTTCTACATAATCGAGGATTACGACAAGGATCCGTCAGAGAATGAAAAAGAACTCCTGCTTCAGGATCTGATGCAGGAGTTCCCCTCCATGAGAATCGATATTCACTCGTCAATCAACGCTTTGTGACTCCGTCCCTGTAGATTGTTGTCCAGTCATTCTTCATTGAGACCGGAACCCAGCCGTTGGCCACTGAGGCGTCATACATCTTCTTGGCCTTGGCCTCGTTTCCGAGCTCACGCTCAAGGTCATCGCAGCAGAGCATGCCGGCAAGGCTTCTGTACGGGTTGTTCGTGATGGTGTACTCAAGCATGCTGGAGTCACTTCCGCTGTTTCCAAATGCCAGGACCGGCTGCTGGCCGATCTCCCTCACTATTACATAAACCTTGTTCATGTTGAGGGTCTTCATGAGAAACTGACCGCCTGTGACAGCCTTGTCATCAGCTGTGAACAGATAGTTCAGTCCGTCAGCGTCTCCCTGTCCTGTGGCGACTATGGACTCATCAGATCCGATCACCCTTGCAGGTGGGATGTAACCGATGGGGGAGTCATACACCGCACCCCTGACAATCAGCCTGTCTGTTCCGCTGATTATGTATGTGGTGAAGTCATTTGCCTGAAGGTAATCAACGACCTGTACCATCGGAAGATAGTATCCTCCGCCACGGTTCATGCCCTCGAAACTCGGCATGGGCTGTTTCTTGTACTCCTGCACGTAGTTGTTGAACTCCTCCGGAGTCATGCCCTTGAAGGCTGATGCGACAGCCTGTCCGTGCTTTGTCATGATGTCCGGAGCAGTGACTCCGGTCTCGTTGAGATCCAGGATCATGTAGGCTGTCTGTATCTCATCATAGCTTGCCTTGTCCTTGTACTCCGGATCCTGCAGGACCCTGTAGACCAGCATGCAGAAATCAAAGTAGTTCGGGTCTGTCTCACAGAAAAGCGTTCCGTCAAAGTCAAACACTGCGATTCTGTCCTCAACCGGGATGAAGTCCGGGCTTGACGGGTCGGTGATTGCCTCCATGTATGCGATAAGCTCGTTCTTGAGCGGTGCATCTTCTGTCCAGAGTGAGAGATACTCCTCTCCTGAGACTTTCTTCTGTGCCTGTGTGCTTGCACATGATGCAAGCAGCAGTATGGTCAGTACGACCAGTATTGCTGTAAACGTCTTTCTCATTTTTCCCTCCGAAAACTCTTGTCAAGCATAGTATCACAAAAGCCGTAAATAAGATATGAAATATTGTTCTTTTGACTCCTTATTTATATAATTCTTCCGTTAAGGAAAGCGAATGAAAAGAACAGACGAACTGAATATCATTGAGATTGACGGAATCAGGTGCTGCAGTGGCCATTCTATCCCGTTCGGTGCCACCATCCTTGATGACAATGCCATCAATTTCTCAATCAACTCCTCTGATGCGACCGGATGCATGCTGGAGCTTTACCATGAGGGTGACGCTGAGGCGTACGCCCACCTGATGATCCCTGATGATTTCAGGACCGGTAGCAACTACTCGATAATAGTATTTGACCAGAACCCGGAGGAGCTTGAGTACACGTACAGGTTCTTCGGAGAGAACGACATCAGAAGAGGGCTCCGGTTCAATGATCGGATTCCGCTTCTTGACCCTTACGCGAAGCTGATCTCCGGAAGGGAGGAGTGGGGCTCTGATGATGTCCTGCCAATGCGCTCACGTGTGATTTTCGAGGACTATCCCTGGGAAGGAGACCGTCCTTTGGAGCTTCCGATAGATGACCTTGTGATCTATGAGCTTCATGTCAGGGGCTTTACCAAGGACAGTTCCTCCGGTGTCTCACATGGCGGAACGTTCAGGGGTGTGGTGGAGAAGATCCCTTATCTCAAGGAGCTGGGCATCAACTGCGTTGAGCTTCTTCCCGTCTTTGAGTTCGATGAGAAGGAGGGCCAGAGGACCTATGAGGGAAACAGGCTCTTCAACTACTGGGGCTATAGCACAGTCAGCTTCTTCGCCCCCAAGTCCGGCTATGCGGCCACAGGCAAGTTCCACATGGCGGCCGACGAGCTCAAGAGCATGATCAAGGAGCTGCACAAGAACGGCATTGAGGTCATATTCGATGTTGTGTTCAACCACACCGCCGAGATGGACGAGAACGGCCCGACCTTGAACTACAAGGGCATAGACAACCGCACCTATTATGTGCTGGATGAGAATGGCGGCTACACAAACTACAGCGGATGCGGCAACACGTTCAACTGCAACAACGCCATTGTCCGTGAGCATATCCTCGACTGCCTGCGCTACTGGGTATCGAACTACCATGTGGACGGATTCCGCTTCGATGAGGCTCCGATCCTGTCACGTGACCCGAGCGGAAAGCCCATGCAGAGCCCTCCGCTTCTTGAGACCCTGGCCCATGACCCCATCCTCTCAAAGACAAAGCTGATCGCTGAGGCCTGGGATGCCGCCGGCCTTTATCAGGTGGGGTCTTTCCCCGCACCTGCAAGATGGGCAGAGTGGAACGGTAAGTTCCGCGACTGCGTGCGCCACTTCGTCAAGAGCGATTCCTTCGCAGGTCCCGAGCTGCTCAGGCGCATCCAGGGATCTCCGGACATCTACGGGGACCACTACGCGCACTCGACTGTGAACTTCATCACCTGCCATGACGGCTTCACTCTCAACGACAACTTCTCATACAACCTCAAGCACAACCTCGCCAACGGTGAGGAGAACCGTGACGGCATTGACAACAATGTCAGCTGGAACTGCGGTGTGGAGGGAAAGACCGATGACCCCGAGATCGAGGGCCTCAGGAACAAGCTGGTTAAGAACGCGTTCGCCCTCCTGATGTTGAGCCGAGGGACTCCGATGATGCTCTCCGGCGATGAGTTCCGAAACTCACAGGACGGAAACAATAATGTCTGGTGCCAGGACGGGCCGCTCTCATGGCTTGACTGGAGCAACATCAAGAGGCATAAGGACATGCATGATTTCTGCAAGGCCATGATAAAGCTCAGAAACGAGCATCCTGTCATGCGCTCAAGCAGGAGGACCGGTCATAACTCAAGCGGTTATCCGGAGCTGAGCTTCCATGGCACGCAACCATGGAAGATAGACATGAACAGCAGCCTCTTGTGCTTTGCGTTCATGTACGCAGAGACAAAGGCCGAGTTCAAGGTCAAAGATGACTGCTTCATCTATACGGCGGTCAACTCCTACTGGGAGAAGAAGACCTTCAGCCTGCCTGCGCTGCCGAATGGCTTCAAGTGGCAGGTCTATTCGGACACGTCGAAGAAGACACTTGCAAAGCGCAATATAACTGACGGATGCGTGGATGTCGAGTCCAGAAGCATGGTTGTCCTGGTAGGAAGGAGGACTAAATGAGCAAGGAAATACACTCTGACGGAAATCTCATAACAAGGCTGTTCTTCAGGCTTCTGCCCATACAGATCCTGCTTGCCGCGATCAACGCTGTCAACGGAACGGTCTCAAGCCTGTTCGCCGCCAACTCGGTCGGCTCTGCCGCGATGAGCGCCATAGGACTCTACGGCCCGATCAACACCCTGATGTGTGCCGTCACGGGCCTTTTCGTCTGCGGCTCTCAGATTATCTGCGGAAAGTTCATGGGCGCCAACCAGATGGAGAAGACCCAGAAGGTGTTCTCCGTTGACCTCCTGTCGGTCACCATCTTCTCAGCCTTCTACATTGCGCTGCACCTCCTGGCAGTTCCGTTCGGCTGGATGGGGATCTTCACAAAGGATCCTGAGGTCCGTGTTTACCTTGACCAGTATGTCCTCGGAAGGGCAATTGGAATCCTGCCGTTCGTTCTTGGCCAGCAGCTTGCCGCGTTCCTCTCGCTGGAGAACAAGACAAAGAGGACAACGGTCGCAAGCGTGGCATTCATATTCGTGAACCTTGTGACGAACTACCTGTTTGTCTCACGCTGGAAGATGCAGGCCTTCGGACTTGCCCTGGCATCGTCCGTGGGACTGTGGGTGTTCTTCCTCATCGAGGTCGCCTATTACTTCAAGAAGTCGGCCATGATGAAGATCCGCTTCAAGGGTGTAAGAGGAGAGGATTTCGCCAACATCTTCAAGACAGGTCTTCCCGGTGCCCTCGGTGACGGCTACCAGACTGCCAGGGGCCTGATCCTCAACACACTTATCATGGTCTACGCCGGTTCTGCCGGAATGTCGGCGTTCTCCACCGCAAACTCATTCATCGGCCTGTTCTGGACAATCCCAAGCGCAATGCTCGTCGTCTCAAGGATGCTGATGTCCGTAAGCATAGGCGAGGAGGACAGACGCTCGCTGACAGATGTCATGCGCCACATGTTCAAGTGGAGCATCCCCATAATGGCTGTCATAGGAGTGGGAATATCGCTTCTGGCTGAGCCCATAACAAGGCTCTACTATCAGGACCCGACTCAGGAGGTCTATAAGATGACCGTCTGGGGCATGAGGCTCCTGCCTCTGGTCCTTCCGATTGCCCTGCCGACTATGAACGGAGTCTGCTACGCCCAGAGCTCAGGAAAACAGGGCCTTGTGAATATCCTTACCGCATGGGACGGAGTGATAGGTGTTGTGGCGTTCTCTGCGCTGCTCATGCCGTTCATGTCGATCAACGGCGTGTATCTCGCAAACATCCTCAACAGCGTGTTCGCCGACCTGATAATCCTGACTTATTCGGTCATCAGGAACAAACGCCTTCCAAGGACGATGGATGACTACATGGTCGTCCCCAAGGAATTCGGAGTCTCCGAGGAGGACAGGATAGACATGACGGTGAAGAACATGGAGGATGTCGTGACGATCTCCATGAGGGTCACTGAGTTCTGCCGGGAGAAGGGCATTGACGGGAACAGGACTTACCTTGCGTCACTGTGCCTGGAGGAGCTGGCGGGAAACGTAGTGGACCACGGCTTCAACAAGGACAGAAAGACCCATTCCGCCGACATCCGTGTGGCAAGGAAGGGTGATGACCTGATCCTGAGGATAAAGGATGACTGTGTCATGTTCGATCCTGCCGCAAGAAAGAGCCTGCTTGATCCTGAGGATCCTGCCAAGAACATAGGGATAAGGATGGTCTACGGCATGACGGACAGGATCGAGTACCACAACATACTCGGTCTGAACGTCATCACGATCAGGATCTGACTTAAATCACTTAATTCTCTATATCCGTGACCACTGCTCCGAAAGGGGCCAGGGAGAGCTTTGCTATCTTGAAGAACTGCTTTCCGAACGGAATGCCGACTATGGTGATGCATAGCAGGCAGCCCAGAAGGAAGTTTCCGATGGCAAGCTCAATGCCGCTGATGATGAACCAGAGCACGTTCACTATGAATGAGACGGCTCCGCCTCCGTACTCTACCTGTTTGCCGAACGGCATGAATGACAGGCCTGCGAGCTTGAAGCACTGCATCCCGATCGGGATCCCGACTATTGTTACGCACCAGATTATGCCTGCGATTATCCAGCCAAGTCCGCTGAGAAAGCCTCCGAATATGAACCAGAGAATGTTTCCCAAAAGACTCATTTCTTATTTCTCCCTACCTGATTGTATATCGCGTCGATGCGCTGTGATAAGGTCGGATGCGAGTATTCCAGCTTCACGATCACCGGAGAGGGGGCAAGGTCCGAGAAGTTCTGCCTTGCGAGCTCCTTCAGAGCGGAGACCAGGCTGTCAGCATAGCCTTCCTCCACAGCCTGACGGTCGGCACGGTACTCAGCCCTGCGTGAGATGGCGCTGATCACAAGTCCGAAGAGCGGGGCCACCACAGCGAACTCGACGCTCAGGATCAGTATGGATGCGAATCCGTAGTTTATCCCTGTGAAGCCGAATGCGGTGAAGATGCCTTCTGTCCTGAGCGTCAGCCAGGCAAGAGTGCCCAGGATCAGCATCTGCGCAAATGACATTATCTGGTTCTTCAGGGTATCCTTGTGAAGCCCATGGCCCATCTCATGGGCGAACACTGCGCAGATCTCATCTACTGTCATGCTGTTTACAAGCGTGTCATAAAGGACAATCGTCTTCATCTTGCCGAAGCCGGTGAAGTATGCGTTTGACTTTGTCGTGCGCCTTGAGGCGTCCATCACCTTGATGGCGCGTACCTTGTAGCCGTGCTTGTTCAGAAGCGCGGTGACCTTGTCCTTGAGCTCTCCGTCCTGTAGTGGCGTGAACTTGTTGAACACGCGGCTGAGGACGGGATAGAGGAACACTATGCCCAGCATGATCATTGTCATCAGGACGGCGAATGCCAGGATCAGCCAGTCCCCGAGAAGGCGGTGGACCCACATCAGAAGCGATGCTATTCCTATGGACACGCCCAATCCAATGACCGTGCTCTTTATCTGGTCTGCCCAGAAGGTGCTTTTCTTGGAGCGGTTGAAGCCGTACTTCTCCTCTATGACCATGGTATTGTAGTAGCTGAACGGGATGAGAAGGATCTCAGAGACCGTAGAGAGCAGCATCACCGCTATGATCTGCGCAAACGGGTTGGCATTGAACAATGTGGCGAATGCCGCATAGAGGTTGAATGCCAGCAGAATAAGGTTGATCACAAAGGCTGCTGTCATTGAAATTATGGACAGACGGCTTTTCTCGGAATGATAGGTCCTCCATTTTTGATAGGTCTCGGGGTCATAGACGTCCGCGACGTTAGCCGGGATGGGGTTTTTGGCAGAGCCTGCGCGCACAATGGCGAGCATCAGGTCGTAAAGATAGGTTGCTGTGAAGACAACCAGTGCGATGATCTTGAAGTTCATTTTCCTTCCTTATGTTCAGACAGGCAGCGGCGGGTACGGGTCTCCGTGCTCGAAGACGCTTATGACATCGTCCCTGACTGCCTTGCGGTATTCGTCCGTGCATTTGTATCCTGCGAACTGCTCGAAGTTCATGCGCTTTAACAGCAGTATGGTTGGCAGCAGCTCCCAGATCCTGATGTTGTCGGGTCCGAAATACTCCTTGCGGAATGCCGACCAGAAAACATCCATCTGTTCTACGGTAAGTCCGTTGAAGGGGTTGATGCCGTTCACACAGGGCTCAGGAGAGGCATAGAAGCTGAAGAGCAGTGTGGCAACGTCAAACGCGGGACATCCGTTGGAGAATCCCACGAGGTCTATCAGGTACAGACCGTCCTTTGTCACAAGGGCGTTGTTCGGATGAAAGTCCCCATGGAGGAAGCTGTGGTAGGCATCGAGCTCATCCAGGAGGCTGAGGATCCTCTCTTTTGCCTTGCTGCTGACGTATGGGAGGTTCTCCGCGGTGCGGCGCATGAAGAATGTGGCTGGCCTGAACCTGCCATCGCTGTCGATGTGGCTGTGGAGGTCCTTTGCCAGCTTTGCGAACTCGGTCCCCAGTGGCCCTGCCTGCGAGCTGTCCTTTCGGATGGTGGCCGAGATGTCCACTGCGTTGATCATCTCGTAGATTATCCCGACGCGGTCCCCGCAGGTGACTATCTCATAGGAGAGGGCTGTGGGGAGGTCGTTTCTGATGATCTCCACTGCGTTGGCCTTCTCCTTGCTGATCAGCTCCTTCTTCCCCTGGTCAAAGTAGAGCTTGAGGATCTTGTCCTCGTCAATGCGGTAGCACTCCGCGGTTCCGCCTCTGGCAAACGGCTCAAGGCCGGTGATGTCTATTATCCTGAAGCTTTCCTCTGCCATGTCTGCCTCCAGCTGAACGTTATGATTGCAGAATCATGATAGCAGAATCACTGCGGGGATGCAAAACAAAAGGGAAGAGGGTATAATGCCTGAAGCTTTCATAGGAGAATCTCATGCGTGTTGCGGTTTACGGTGCGGGTTCCCTGGGGACAATCCTCGGGGCTTATCTCTCAAAGAATGCCACTGACCTGACGGTCCATCTGTTCAACAGGAACAGCGAACATGTCAATGTCCTTAATGAGAAAGGCGCCCACGTCACCGGCCTTGTGGATTTCACCCAGAAGGTCCTGGCCTTCCTCCCGTCAGAGATGGAAGGCGAATATGATTACATCTTCCTTCT